>ENA-OZWZ01000361-OZWZ01000361.1-human-gut-metagenome-genome-assembly--contig:-NODE-361-length-9196-cov-3.483973_pt1 | contig 9196 bp, 5 predicted proteins | sample MGYA00244852_ERZ654088 | MGnify/ENA primary metagenome ERZ654088 (study PRJEB26926, sample SAMN06164960) | human gut metagenome | biome: ENVO:00009003; feature: ENVO:2100002; material: ENVO:00002003... | reverse complement strand
ATCAGCCTCGGTCTCGTGGGCTCGGAGATGTGTATAAGAGACAGCTTTTAAATCTACCCTGGATGAGGTACGCGAGGCCGACCTGTTGCTGCACATCGTAGATATCTCTCATCCTGATTTTGAGGAACAGATAGAAGTGGTAAACAAAACATTAGCGGACATCGGTGCATCCGGTAAGCCTATGATACTTGTATTCAATAAAATAGACGCTTACACCTATATCGCGAAAGCGGAAGACGACCTTACCCCCAGAACCAAGGAAAACTTGACACTTGAAGAACTGATGAAGACGTGGATGGCAAAGATGGAAGACAATTGTCTTTTTATTTCTGCCCGCGAACGGATCAATGTAGAAGAACTGAAGAGTGTGGTTTATCAGCGTGTAAAAGAACTGCACGTGCAGAAGTATCCCTATAACGATTTCCTTTATCAGACTTACGAAGAAGAAGTTTAATCAATGAAGAATTAAGAAGATTCTTCATTCTTAATTTAAGTGTTATGACTTACAGAAACTTGACCGAAGACGAAGTACTCCGGTTGAAGAGCCAGTCGTGTCTGGCGGATGATTGGGGGAAAGTAACCGTTGCAGAAGAGTTTTCAACGGAGTTTGTGCATCACACCCGCTTTTCGGGTGAAGTGCGTTTGGGGGTATTCCAATTAGAGTTTACTTTGCCGGGCGGAATAAGGAAACATTCCGGTTTGCGGCATGTGACGCTTCATAATGTAACGGTGGGTGACAACTGTTGCATTGAGAATATCCAGAACTACATTGCCAATTATGAAATCGGGCACGACACATTCATTGAGAATGTGGATATTATCCTTGTAGACGGTTTGTCCAAGTTCGGTAATGGTGTGGAGGTGTCTGTCCTGAATGAGACCGGTGGCCGCGAGGTGCTTATCAATGATAAGCTCTCTGCGCATCAAGCATACATCATGGCGCTTTACCGCCATCGTCCGGAGTTGATTGCGCGGATGAAGGAGATCACCGATTTCTATTCCAATAAGCATGCATCCGCTGTCGGTTCCATCGGCAGCCACGTGATGATACTCAATACGGGTTCTATCAAGAACGTGCGTATCGGTGATTATTGTCACATCTGTGGTACGTGCCGTTTGTATAACGGAAGCATTAACAGTAACGAGATAGCGCCTGTGCATATCGGTCATGGCGTTATTTGCGATAATTTTATCATATCGTCCGGTTCGCATGTGGACGACGGGGCTATGCTGACCCGTTGTTTTGTGGGGCAAGCCTGCAAGCTGGGACATAACTATTCTGCTTCGGATTCCCTGTTTTTCAGTAACTGCCAGGGGGAAAACGGTGAGGCGTGTGCCATTTTTGCCGGGCCTTATACGGTGACGCACCATAAGTCCACTTTGCTTATAGCCGGTATGTTCTCTTTTATGAATGCCGGTTCCGGTTCCAATCAAAGCAACCACATGTATAAGCTTGGTCCTATTCACCAGGGGACATTGGAACGTGGCGCCAAAACCACTTCGGATTCTTACATCCTGTGGCCTGCGAGGGTAGGGGCATTCTCCCTTGTCATGGGGCGTCACGTTAATCATTCCGACACTTCCAATCTGCCGTTCTCCTACTTGATAGAGCAGAATAACACGACTTATCTTGTGCCGGGTGTCAACCTGCGCAGTGTAGGTACTATCCGCGATGCCCAGAAATGGCCTAAGCGCGACCAGCGTACCGATACCAACAAGCTGGATTTTATCAACTACAACCTGCTGAGTCCTTACACCGTACAGAAGATGTTCAAAGGGCGGGAAACGTTGAAAAACCTGCGTTATGCTTCGGGCGAACTATCCGACATCTATTCCTTCCATAGTGCCAAGATACGCAATTCAGCATTGGTGAAAGGCATCGGTTTCTACGAAACCGCCATCCATAAGTTTCTCGGCAACTCTGTCATCAAGCGTCTGGAAGGCATTGATTTCCGGACTAATGAAGAAATACGTGCCCGTCTCAAGCCCGATACCTCTATCGGTAGCGGTGAGTGGGTTGACATTTCCGGACTGATAGCTCCGAAAAGTGAGATTGACGCCTTGATAGACGGGATTGAATCCGGTACGGTGAACCGCTTGAAATACATCAATGCCGAGTTTGAACGGATGCATCAGAACTATTACACATATGAGTGGACATGGGCATACGACAAACTGGAGGAGTTCTACGGTATCAATCCCGAAAAGATAACGGCGGAAGATATTATTCACATCGTCGAGAAGTGGAAAGAAGCCGTTGTCGGTTTGGACCGTATGGTCTATGAAGATGCAAAGAAAGAATTCTCCCTGGCCTCCATGACCGGATTTGGAGCCGATGGTTCGCGCCTTGAGAAGGAACTTGACTTTGAACAGGTACGCGGCGACTTCGAGAGTAATCCTTTCGTGACTGCCGTTTTGAAACACATTGAGGTAAAGACTGCATTGGGTGATGAGCTGATAGGGCGTATGCAGCACGTCCGCTAAGTGGCGGCAAGGCAGTTGCACTTGCAAGTTTTCACCTTGATTAAAGAAATATTTCGATAATAGTTGCTACCTTTGCTGTGCGAAGACAGGTTGCACCTCAGCATAATGCAAATAAATTTGTTTCTGCTTTCGGTTTGCACTGTCTTTGTGTCACGAATCACTTTTAAACATTAAATGAACAAGTAATTATGGCAACAACACCTCCGTTCAAGTATCAGCCCATGTTCGAGAAGGGTAAGGATACAACTGAGTATTATCTGCTTACGAAAGACTACGTGTCTGTAAGCGAGTTTGAAGGAAAACCTATCCTGAAGATTGAAAAAGAAGGTTTGACTGCAATGGCCAATGCGGCTTTCCGGGACGTTTCGTTTATGTTGCGCCGTTCGCACAACGAACAGGTTGCTAAGATTTTGAGCGATCCCGAAGCAAGCGACAATGACAAGTATGTGGCTTTGACTTTCCTGCGCAACGCCGAAGTTGCCTCTAAGGGCGTGCTGCCTTTCTGTCAGGATACGGGTACGGCCATCATTCATGGTGAAAAAGGACAGCAGGTGTGGACGGGTTACTGCGATGAAGAGGCCCTCTCACTCGGTGTCTACAAGACATATACGGAAGAGAACCTGCGTTATTCCCAGAATGCGCCTCTCAATATGTATGATGAAGTGAATACGAAGTGCAATCTTCCGGCACAGATCGACATTGAAGCCACCGAAGGCATGGAGTATGAGTTCCTTTGTGTGACTAAGGGTGGAGGTTCTGCCAACAAGACCTACCTTTATCAGGAGACCAAGGCTATACTGAACCCCGAAACACTGGTTCCGTTCCTCATCGAAAAGATTAAGACGCTGGGTACGGCTGCTTGTCCGCCCTATCACATTGCATTCGTCATCGGCGGCACTTCGGCAGAGAAGAACCTGCTGACGGTGAAGCTGGCGTCCACTCACTTCTACGACAACCTGCCTACTACCGGTAATGAGTTCGGTCGTGCTTTCCGCGACGTGGAATTGGAGAAGCAGGTATTGGCAGAGGCTCATAAGATTGGTCTTGGCGCACAGTTCGGCGGCAAGTATCTGGCTCACGATGTGCGTATCATCCGTTTGCCGCGTCATGGTGCTTCCTGTCCTGTCGGTTTGGGCGTTTCCTGCTCTGCAGACCGTAACATCAAGTGTAAAATCAATAAAGAAGGTATCTGGATTGAAAAGCTCGACAGCAATCCGGGCGAACTTATCCCTGCCGAACTCCGCAAGGCCGGCGAGGGTGATGTGGTGAAGATCAATCTGAACCAGCCGATGGAGAATATCCTGAAGGAGCTGACCAAGTATCCGGTTTCCACCCGCCTGTCTCTGAACGGTACTATCATCGTGGGTCGCGACATTGCTCATGCCAAGCTGAAAGAACGTTTGGATCGTGGTGAGGACTTGCCGCAGTACATCAAAGATCATCCCATCTACTATGCCGGTCCTGCCAAGACTCCGCAGGGTATGGCTTGCGGTTCAATGGGCCCGACAACTGCCGGACGTATGGACCCCTACGTAGACCTCTTCCAAAGTCATGGCGGCAGCATGATTATGCTTGCCAAAGGTAACCGCAGCCAGCAAGTCACAGACGCTTGCAAGAAGTACGGCGGTTTCTATCTCGGTTCTATCGGTGGCCCTGCAGCTATTCTGGCGCAGAACAATATCAAGAGCATTGAGTGTGTGGAATATCCCGAACTCGGTATGGAGGCTATCTGGAAGATTGAAGTGGAGGACTTCCCGGCATTTATCCTGGTGGATGACAAGGGGAATGACTTCTTCAAGCAGTTGAAGCCATGGAATTGCAGTAAATAATTCGGGTGCTCCGAATATAGATAATGAAAGCCGCTCCGGAAATAGTTCTGTGAGCGGCTTTTCGTATTATGACAAGCGGGCTGCATGGGAAGGTGACGGAGTTTCTTCTGCTTGTTTCTTTTAGTACCGATGTTTGGTACAAGCTGTACCACTGTTTGGTAGGTTTCCTACCAATCGTTGGTATAGTCGGTACCAATCATTGGTATTTGTCGTACCAAACGTTGAAACTTGTTGGTATATGTATGCTATTGATAAATAACAGCTTAGTTCCCTATCCGTTTTTTCCACTGTTCGTACTTTTTCAATACTTTCAATCCGGTATTGTTGTACCAGCTATAACCGTTACGGCGCTCATAGCCTATTTCGGAAATGTCGTACTTCTTCACTCCGTCGCGGTCGCAAAAGAAAGGACGGTTGTCTTCAAGGGTGTAGAAACGCGCCCAAAGTACGGGGCAGGGATAATCATCCTGCGGACAGGGAATCATCCGGTAGTCTGTCCGGCCTTCGCTGTCGGTGAAGTTCTTACGCATGATACCGATAATCTTACTTGCCTTGAACCACGCAATGGCAGCCTCTACGGAAGCGATAATCTCGGCCGAGGGGTCTGGAATGGACATCAGCAGCAGAACGATGTTGTCCGACTCGGCGCCGCTGAGTGAGGGAAGTTCGTAGGCGCGGGCTTTGGCGGGAGCGAGTGTGTGTTCGTCATGCTGGGCGCACCACACAGTTAGCTTTCCATTTTGTTTCACTTGAGTCTTGAGGATACATTCCACGCCTTTGTCGAAGGCGGTGCGGGCGCGTTGGCAAAGGCTGTCCGGTACGTAAGTGTACGGCGCTTTCCTGCTGTAAACATCGCGCAGTAAGTTCATCACGTTCACCATTGCATTGTCGTTGTAGGTGATGTGGGTGTAATAACCCTTGGGGCGTGGCCAGAATTGGGGCCAGCCGCCATTGGGATATTGGGCTTTCAGCAGGTAACGTATTCCCTCTAAGGCGGCATCCTTGTACTTTTCTATGCGGGTGGCCAGGTAGATGCGGGAGAGATAGCGGATTTCCGTACTGGTGGCGCTGTTGTCAATGGTGCTTTCATTGACGTTGTTCTTGGCGGCAAGGACTTTTTTATACTCATCGGCTGTCAGTTCGGCCGGCATATAAACATTCTTAGGCCAGCCTCCGGTAGTGTGCTGATAGAGTAATACGTTGTCGGCAATGCGGATGGCTTCGGGAGTGGTGAGGAAGGCATCATCCAGCTTGGGAGCTATTTTTACCCAGTCCTTATAGGGATGTTTCTCTTTGTAACCGGTTGTTTCCTGTGCATTGGTTCCCATGAGGAGGGCGAGCAATGCACAGAAGAGGATTGCTCGTTTCATACTATTATTGCTTTTTTAGGTTCTTTGAGAGCAAAAATAGGGAAAACTCTGAAGAGAAGATGGTAATATTTGTTTTTTAAGGGGGTAAATATTGTGATTTATTGGATATGCCTACTCTAAATACTGTTCCACTTTTCCGCTGATTTGCAGCAAGGATATTTCGCATAGCTTGGTATCGTACTCTGCCGAGAGGATACGCTCTTCGGCATCCAGCAGACTCTTTTGCGCTTCGCGCATCTCAATACCGGAAAGATTACCGAGCATGTAGCGTTCCATAGCAATCTCATGGTTCTCTTTGGCTGCGACAAGGTTCTGGCGTTCAAGGTTCAGCATCTGAAGGTTATTCTGATAGGCTTGCCACAGATTACTCAGGTCGGCACGCAGGGCTTGTTCCAGTTGCTCTCGTTCCAAGCGGGCGTTCTGCACAGCGATGCGTGCGTTGCGGCGCTCACGACGGCGGTTGCCGTCGAAGAGGTTGAAGCCGACAGTGACGCCGACATTGAGTCCGAGATTGCTGCGGCGGCTGTTGGCGGAGATGTCATATTTGTTGAGAGTATAGCCGTAACCGCCGTTCATCTTCACGTATGGGTAGTCTCGTGAGCTTACCTTTTTATAGTCCAGACGTGCCAGGGTGTTGTTCTGTTCCGCTTTCAGTAAAGAGGCATTGGCCTGCAAGGTGGCATTCCAGAGTTCCTCGAAGTTCAGTTTGTCACTGACGTCGATGAGGCTGTCCCGGATAATGAAAGGCTGGTCCACATTCTCGCTTGCCATGAGTTCGTTCAGCTGGATACGCGAGGTGTGGAGCAATTCCTGCTGCTTCATGTATTGCGCACTGTCGGCGTTGAAGTCCACTTTGGCCTGTTGGTAGTCCAGACGGGAGAAGTTACCTATGTGATAGCGTTCTTCTACGATGCGCAGGCGCTCCTTGGAGAGCGATACGGCATAGCGGAAGTTGTTCAGACGGATTTTGTGCTGTACATAATTGTAATATTCGGCGGCGATGTTGGCTATCAGGTCTTCGATGGCGATGCGGGTGTTGGTCTTGCCTTGTCGTTCCAGTTCTTTGAGCTTTTGGTAGTTGGCAGTGATGTTGAAACCATCGAAGATGGTCCAGCTCAGGTTGATACCGGCATCAATGGTCTGGTCGAACACGCCGTTCTCTTTGGTGGTTTCGCCTGTGGCACGCAGCTTGGTTTCGGTATTGTCCAATGTCCCCCGGTAGCCGGCAGAGAGGTCGAGCGTGGGCAGGTAGCCGGCATTGGCAAGGGTGGCGTTGTTTTTGCTGACTTGCTGCTCGTTGCGGGTTATGCGCAGGGAGTAGTTGTTCAGCAGTCCCTGTTCCAAACAAGATTTCAGGGTATAGATGGGTGCAGGTTGCGCTTGAGCGGCAAGCGCGGTGCACAGAATGATTAAGAAAGATAAAATCGTACGTCTCATTCGTTCTTTAGTTTACTTCGGTTAGTGGATACATAACTATAAATGGCGGGGACGATGTACATCGTGAGCAGAGTGGATACGAGCATACCGCCTACTACGGCCGTACCCATGGCGATGCGTTGGTTGCAGCCTTCGCCTGTTGCGAAAGCCAGCGGTATCAATCCCAGTACGGTAGAAGCGCTTGTCATCAGGATAGGACGCAGACGTTGCAGGGCGGCATCTTTGATGGCTTGCATCTTGTCCTCGCCGGCTTCCTGTTTCTGATTGGCGAACTCTACAATCAGGATTCCGTTCTTTGCTACCAGACCAATCAGCATGATGATGCCGATTTGGCTGAATATATTCATCGTGATGTCTCCGAAATACATGAATACCAATGCTCCGGCAATGGCAAGGGGTACTGTCAGCATGATAATCAACGGATCCTTGAAGCTTTCAAATTGGGCGGCAAGGATGAGGTAGATAAGCAGGATTGCCAGGATGAAGGCAAACATCAAGCTGGAAGAACTCTCGCGATACTCTTTGGAGTCGCCGGTGAGGGCGGTGCGGAAGGTGTCGTCCAGCGTTTCTTTGGCTATCTTGTCCATTTCGTCCAATCCTTGTCCGATAGTCTTGCCATCGGCAAGTCCGGCAGAGATAGTGGCGGACACAAAACGGTTGTAACGGTATAGCTTGGGCGGAGCGATGCCGTTTGTCAGTTCTATCAGGTTGTCAAGTTGCACCATGTCTCCCTGAGAACTGCGGATGTAGATACCTTTCAGGTCGGCGGGCTTGTTGCGTTGCTGGCGGTTGATTTCTCCTAATATCTCGTATTGCTTTCCGTTCATGTAGAAGTAGCCCATGCGCTGGCCGCTTAATCCGTATTGCAGGGTTTGGGCGATGTTGCGGGTGCTGACACCCATGATGCTTGCCTTATCGCGGTTGATGTTGATGCGTGCTTCCGGTTTGCTGAATTTCAAATCTACGTCTGCCATTTGGAACACAGGGTTCTCGTACACTTTTGCCATGAACTTAGGCAGTACTTCCTGCAGCTTTTCAATATTGGTGGCTTGCAACACATATTGCACAGGCATGCCGCCGCGTCGTCCGCCGAATGAAGAAGACTGCTGGACGAAGGAACGGGCCATAGTCTTTTTCTGTACTGCTTTCGACAGCTTCTCTGCTACTTCCATTTGGGTGTAGTCGCGGTCTTGCATATCTTTCAGGGTGATGCGTATGTTACCGCTACCGCTGGATACGCGGGCGGTTACTGCTTCGGCATCAGGCGTAATTGAGTCTACAAGCAGGTTGATGTCTTCCGTATAGTCACGAATATATTCGTAGGTGACACCTTCGGCGCCGCGTGTGTTGATGCTGATTTGCGAACGGTCTTCCAGCGGCGCCATTTCCGCGGGAATGTAGTTCCATAGAAAGCCAATGATCAGAATGGTTGCTGCCGTAAAGGGCAGTGCAATCCAGCGTTTGCGTAGGAAAGCTGCTAAAGAACGGCTGTAAATGCGGTTCATGCCTTCAAAGAACGGCTCTGTCTTGCGATAGAACCAGCTTTGCTTTTCTCTTTTTATCAGTAGCTTGGTGGCCAGCATCGGCGTAAATGTCAGTGCGGCGAAGGAAGAGATTATGACAGAACCGGACACCACGATGCTGAACTCGCGGAACAGGCGTCCCGTCATACCGTCCATAAATACGATGGGGAAGAATACTGCTACCAGCGTGATTGTGGTGGAGATTACGGCAAAGAAGATCTCTTTGGCTCCTTCGATACCGGCTTCTTTCGGAGGCATTCCTCTTTCGATACGGACATAGATGTTCTCAGTCATTACAATGGCATCATCCACCACAAGTCCTACGGCAAGCACAATGGCAAGCATGGAAAGCACGTTGATGGAGAATCCTGCCAGGTACATGACGAAAAAGGCGCCGATGAGTGAAACGGGGATTACGATGCAGGGAACCAGTGTGACGCGCCAGTCGCGGAGGAACAAAAAGATAATGATGATAACGAGTATGAATGCCTCATACACCGTCTGCTGTCTCTTATACACATCTCCGAGCCCACGAGACCGAGGCTGATCTCGT
>ENA-OZWZ01000318-OZWZ01000318.1-human-gut-metagenome-genome-assembly--contig:-NODE-318-length-10010-cov-7.983124_pt1 | contig 10010 bp, 8 predicted proteins | sample MGYA00244852_ERZ654088 | MGnify/ENA primary metagenome ERZ654088 (study PRJEB26926, sample SAMN06164960) | human gut metagenome | biome: ENVO:00009003; feature: ENVO:2100002; material: ENVO:00002003... | reverse complement strand
GAGATGTGTATAAGAGACAGATCGGGCTTCAAGTTGAAAGAAGTTGTAATAAAAAAGCAACATAACTGTCAGTCTACAAGGAAATGGGTTCAAAAAAGTAAAGAAAACAATTTTTTACTTTTAGCACATGAATATCTATTTTTATTTAAGAAATGAGGTGGATTTATGCTATGTAAGCATTGTGGATTACCATTAGAAGATGCCCAAGAACGTGGAGATTATAAATCATGTCCCCATTGTTCCCAGAATTGCGAGGAACATATTTTCTATCCTAAAGCCATGTTTGGATGGACAGAAAAACGAGTAACTTCCAATAATCCAACCGGTATTCAAAGTTGGTGCACTCGTTGTCGTGGGAATGATGATGGACCATATGTTGATGGTATAAAATGTAGTGATATGTAGCTACATTGGAAAACGAGTTCCCTAATACTTTACGGAACTCGTTTTCTCAATATGGGTATATATAAGCGTGGCGTTGTTATATCTGGTGTGGTATCTTTAACTATGGGAAACTCCCGTTTCCCACTTGCTGACGGCCTGACGGGACACGTCCAGCTGCTGGGCCATCTGTTCCTGGGACAGACCGGCTTTGCGGCGCAGGTCGATGAGCTTTTCACACAGGGTCATAGAGAATGCCTCCTTTGATGTTGATGGCGTCAGCATACCGAAAAAGGCCGCAACTGTCCACCAAGTGGGGCTGGAAGTTCCGCAACCGACGGTTGCGGGCCGTTTTTTCAGCCCCAGAGCTGGCGGGAAAGGTCCTGGGCCAGCTTTTCCACTACGCCGGGGGCGTAGGGCAGGGGCAGTCCGGCGGCGGCCAGGGTCTCGGCATAGGTCCTGCTGCCGCCGGAGGCGCACAGGGCGTGATACCGGGCCCAGCCGTCTGCGGGGTCGGCGTCATAGGCAGCCTTCAGCTGCTGGGCGCAGACGATGGACAGAGCGTAGCTTACCACATACCGGGGGAACATGTACAGGGCCATGTTGGTGAACAGGTCGCACCCGGCCAGCACCTGCTGCCGCCAGGGCTCGTTGTTCCGGCTGCGGCCGAAGGACTTCTCAATGCGGTCGAACTCCTCTGCCCACTGGGCCAAAGAGGCGTCCGGATGCTCATAGAGCCACGTCTCAAAGGTGTGGATGGAGCAGAAGGCGCACAGCTCCTTGATGACGCCATAGCGGTGCTCCGCCAGGAACTGTCCGGCGTGGTCGCCGAAGAAGTCCCGGGCGTAGGGCTGGGCCAGCAGCTCCATGGTCTTGGAGTGGACCTCCGCCAGATCGGGACTCAGCCCCACATAGTCCGCCAGAGGCTGGCTGCGGATGGAGAGATACCCCTGGAGCCCGTGGCCCAGCTCGTGGGTGTATACGGTGACGTCGTCGGAGGTGCCGTCGCAGTTGGCAAAGACAAAGGGCATGTCATAGGGCGCGCCCAGCATCTCGCAGAAGCCCATGCCGGAAATTTTATTGGGAGAGCCAGTCACGTCCAGCAGGTCGTGGCGGACCATCTCGTCGAAAAACGCACCTGCCTCGGGGCTAAGGCTGTGATACATCCGGTGGGCGGCCCGGGGCAGCTCCTCCGCCGCCACGGGGACAGCGTTGCCCTCCGGGAACACCAGCGCCCGGTCATAGGGCAGCAGCGCCTCTACCCCCAGGCGCTGGCGCTGTTCCTCCTGGAGACGCAGATACAGGGGGGCGATGTGGGTCTGCACCTGGCGGCAGAATTCGTCCAGCTCCGCCCGGCCATAGCCCAGGCGCTGCTGGGCCAGGTCACCGTAATCGGCGAAGCTGTCGAAGCCGTTGGCCCGGGCCAGATCGATGCGGGCATGGACCAGCTGCCGCAGGATGTCCTCCAGCTGTCCGGCGTTTTCCAGCACCGTCTGCTGCTGGGCGTCATAGGCGGCCTTGCGGCGCGCCCGGTCCCGGCTGGCCAGAGCGGCCCGCAGCTGTCCGCCGCTGAGCAGCTCCCCATGGACCGGGTACCTGGCGGAGGCCGTCAGCTGCTGATACAGGGCCGTCAGCTGGGAGATGCGGGCCTGCAGGTCCCTGCCCCCGGCGTGAATTTGGTGGTCCAGGGTCAGCAGGCGGCGCAGCTGGGGGCCGAAGGCCTGGTCCAGAGCCGGAGCATAGGGGCTTTCGGCAATGGCGGCGGCCAGGGACTGGCTGTCCAGGCTGCCCTCCAGCCGGGGCAGGGTCTCCTGCAGCTCCGTCTGGTAAAATTCGTCGGTGACGTCGTGGAAGGCCCGGATGAAGGCCACCGCCTGGCACAGGCCCACCTCCTGCTGGAGGGCGTCCCGCTGCCAGACCACGTCCAGCAGGTCCTCCGGGCAGGCGGCCTCCCTGGCCCGGCGGGTCAGGGCGTCATACCGGGCCTGGAGGGCCTCCACATCGGGACGGTGATAGGGAATATCGGAAAATTTCCAATTCTCGTTCATAGCGTCACTCCTTTGGATAGATGATGGACAGGGCCATGCGCTCCGGGCGGATGTTGTCCCGGATGAAGTCCAGCAGATCCTGCTGGGTAATGGAATCGTACACCTCCGGGAAGCGGAAGGGATCGTATCCCTGGAAGCAGCCCTCGGACACGGTGGAGGCGATGGCCTCGAAGGAGTTCAGACTCTTGATGGACGCGCCGAAGCTGGCCCGGCGGAGCCGCTGGACATAGGCCGGGTCCACCCCCTCCCGGACCACCCGGCGTGCCTCGTCCAGAACGGCCTGCTGCACGGCCTCGGGGTCGTTGCTGTCGCCGCCGCAGAACACATAGGCGGCTCCCGGCAGCAGGTCATAGGCGCTGTCGAAGGTGCCGTTGATCAGCCCCTGGCTGTACAGCCGGGTGAACAGGGTGCTGGATTCGCCCATAAGCACGTCGCAGGCCAGGTCCCCCAGAATGTCCAGGCGCATGCGGTCCGGCCCCTCCGGCACCGGCGGGCACTTGAAGCCCAGCAGGAAGGTGGGCATGGCCACCTCCATCCGGTCCTCGATGCGGGTCATGTGGGGGGTCAGGTCCTCCTCCCGGCCATAGTCCCGGGGGATCACGGGGCCGCTTTCCCGGGGCAGAATTTCCCGGGCGGCCCGGAGAACCTCCGCCGGGTCCACATCGCCCACCACCACCAGGCACATATTGGCGGGGGTATAGAAGGCCTTGTGGCAGTCGTACAGGGTCTGGGCGGTGATCTGGCGGATGCTCTCCACGGACCCGGCCACGGACTGGCGGACGGGGCTGTGACGGTACAGGGCCTGCATCATCTGGCGATAGACCTGCCACTCGGGGTTGTCCTCGATCATGCCGATCTCCTGGGCGATGATGCCCTGCTCCTTCTCCACGCTCTCGTCGGTGAAGTAGGGGACGGACACGAAGGACAGCAGAATCCGGAGATTGTCATAAAAATGCTCGGTGCAGTCGAAATAGTAGGCGGTAACGGCGTTGCTGGTGTAGGCGTTGGGCTCGGCCCCGCCCCGGGCCAGGTCCTGCATGGCGCTGCCGTCGGCGGTGTCGAACATCTTGTGCTCCAGATAGTGGGCGATGCCGGCAGGGGTGTCCAGCCACTGGCCGTCCAGCTGAAAGCGCATGTCCATGCCGCCGTAGCGGGTGGTGAAGAAGGCAAATTTCCGGGCATAGCCGGGCTTGGGCACCACGCAGATGGGCAGGCCGTTGGGCAGGGTTTCCCAGATGGCCTTTTCCCCGATGCGGGGGTAGGTAAGGGTTTTCATCAGGCCTCCTCCTTTCCGTGCAGGAAGTATACGGTGTCCAGGGTTACGCTGCCGGCGGCGGCTTGAATGCGCTCCGGCGTCACCTGATCCAGCAGGCGCTGCATGGTCTCCGGGTCCTCGCTCTGACCGGTGGCGGCCTGACCCAGGCAGTAGTTCTCCAGGGCACCCTGGGAATCCGACAGGGAGGTCAGGGCGCTGCGCATGGTGCTGCGGGCCCCCTCCAGCTCCCAGGGCTCCCAGTGGCCGTCCCGGATCTCCTGCAATTGATGAAGGATCTCGTCCAGGGCCCGCTGATAGTCGGCGGTCTCGATGCCGGAGGACACCGTGAGGATGCCCTTGGAGCGGACATAGGTGCTGGAGGCGTAGTAGCACAGGGACAGCTTCTCCCGGACGTTCATAAAGAGCTTGGAATTGCTGGTGCCGCCGAACAGAAGGTTTGCCAGGATCATGGCGGGCACATCGTCGGTGGCGCAGCGGAAGCCCATGGACAGCTTCCCCTGGGTCACGTCCATGGCCTCGTGGATGATGCGGGGCTCCGCCGGGGCGGCCACGGCACGGGGCGGCTGCGGGTCCTGGCCCGCGCCCCGGGGCAGGGCGGCGAAGGCCTCCAGCAGGGCGTCCTCCACCCGGGAGATGGGGGCGCTGCCGCAGTAGAACAGCTCCAGCCGGGAGGCGGCCATCATCTGTTGGCTGTAGGCATGGAGCTTCTGGTTGTTGATGGCGGCGGCGGCAGTCTCGTCGCCCAGGCGGCTGACGCCGTAGGGCTCATAGCGGCACATCTCCTGCAAAAGCCGCAGGTCCGCCCAGTCCCGCTTATCGTTGCGGATGGAGCGGATGCTGTCCAGCAGGTTGGCGCGCTCGCTGTCCACATATTCCGCCAGATACCGGCCGTTGCGGGTGACGGGGTCCAGCAGCAGCTCCCCCAGCAGGGCGGCGGTGGGCTCCAGCAGTTTTTCTCCCTGGGGGGCGAAGCTGTCGTCCATTACCGAGGCCACAAAGCCGATGCACTGGCACTCCGCCCGCTTGCGGATGGTGGGGTTGATCTGGGCCCCATAGAGCCGGTCCATGGCGGCGGACAGCTGCTGGATATCCGGGCAGCTCATGGTGCCCCGCTGGAGCACCAGCGGCAGCAGCGCCCCATAGGACGCCGTTTCCCGGCGCAGGGGGGTGATGAACTGGGCGGACAGGCAGCTGGTTTTGAACTTTTTGGCAGGCAGATAGGTGAGATATACCCGGTCCATGATCTCGCGGCGGGTTTTCTCCATATGCGGCACCTCCAGGATACAATAATACATTATTATATCGCAGGCGGCGGGAAATGAAAAGGGCTTTTCCATAAAATAAGGCTCCCGGCCGGTTGGCCGGGAGCCTTGATAAATTTAAGGGGAATCAGGCCACGCGCTTGCCCTTATAGCGGGACTTGACAGCCACGGCAATCAGCCCGCAGCCGCACAGACCGGCCAGGGTGGACCACAGGGCCACGCCCATGTCGCCGGTTTTGGGACTGTTGCTGCCAGCGTTGCCAGTGTTGCCAGAGTTACCGGTGTTGCCGGTATTGCCGGAGTCGCCGCCCTGACCGGGCTGACCGGGTTGGCCGGGCTGACCGGGCTGACCGGGCTGACTGGGCTGACCGGGTTGGCCGGGCTGACCGGGCTGGCCGCTTCCTCCGGCGTCACCGCCGGAGCCGCTGCCGGTTTGCTGATAGCCGCAGACGGAGCAGACGCCATCCACGAAGGTGTGGGCACCAAAGCCGTCCTTCTGGGCGTTATCCGTAACGGTGCAGCCGTCAGCCAGGCAGTCATGCCAGTGATTCTCGCCGTCGGAGGACCAGGTATCGGACCACTGATGCGTATGCTCCTTCACCAGGGGCTTGTCCTCGGCGCTGTACATGCGCCACAGCTGGGTGCCGTAGAAGGGATTGGCGGTGCCCATATACACGCCGTTCTCGGTGGAGCAGATGGTGCGCAGACCGTGGTTGGAGCCGTCGCCGAAGCCGTCCCGGGTGATGGCGTCGAAATTCACGCCGTCCTTGGACACCAGCAGGTCAAAGCCGTTCTCGCTCTGCTGGGCATAGTAGTTGCAGCCGAAGTAGTACACAAAGTTGTGGATCGTGTCGTCATACACAGCCTTGTCCAGGGCGGCAAAGATGGCCTTCACGGCGCTTTGCAGGTCATCCTTCAGGCCCTGGGTGTCGGCGCTGCACATAGCCACGCCGGTGACCTGGGCGTATTCCTGGGCAAAGCCTGCGCTGTCCAGCTTCACGCCCAGCAGGTCGAACACCTTCTGCTTGAAGGCCTCATACTCCTCCAGCATGTTCCGGTAACCGGGCACGGGGTTCTTGTCGGCGGACATATCCGTGGCAAAGCCTGCCAGCATCTGATACAGATGGGCGGTATACTTGGTAAACAGGACCTTGTCCAGGAACCAGGTCAGATACTTGTTGTCGTGCTGCTGCAGAACCTCCAGCACGGCGTCCTTCAGCATATCGGCCCGGCCGCTGATGTCGGCATAGTCCATATTGGCCACCTGGCCGTCGGTGATCTGGGTGAACTGATAGGTCAGAGTGGAGGTGTCATAGGTGCCGATGTACAGCTCACCGTTGTGCTCGCCGTAGCGCCAGACATACTGGTTGGAGTTGTTGCCCAGCCCCGCGCCCAGGTTGCCGATGGGGCCGTCGGGGAAATAGGGGTTGTCGTCCTTACCGGCTACCTGCTGGAAGTTGCCGTTGGCGTCCATGCGGTACAGATAGATGGAATGGTCCAGATCGTTGTACAGCAGCTCGAAGTTGCCGGAGGCGGGGACCTCCGCCAGGTCCAGCATGGGATCGTTGTAGGTGCCCAGGTACAGATAGCCGTTGTACACCCACATGTTGCAGCTCATGGAATAATTGATGCCCAGACCGAAGCCGTAGCCGCTGGTGCCGTGGTCGCCGATGACCTGGGTCCAGGTGAAGCTGCCGTCCTCATGCTTGTCGCCGCGGTACATGGCGAAGCCCTGCTTGTTGATGTGGCCGTCGATGGACTTATCGGTGACCATGGTGACATACATGGAGCCGTTATACTCGATGATGTCCCAGATACCGCCGCCGTTAAGGCCGTCCACATGCATCACGGCAGGCAGGTTGTCAAAGTCGTCCTGGTCGGCCACGCGGCGCCAGGAGCTCAGGCCCGCAGAGGGGTCAGAGCTGGCCACGATGATGCCGCCGGGGGTACCCTTGCCGTCATAGTTGTCGGAGGCCAGGCACATATAGATCTCGTCATCGAACACCAGCAGGCCGTGGACACCATTGGAGACGCCCCGGGTGTAGTTGGTGTTGTGATAGGCGATGCGGCATTCATTGGTTTCGGGGTCCACCTCGATGAGGGTGGCGGTGGGGTTGCCCATGCCGGCAAAATAGATCTTGCCCTTGAATTCAAAGGCCATGCGATAGCCGGACAGATAGTTCACGCCCTTGAGATAAGGGGGATAGCCGGGGAAGATGTCGGGGTAATCCTTGAGAATGTCCCGCTCCCGGAAGATCACCTGGGCCTCGCCGGTGTAGCGGTTCACAGCCATGATCACGGGGGTCCACTGGGACATGGGGGTTTCATCGAAGGTGTCCGTGCCGAACATGACCTCACAAAATCTGCCGCAGCCCGGCTGGTGTCCACGTTCTGGTCCAGCTTGCCCGCCTTCTTCATGGCGTCCAGGGACGTCTTGACGTTGTTGTGATAGATGTAGTAGGTGGAGTTATAGCAGGTGCCGATGTAAACGTAGTCACCGGCCTCGGCCATGGACCAGGAGTAGCTCTGGCCCCGGTCCTGAAGGTCGCCGGTCAGGATACCGTCCACCTCTCCGGCGCCCAGCGTGGGGTGGGAGACCTTGTCGATGGTGTAGCCGCCCTTGGAGTAAACACCCTGCTCCAGGGGCTCGTAGCTGATGGTGTCGTCGTCATTGCGGACGACGGCTGCCAGTGCGCCGTTGACCAGGCTGACCGTCATAACCAGGGCCAGCAGAACAGCGGTGCAGGCTTTGAACGCTTTGTGCATGTTATCCCGCTCCTTAAAAAACAAATTACCTGTCCTTGCACGAAGAACACTTTATCCATAATATGTGCGCCAACAGGCACACAGTAATTTAACATAGTTTCCATGCTTTTACAATAGAAAAAACTGAAAACGCAATAATTTTTTCTTATAACAGAAAAAAGGACGGGCGATGACGGCGTTTTTTGCAGAGTTTTCCAATAAAGGCAGCGAAATGCGGAAAATTTTGACCAAAGGCGGTTGCCAAAGGGCGGCAAGGGGTGGTAAAATAAATGTATCCTATTCCAACCGGCGGCGGCCACTCCACTTTTTGGCCCCCTGCCGGAAAAACAAAGGAGGAACCAGGTCCCGCTGAGACTGGCGGTGCGGCAGTGTGGAGACCTGCCGTAAGGCGCTGCGGCTTCGCCGGGCGCGAGACCGTTCCATGCGGAGGCAGAACGGTTACAGTCTGTATATTATGGCAGAGGTCATTCTGAAAAACCTCAAGAAGGTGTACCCCAACGCGGAGAGCAAGAAGGCCAAAAAGGGCGAGCCCCAGAAAAAGGGCAATCTGCAGATCACCGACGAGGGCGTGGTGGCGGTGCAGGATTTCAACCTGCACATTGCGGACAAGGAGTTCATCGTGCTGGTGGGCCCCTCCGGCTGCGGCAAGTCCACCACCCTGCGGATGATCGCCGGTCTGGAGGACATCTCCGGCGGCGAGCTGACCATCGGCGGCAAGCTGATGAACGACGTGGAGCCCAAGGACCGGGACATCGCCATGGTGTTCCAGAGCTACGCCCTGTATCCCCACATGACCGTGTATGAAAACATGGCCTTCTCCCTGAAGCTGAAGAAGCTGCCCAAGGACGAGATCGACAAGAAGGTCCGTGAGGCCGCCGAAATTCTGGATATCACCCAGTATCTGGACCGCAAGCCCAAGGCTCTGTCCGGCGGCCAGCGGCAGCGTGTGGCCATTGGCCGGGCCATCGTCCGGGACCCCGCCGTGTTCCTGATGGACGAGCCCCTGTCCAACCTGGACGCCAAGCTCCGCAACCAGATGCGGGCCGAGATCATCAAGCTGCGGGAGCGCATCGACACCACGTTTATCTACGTCACCCATGACCAGACCGAGGCCATGACCCTGGGCGACCGGATCGTCATCATGAAGGACGGCTTCATCCAGCAGATCGGCACCCCCCAGGAGGTGTTCGACCACCCGGCCAACCTGTTTGTGGCGGGCTTCATCGGCATGCCCCAGATGAACTTTTTCGACGCGAAGCTGACCCGGCAGAACGGCAGGTACGCCGTCACCGTAGGCGGCGTCACCGTGGAGCTGTCCGACGAGAAGCAGCAGCGCCTGGCCGAGCACAACGTGGCGGAGCAGGACGTGACCCTGGGCGTGCGCCCGGACCACCTGATGCTCTGCGCCGACGGCATCAAGGGCACCGTGGACGTGTCCGAGATGATGGGCTCCTCCGTGCACCTGCATGTGGCGGCCGAGGGCAAGGATGTGATCGTCATCGTTCCCACCAACGGCGCCGCCGCCCACTTCCCCATGGGCAGCGAGGTCAACATGATCTTCGGCGGCAACGTGGCCCACGTTTTCGACAAGGAGACCGGAAAGAACCTGGAGTGGTAAGTAAATAAGGCTATAGAACAGGCATCCCCCGGCGCAGACGCGCCGGGGGATATATTTATGCGATGAGCGGATGCTCAGGCCCGGCGCTCCTCGTGGATGAACATGACCAGGAAGCTGACGGTCAGCAGGGCGCAGGACACCCAGATTCCCCGGACGGCGGATGCGCCGGTCAGCATGGCTCCCAGACCGGCACCCAGGGCGAACAGGCCGATGACGCCGAAATATGTCAGGGCATTGCGCAGGGCCTCCGGCTCATGGGTGTGGAAATAGGCGCACAGGGCCTCTGTGCCGCTGCGCATGTTGCCGATGCACATGGTGCTGGCGTAGGCGTGGCCACGGACCTTGCGGAAGGTCTGCAGCTGCATGGCGCAGGAGAAGGACACCAGGGAATTGGCCACAGTGTTCAGTGACTGGGGCATAAAGCCCACCGCAAACAGCACGGCGATCTCCGCCAGGATAATCAGCTGACGCCAGTGGACCTTTTCCATGTGCTTGAAGCGGCGGTGGATGCATTCCGCCGCGAAAATTCCCGCCATAAAGGACAGAACGGGAATCAGATACCGCAGGCAGTGGTCCCAGGCCCCCTCAAACAGATAGGCGCTGAACAGCACCTGTCTCTTATACACATCTCCGAGCCCACGAGACCGAGGCTGATCTCG
>ENA-OZWZ01000285-OZWZ01000285.1-human-gut-metagenome-genome-assembly--contig:-NODE-285-length-10566-cov-3.595947_pt1 | contig 10566 bp, 7 predicted proteins | sample MGYA00244852_ERZ654088 | MGnify/ENA primary metagenome ERZ654088 (study PRJEB26926, sample SAMN06164960) | human gut metagenome | biome: ENVO:00009003; feature: ENVO:2100002; material: ENVO:00002003... | reverse complement strand
CTCGGAGATGTGTATAAGAGACAGATTGTATACTCCGTCGTTCATAAAAGCATTGATCGTGAAATAGCCTACTCCGAAGGAAGTCAGGTTCTGAAAAAAGTGTGTCCCCTGACTGGGATCGACGCGATAATTCGTCAGCCCGGCTTCTACAATGATGCGCGCTGCACTGATATGCGGCCATTTAACAGGAATTCCGAGCCACGTGTCACTGCTACCCCAACGTCCCGGACCTATCAGGACATAATTCTTTCCTTCATTCAAGAATTGCTGGTTCAGCTTTTCTATCTCCCAGGCAATATCCTGATTGTGGGAAGCGCTGTAATCATCGGTCTTTACATAGACCACATCTTGCAGTTCGTTCATGATTCCATGCCCTAAGGAATTATTGGAACGGAGCAGCAATTGCTCGTCGGGGATAGCTGTGAGATCTTCATCGAGCATCTCCTTGCTGTCGACAATCGGGCGGATCTGCAGGAGATAGAAAGTGCCTGTCTTGTCTTTTTCCCGGCTCATGGTAGCTGCAAATTCAATCTCTACGGGACGACGCATTTCCTGCTGCCCATACTTCAATGCCAGTTGCAGGATGCGGGACAGTGGAAACACATCATGTTGCAGGATATTGGCGAAGGTAATAACTTTGCGCCCTCCCGGATATAAACCGTCGCGGATAATCTGGTCATACGGGTCGTAGGTGGAAGCTATATAGTTGAGCGAACCGTCTTTTTCCGCTTCTTTTACGTGCAGTTTCAACAGGTTGAAGCCGTCATCGATAGAGAAATCATGGCCGGCATTGCGCAAGTCGAGAGCGTAGAAGCGCGTCTGGGTTTCTTTCAGTGCAATTTCCATTTCACTGGTTTGCAGGACTTGGTTGGGATGATAGGGAGAGAAACGGAGGGTCATGCCGCCGTCCACGATATACTTACCCAAGCCGAGCGCCAGGTTTACGATGCCTTCTTCTGCTCTCTCATCTCCGATGGGGTAGTAGTTGAGCGAACGTGCCACACCCGACATGGAAGGATAATAGCGGTCGCCGTACTGGTTGCCAACCACTTCTTGCAGGATGACAGCCATCTTTTCCTGGTCGATGACATTGCTTGTGGCCTGCATATAGGCTTTGGAGTCGCGGAAATATACAGAGGCGTAAACTCCTTTGATTGCATCACTGAGCATGCGGAGCATTTCATACTTATCGTCCAGGTAGGGAATCATATAAGTATTGTAGATCCCGGCGAAAGGCTGGTAGTGCGAATCTTCCAATAGAGAGGAAGAACGGATGGCAATGGGCGATTTCACTACATCGAAGAAAGTGAAGAAGTCCTCAACCAGACGGTCGGGCAGTTTGGCTTTCAGGAAGTAGCGGAGAATCACATCATCATCTGCATCGGACAGGGCTATCTGATACAGGTTGTTGGTATCCATGAACTCGTCGAATACATCTGTACAGAGCACTACGGTCTTGGGTATGGCAACGCGTGCATTCTCAAACTCTTCAAATTCAGGGTGGTGCTTCACCATATTGTCGATAAATGCCAAGCCGCGGCCTTTCCCGCCCAATGAGCCGTCGCCGATACGGGCAAAGTTCGAGTAGCGGTCAAAACGGTCGCGTTTGAATACCGCCACCACGCCCTGGTTTTTCATTTTGCGGTACTTCACGATAGCCTCGAAAATGATCTTGCGGTGAGCGTCCACATCCTGAAGGCTGTTCCATGTGATAGGTTTCAAGAACTCTCCAATGGGGAACATGGCGCGTGAATAAAGCCAGCGGCTCACATGGTTGCGGCTGATGTGATAGAGGAATGACTCCGCCGGAACTGCAAAGAGAATGTTTTGGAGCTCTTTCAGGTTTTTGACGCGGGCAATCTCTTCCAGCGTATCGGGATTGCGGAAGATAAAGTCGCCGAAACCGAAATTATCCGACACGATACGGCGTAAGTCCACATCCATTTTCTTGGAATTCTTATCGATAAAGGCCGCGTCATATTTGGCTGCATACAACACATTTTCCGATTCGGAAGATTGTATGATCAATGGCACGAACGGGTCTTCCTTGCGTATGGCCGCACATAATTTTATACCCGCAAGCGCATCTTTCTCACCACGTTCTACGCGGGGAAAACGGACGTCCGTAATGACTCCAAGGATGTTGTTCTTGTACTTTTCGTAAATGCCGATTGCTTCATCATAGGTACGCGCAAGAACTATTTTGGGACGCCCTCTCATACGCAGCGTACGCTGGTGTGCATTCAACGCCTCGGTGGAGAACTCCTGACTCTGCTTCAATACGAATTTATAGAGGTTGGGCAGGATGGAAGAGTAGAAACGGATGCCGTCTTCTACCAGAAGAATAATCTGCACGCCGACTTCACTGACGTCATGCTCCAGATTCATCTTGTCTTCAATCAGCTTGATGATGGATACCAGCAAATCGGTGTTTCCCAGCCAACAGAAAATATAGTCGAACGAACTGAGGTCTTCGTTGGCAATGCGTTTGGTGATACCATGACTGAACGGCGTTAAAATCACCATGGGAATATGCTCGTATTGACCTTTGATGGTTCGTGCTACGTCAAACCCCTCGTTGTCGCCTGTGCCCGGCATGCATATAATAAGGTCGTATGGCATGGAAGACAGTTGCGCCAATGCTTCCTCGCAAGTGGAAACCTGGGTGAAACGCGGCGGGTAGCGCAGGGAAAGCGAGGTGTATTCATTGAAGATTTTCTCATCGATGCGTCCGTCGTCCTCCAGCATGAAAGCGTCATAAGGGTTGGCGATTAAAAGCACATTGAAAATACGCCGCGTCATGAGGTTGGCGAACTGCGTATCTTTGAAATATAGCTGGTTTAATTTAAACTTACTAAGCATGTTCTCTCATGGTTTATTAGTTCGGAGGACAAAAGTAACAATTAAAATGAAGAATGAGGAATAGAAGAATAAAGAATTACCGGTGCGATATATTGGCATGGCATGGCTCAACTTCAATTTGTTAATCCTTCATGTTTTGTGCGGTCTGACGTTTTATCATTATTTGATTAAAATATTGCTGTTAAGTTTAGGTATTTTGAAAAGTTTTCCTATATTTGCAGTGTTGTTCGTTGACACTTTGTCTAAACAACGATTGACTAACGTGGTAAGAACCTTTAAAACGTAATATTATGAATATCGAACGTATCATGTCCTCTTTGGAGGCAAAGCATCCCGGCGAGTCTGAATATCTTCAAGCCGTAAAGGAAGTACTTCTTTCTATCGAAGATATCTACAATCAGCATCCTGAGTTCGAGAAAGCAAAGATCATAGAACGATTGGTTGAACCCGACCGTATTTTTACTTTCCGCGTCACGTGGGTGGATGATAAGGGTGAAGTGCAGACCAACCTCGGTTATCGCGTACAGTTCAACAATGCTATTGGCCCGTATAAGGGCGGTATTCGTTTCCATGCCTCTGTGAACCTCTCTATTTTGAAGTTCTTGGGTTTTGAACAGACTTTCAAGAATGCTTTGACCACTCTGCCTATGGGCGGCGGTAAAGGCGGTTCGGACTTCTCTCCGCGCGGTAAGAGTGATGCGGAAGTGATGCGTTTCTGCCAGGCATTCATGTTGGAGTTGTGGCGTCATCTTGGTCCCGATATGGATGTGCCTGCCGGTGACATCGGTGTGGGCGGTCGTGAAGTGGGCTATATGTTCGGTATGTATAAAAAACTGACACGTGAGTTTACGGGAACCTTCACCGGCAAAGGTCTGGAATTCGGTGGCTCATTGATACGTCCCGAAGCAACCGGCTTTGGCGGATTATATTTTGTACATCAGATGCTGGAGACCAAAGGCATTGACATTAAAGGCAAGACCGTTGCTATCTCCGGTTTCGGAAATGTGGCTTGGGGCGCTGCTACGAAGGCTACCCAGTTGGGAGCGAAAGTCATTACCATCTCCGGTCCGGACGGTTATATCTATGATCCGAACGGTATTAGCGGTGAAAAGATTGATTATATGCTGGAACTTCGCGCATCGGGCAATGATATTGTAGCTCCGTATGCCGACGAATTCCCCGGCTCCACTTTTGTTCCGGGCAAACGCCCATGGGAGGTAAAGGCGGATATCGCTTTGCCTTGCGCAACACAGAACGAGCTGAACGGCGAAGATGCACAGCACTTGATTGATAATAATGTGACTTGTGTAGGCGAAATTTCCAATATGGGATGTACGCCTGAGGCCATTGACCTCTTTATTGAGAATAAGATTATGTATGCACCGGGTAAGGCTGTGAATGCGGGTGGTGTAGCCACCAGCGGTTTGGAAATGTCGCAGAATGCCATGCACATCAGCTGGAGTGCTGCCGAGGTGGATGAAAAACTGCATGCCATTATGCATGGAATCCATACCCAGTGTGTGAAATACGGAACTGAACCCGACGGCTACATCAATTATGTGAAAGGTGCTAATATAGCCGGTTTCATGAAAGTAGCCCATGCCATGATGGGGCAGGGAATTATCTAAAGAAAAACTTTGTTTAGTTGTATTTGTATTTGTGGTTTGTGCTGCCCTTGCCTGTGAAGGTATGGGCAGTGCTTTTTTTATAGTAATTAGTGGTGAGTGATTAATCACTAATCGCTCACCACTAATTACTGTTTTTTCGTACCTTTGCATCTTGAAATTATAAAAAACAAAGAGATGTTACAACCTGAATTGAAATTGAGACGTGATAAGATACGTGCCCTCATGGTGCAGCAGGACATTGATGCCGCCCTTATCACTTGTAATGTAAATTTAATCTATACATACGGACGCGTAGTCAGCGGATATTTGTATTTACCGCTGAATGCTCCTGCGCGCTTGTTCTTAAAACGTCCTAATGACATTGAGGGCGAACATATCCATTCTATCCGTAAACCGGAACAGATTTCTGAATTGTTGAAAGAATATGGCTTGCCTTTGCCAACCAAACTGATGCTGGAAGGTGATGAGCTGCCTTTTACGGAATATAACCGTCTGGCTGCCTGTTTCCCTGAAGCAGAAGTTGTGCCTTGCGGTACGGCATTGATCCGCCAGGCGCGAAGCATAAAGACTCCGATGGAAATTGAACTGTTCCGCCGTTCCGGAGCTGCCCATGCAAAAGCGTATGAACAAATCCCTTCTGTCTATCAGCCGGGGATGACGGACCGACAGTTGTCCATCGAAATAGAACGGTTGATGCGTCTGGAAGGTTGCTTGGGCATTTTCCGCGTATTCGGGCAGAGCATGGAAATCTTTATGGGAAGTCTTTTGGCCGGTGATAATGCAGCAGTCCCTTCCCCGTATGATTTTGCGTTGGGAGGTAAAGGACTTGACCCGTCATTGCCCGGTGGGGTGAGTGGAACGCTTCTGAAAGCGGGACAGTGTTTCATGGTGGATATGGGTGGAAACTTCTATGGCTATATGGGGGATATGAGCCGCGTGTTCTCCATCGGTAAATTGCCGGAACAAGCGTATGCTGCGCATCAGACTTGTATGGAGGTGCAAGAAGAGGTTACTGCAATGGCAAAACCGGGTACTGCTTGCGAAGATATGTACAACAAGGCCATTGATATAGTGACTAAAGCCGGTTTTGCGGATTACTTTATGGGAGTTGGTCAAAAAGCGAAGTTCATAGGGCATGGCATCGGACTGGAGATAAATGAGATGCCGGTATTGGCTCCGCGCATGAAGCAGGAGTTGGAGCCGGGAATGGTATTTGCATTGGAACCGAAGATTGTTTTGCCGGACATAGGCCCTGTCGGGATTGAAAATTCCTGGGTTGTAACAACAGAGGGCTTGGAAAAACTGACCCTGTGTGGAGAAGAGATCGTAGAACTTTGATTAGTGATTAATGATTAGTGATTTGTCTGTGCTTTTCATGCGGACAATGATATAACTTAAACACAAACAAATCACTAATCATTAAACTTCCTCACTTCACTCTTCTGTTCAATTGGTTGTTGGCTTTTGAGGGTTTGGATTTTCCTATTCTTTTTCCCGTCGGTTGGGCTTTATTGTTCCGGCGGGGATGTGGTTGTGTCCTTTTAGTCCCCTTCATAATACTCGCATAAGTAATAACGGGCGATAAAGTCCCAATTCCGGTGCAATATTTCTTTGCCGTTGGGGAAAGGAAGCTGTACATCCGGCAATATCCCTTTGGCCATTCCATATTTTATCAGGTCGAACGGGCAGGCTTCCGGACGACAAAAGAGTTTGTAGCCTTCGGCGGCAGCGCGTTCGGCGTTGTACATCGGATTATGTTCTTCACAAAAACAGGCGGCTACATTATGCGCTATTAGCATGCCTTTGGCATTGGCGTATACTACAAATTCTTTTTTATCCTGCAGGTCAGGAAGTAGGGAAGAAGGGGAGTTCTCCCACTTTAAGACATCAACAAAGAATTTGCATAGTTCTTTGTAGGTGGCAAAATACAGCAACGGTTTGCCCCCGCTATACTCCAGACAATATTCGGCGTTCTTGCTCAGCTTCGTTTCCGGTGTGATTTCGGGGAGGGGAGTTAAAGGCATCTCCAACAAGTCAGGGCCCATTACCCATAGCATGGAGGAAGGCTCTTCATTAATGGGAGCCTTTTCAAAATCCTCATCCATTAGTGTGTAGACCTCTTGGGCTAAATCCAACAAGTCTTTATCATACGGGTCTTGCAGTGTATATTCGTCCGGTTCGTAGAGTGCGGCATGGGACTTTAACGTCCACAACACGAATGCTATGTCTTCTTTATTAATCTCATCAGGAATATAACCGTCCGATAGCTGATAAAAAGGAAGATACGTGTTGTATAACGAATAGTATGATTCGGAGAATATCTTCCAACCTCCTGTTTGGGCAATGGCGTCCTGAAAGTACATGCAGAGCGAGATCGTTACATTCTTCTGCATGTAGTCATTTTCTTTAAATAACAGAGATCGTTTTACTATCGGAAATACTTTTGCTGCAAAATTGATGTACCATTGGTCACCGGGCAGCGTACGTGTACGTTCATTGGCGCTTAGCCATTGCTTCATGGAGATAAGAGTTGGTTTCATTGTTTGTTTTTATGTGTGAATAATTATGTATTGGGATTATAGCCTTTTCAGAGCCAGTTTGATGACTTGCTCCACCGGAGCGCCGGCATCTTCCTTTAAAATGGCCATTACGACCTTTTGTGAAGGAGTCTGTGCAAATCCCAGCATTGTGAGGGCGGCTATGGCTTCTTCCTGCACCTGTGCATTGGCGGCAGTGAAGGCGGAGATATCGGTTGTTCCGGCGGCTATTCCACCGGGCTTTATCTTGTCTTTCAAATCGACTATCACACGTTGGGCGGTTTTTAGACCGATGCCTTTTACTGTTTTCAGCAGATTGGCATTTCCTGTACTGATGGCGTTTATCAATTCGGAAGGGGACAGGGCCGAAAGGATCATGCGGGCCGTATTGCCTCCGATGCCTGATACGGAAATCAATAGTAGGAACAGTTCGCGTTCTTGTTTGTCGATAAACCCGTAAAGAACGTACGCGTCTTCGCGGATGGCTTCGTAGATGTACAGCTTGCACTCCTTTTTCCCTTGTATGGCGGCATATGTGTTCAAGGAGATATTGACGGCATATCCCAGGCCGTTACAGTCTATAATTGCGTTGGCCGGACTTAGTTCGGCGATTTCGCCTTTTATGTATTCTATCATATTACCACTTTATGACCTATTAATTGGCGAATGTAGGAATTATTATTGACTTTTAGACTCTAAAAAAAGAAAAACTCTGTAAAACTTGTCCCTTTCTTTACTAAGATATAAATGAAAATGCTTACTTTTGTCCTCATAAAATAGAAAGTTGATAACTAAAACCGATAAAAAGATGAAAAAAGTAAGAGCAGCCATCGTTGGTTATGGCAATATCGGACATTTTGTACTTGAGGCGTTGCAGGCAGCTCCCGATTTTGAAATCGCCGGAGTGGTGCGTCGTGCAGGAGCAGAGAACCGTCCTGCAGAACTGAGTGAGTATTCCGTAGTGAAAGATATTAAAGAGTTGAAGGATGTGGATGTTGCAATCCTTTGTACCCCTACTCGCAGCGTTGAGAAATATGCCAAAGAAATATTGGCATTGGGAATTCATACAGTAGATAGTTTCGACATCCATACAGGTATTCCGGCATTGCGCCGCACGTTGGATGCCGAGGCGAAAGCTCATAACACAGTGTCTGTTATTTCTGCCGGTTGGGATCCGGGAAGTGACTCCGTTGTGCGTACCTTGCTGGAAGCTATTGCCCCGAAAGGTATTACGTACACTAACTTTGGTCCGGGTATGAGCATGGGACATACGGTAGCGGTGAAAGCTATTGAAGGCGTGAAAGCAGCACTCTCAATGACCATTCCTACCGGTACGGGCATACACCGCCGTATGGTTTACATTGAGCTGAACGACGGCTATGAGTTCGACAAGGTAGCTGCCGCTATCAAGGCAGACCCGTATTTCGTGAACGATGAGACGCATGTGAAGCTTGTTCCGAGCGTGGATGCATTGCTCGATATGGGACATGGGGTGAACCTGACTCGCAAGGGCGTTTCCGGGAAAACTCAGAACCAGTTGTTCGAATTCAATATGCGTATCAACAACCCTGCCCTCACAGCACAAGTGCTGGTGTGCGTGGCGCGTGCCGCCATGCGTCAGCAACCGGGTTGCTACACAATGGTGGAGATTCCCGTCATTGACCTTCTGCCGGGCGACCGCGAGGAGTGGATTGCACATTTGGTATAAGAGCATAAAAAAACAGATGATGCGTTTGCTGGAAATGCATCATCTGTTTGCCTTAAACACATCATCTGTTCTGCCGGAACAGATGATGTGTTTTTTTATATCCTATCTCATCAGAAGAAGAACCGGAGAATATCGTTGAAGTTTGCCCAAATAAGTAGACCAAACAGCAGGAACATACCTACCATTTGCGCACGTTCCATAAACTTGTCGCTGGGTTTACGGCGTGCCACAATCTCGTAGATCAGGAATAAAACATGTCCGCCGTCCAATGCCGGAATGGGCAGGATATTCATGAAAGCAAGGATAATGGAAAGGAATGCCGTCATGTACCAGAACTGATGCCAGTCCCACGTTGCAGGGAAGATACTGCCGATTGTTCCGAAACCGCCGAGTTGCTTAACGCCCTCTTTGGAGAAAAGATACTTCATCTGGCTGACGTAACCTTTCAGCGTGCTTACTCCCAGGGATATTCCGGCAGGGATAGAAGCGAAGAAGCTGTATTCTTCTTTCACGATAGGCAGCAATTTGGATGTTTGCATGGTTGGGTATACTCCTATATTGTATAAGGAGTCGCTGGTCAGTGTCAGTGTATCTGTAACGCCGTTGCGGATATACGTTAAGTGCAGGTCGTGCGATGCATTGGTTTGTTTGCGGTGCATCTTGTCCTCTTCAAAGTCGGAGTAGGAGATTGCCTTTCCGTCCACGTGGGTAATGTTGTCACCCGGCAACAGTCCGGCAAGGGAGGCAGGAGTACCGGCTGGGATACTGTCTATCACAAACGGAGTGCGGAAAGAGGCAAAGCGCACGCTGTCTGCAAGCAGGCGCTCCATCATGTCTTCAGGGATATAGATGGAGGCTTCGCTTCCGTTGCGCAATACGGTTACTTGACGGGCATCAACAATGCTGGTCAGCATGTCACTGTTGTAACGCTCCAAAGGAACGCCATCGGCGGAAACCAGTATGTCACCGTCGCGGAAACCAACGGCTTTGGCTGTTTCGTTGAAGTCCATACCCAATGCCACTTTTTGCAAGGGAACATATTCTGAACCCCACGTAAAGAGTATCATGGAGTAAATGAACAGTGCTAAGATAAAGTTGAACAGCACGCCGCCCACCATGATTAGCAGACGTTGCCATGCCGGTTTGGCGCGAAACTCCCAAGGTTGTACCGGCTGTTTCATCTGCTCGGTATCCATAGATTCGTCTATCATACCGGCAATTTTGACATATCCGCCTAAAGGCAGCCAGCCGATGCCGTATTCTGTTTCGCTGTTTTTCGGTTTAAATTTGAATAGGGTGAACCAGGGGTCAAAGAATAAGCAGAACTTTTCAACTCGTGTTTTGAATAAGCGAGCGAAGAGAAAGTGCCCTCCTTCATGAATGATGACGAGCAACGAAAGGCTCATAATGAGTTGCAGGGCACGAATCAAGAATGTTTCCATCTAATTATTTGCTGTTTTACGATTTTTATAATTTTCGCAAAGGTACGTTTTCTTATTTAACGTATCAAATGAGTAGATGTTTTTTATAATTCTTTTCATTCCGGTGTATTTATCAAATCAGCTCTTCTGCTATCCGTCGGGCTTCGGCATCCGTAGCCACATAGTCTTCATAGGTGGGCTTCTGTAAGTAGGATACGCGCGACATGGTCTTTTCTATTACTTCACTCATGCCAAGGAACGAAATTTTGTCCTGCAGGAAGGCAGCTACCACCACTTCATTGGCGGCATTGACAATGCAAGGCATATTGCCTGCACGATGTAGCGCTTCGTAGGCCAGGGCGAGGTCTGTCTCTTATACACATCTCCGAGCCCACGAGACCGAGGCTGAT
>ENA-OZWZ01000284-OZWZ01000284.1-human-gut-metagenome-genome-assembly--contig:-NODE-284-length-10587-cov-3.491170_pt1 | contig 10587 bp, 6 predicted proteins | sample MGYA00244852_ERZ654088 | MGnify/ENA primary metagenome ERZ654088 (study PRJEB26926, sample SAMN06164960) | human gut metagenome | biome: ENVO:00009003; feature: ENVO:2100002; material: ENVO:00002003... | reverse complement strand
ATAAAAGAGATGAAAAGTTTATATAAAATAGGATTGTATATAGGAATGATAGTACTTATTACTCTCTTTCCTATAAGTTGCGATGATGACGAGATAGATACAACTTGTCAGGTAACATTAGTTACCAATCAAAATCCTGGTAGCGAAGAGGATATTCTTCAGTTGACCGTTCAGGCGGGTGAATTTCTCAAAGAGCCAGAAATGGTTCGTGAGGGTTTTGAATTCGCGGGTTGGTACACTGACCAAGCTTCGGCAAATAACACTAAAAAAGATGCGGAGATCAAATTCAAAGCTTATGATTTGAAAACTACACCCATTTATTTAGATGTAACTTTATATGGTCGTTGGGTGAAATAACTTTCTTTAATACAATCCTGTCCCGCTATTTACTTGTAAGTAAATATGCGGACAGGATGAATTTAATACATAAAACAATTATGAAACGAAATATATTTTTGTCTTGTGCTGCCCTGTTAGCAGCATCTGTGTTTGCTTCTTGCTACAAAGACGATCACCAGCCGCCTATGGTTGAAGGAGGACATGCTGGTGTAGATTTTGTCATAGACAATAATAAAGTGATTACTGATAATTTTTTAGGATTCGGTACACAATATAATAATAATCTTTACACCACACGTACATTTGAAAATGATGGAGTCTCTGAAGAGAATCTTCCTGATTTAGAGAAAAAAGTTTTAGCTTTAGGGTCACAATATGTCCGTATATTCTTTGATAAAAAAAATTGGGAGAGTGTATCTGGATATAATCCTGAATATAAGGCTTCTTTTATTCGTACTGTGGAATTAGCTCAAAAAACAGGTGCATTGGTAAATATAACATATTGGCATTCTTCTATACCGGAAGATATGGGCAGATTTGCTGATGAAATATATGACTTGATTGTTAATAAGGGTCTTACTTGCGTAAAACAAGTTACCATTCAGAATGAAGTTAACTCTACAAAAATTACACCTGATGAATATCGAGTTCTCTATTCTGTTTTTATTGATCGTCTAAAAGAACTGGGTATAAGAGATAAAATTCAGCTAGTCGGTGGTGATCTGGTTCAGGATAATCAAAAAACTTGGTTTGAATATATGTCTACTAGTATGGCTACATTACTTGACGGTTATTCTTCACATATATATTGGGATTATTGGGACAAAGTCAAACCTGTTGATCGTTTAAGTGGTGTGGCTGATCTTTTATCCAATATGCAAGGGCAGGGAATTAAACCCTGTTATATTACAGAATATGGCGTGAGAGGTGAAAAGTCTGGTGGCGCTTTCAATAATCCTGGTTATTTACGCGGAACAGATACTCCTATTGGTAGAACCAATGAATGTGCTTTACGCCATGTCACATTCCATATCAATGCACTAAATTATGGCTTTGCCGGTTTGGTAAAATGGGATTGCTATAAAGCTAAATATGATAATGGAAATCAGTACTTTCCTGTAATAGGATCCGGTACCGATGGCTATCCTCTCTACCCTTCTTATTGGATGACTTGGGCTTTTACTCATTCATGCCAGCCTGGTTGGAAAGTATTAAGTGCAACTTCTGTTGTGTCTTCTGCACATAAACTTTGTGCTGCAATGAGCGATGGTGTTTCTAACTATACGATTTATGCTCAAACTACCGCCACTGTACAAACTCCGTTTGTAATATCAGGTATTCCTGCAAACAAAAAGTTCCGTGTATTAGCATGGAATGATGATTTAATGGGTGGTCTTACCGAACTAGAGCCTGTTACTTCAGATGCAGAGGGAGTAGTGCGTTTCAATGTGAAACCTGACGGTTTTATTACACTTACTACAATAGATTTCACTCTCCCTGAAGGATTGGAATAAATTAAGAGAAGGGAGTGTGGCGGAAATAATTTTTACCGCACTCTTTTTCTTTTTTATTATAAAGTTATTATTACCTCTTTTGAATAAAAATGAAGCAGATGAATAAAACCTCAATATCTCTATTACTCTGTGCGGCTATGATGGTTGGTGATATTTTTGCGCAAGATCCCACTGTGCCTCGGGTATCAAAAAACTATTTTCCTGTATCGGTGCAATTCACTCCCGTTCCTTCGGGTAAAGGGTGGCGTGATGAGCGTCCTCCCTTGACTGACGAAACAATGCGTGAAACCATTCATAATATTATTTTGCATGGATGTACACACATTGCTGCTGGTGAATTTTCTAATGGTGGTGCCAATTCAAAAGTTTTTGACTATGCACAAAGTTTGGGCATGAAGATTGATTTCACTTCCAATGGCGTACAACTTTTCAAACGCAATGATCCTCCAAAGTATTGTGTTTATTCACCAGAATATCTTGACTCTGTGCGTACTCGTATTGAACCTGTATTGGGCAGTGTTAAAAAAGTATCTAATCCTTTTACTATATTTCCCTTTATGGATGAACCTTTCCATGCTGATACCACTTCATTCGATTTTCGTGAACCGGTAAAGAGGGCTTTCAAGAAACAATACGGCTATGCCATGCCTACATCGTATTCTGTTGCTAAACGTGAGCCTCGCAAACACTTGGATTTCATCAATTTTCAATCATCAACTTTTGTTGAAGCTTGGCGTAAAATCTATAAAGAAGTGAAACAATACGATAATCGTCCTTTGGTAGTAATGACTCATGACAGCCACAATACTATGGGTGGTGGTGTAAATTCCGACTCTAAATATGCGGTAGACGATGTATTCCACTGGGGAGGTGATTTTGTAGATATGTTCTTATATGATATATATCCTTACACAATGTTCGATTACCGTTACGGAGAGCCTTCGCAAATACGTAAACCGCGTATAAGCCAGATGCACTATACTATGGCTCAAATGCGTAACCTCACTACTACTTATGGGAAAAAACTAGGATTTTGGTTAGGTACATACAACAACGGGTGGTTTCGTCGCTATTTGAATAAAGAGATGCTTAGCCAATATTGGATGGAACGTGAATTGGCTTATACCGCCATTACTGGTGGTAGTGATTTCATTATTACCGGCATCAACATCCCCTCCGATGCTCGTCACTGGGATGATTTTGGTCAGGCCATGCGCACCGTACAAAAAGTAGGTGGTGCTATATCCGAGTCACAAAAGCCCAAAGCCCGTGCTTGTTTCCTCTTCCCTCGCACACAATATGTACAAATGCAGGAAGAATGCTTTAACGTTGGACAAACTTATGAACTTTGTTTACGTGCTTTTGGTGAGCTTGATGTGATACATGAAGAGCAAATTACCGATGACAAAATGAATGGTTACGATATTTTGGTTATGGCTGATGTGAAAATGCTACCTAGAGAAGTTGCCAAACATATAGCTGCATTTGTAAAACGAGGCGGTGTAGTTATTTCCGACTGTGTTCCTCAGAGTGATTCTTATTTTGCTCCTCTTGAAAGTATGAAAGAGCTCTTTGGAGTGAAAGCCGCCGCTACCAACCGCGTAGAACAAAAAGGGACTTGGAATCCATTTTCTATGCTCCCCGCTAAATGGGCTTTCGTAAAAGAAGCACCTGCCGTACCCGTAAAAACATACGACCAGGCTCAAGGTAAGGCTTATAATCAGAACTTAAGTTTTCGTGTGATAACCCCTCGTAACTGTGTAGCTACTGATGCTCAAATAATAACTTCCCTGAAATCAGGTTTTCCCTTATTACTTTCTCGCAAAGTAGGTAAAGGAAGTTGTTACCTCTTTGGTTTCTGCCTGCAGGATACCTATTTTCAGACTTGGATGGATAATGATATAACTTCGCGTACAGAACTACAACAGCTTATGCACGATGTATTTGCTTCAACCGGCATAGTTTCGCGTGTTTATTCATCCAATCCTGATATGGAGGCAGGTGTTCGTCTACACGGTAATGAAGCTTATTGCTTTGTAATCAACCATGAAGCCGAAAATGCGATAACAGATGTTACTTTACGCGATTTAGGCTTCGAAGTAGGCCAGATCATGGATGTGGAGTGGGGGCGTACAGTCGACTTCGTCCGTACCCCTGATGGTGGAATACGCTTTACGATTATGGCTGTAGAAGGTACTCCTACGGGTGTTACCCGCCTGCTTAGAATCACCCCTAAAAAATAATGAACTATGTTTAATAAATTACGTATAGCAGTAGTCATATTTATCACGACCGTTTTAGTAGGTGTGGTTACAGCCACACCTACCGGAATGGTACAAAGTGAATTAAACAAAGGTTGGCGCTTTCGTCAAGCTCGTTTACAGCAATGGCGTACAGCTACTGTACCAGGTGTAGTCCACACTGACCTATTGGATCATGGTTTGATAGAAGATCCTTTTTTTCGTCTGAATGAACGTTCTGTCCAATGGGTAGACAAAGAAGATTGGGTATACGAAACTACTTTTGATATTCCCGCTAAAATGTTGGGATATAAGAACTATCGTCTTGTATTTAACGGACTTGATACCTATGCTGATGTTGAGCTGAATGGAGAGAAAATACTTTCGGCAGATAATATGTTCCGTCGTTGGCCGGTAGATGTATCCCAGAAACTCAAAGAGAGGGGCAATGTGCTTCAAATTTATTTCCATTCACCCATAAAAATAGATATACCTAAATGGGAAGCGTTACCCTACCATTATGAGGCCGGTAATGATCAATCACAAAATGGCGGTCTGTTTGGCAAACAGGTTAGCATCTTTGCCCGCAAGGCAGGCTATCATTATGGTTGGGACTGGGGACCTCGTCTGGTAACATCAGGAATATGGCGTTCCGTAGTATTGGAAAGTTGGAATGATGCGTGCATCGAAGATTTAGCTTTTCAAACCCAGCAACTCGGTAAACGTACAGCCCAAGTTGTTTGTGAGGTAGAAATAAATAGTGAAAAATCTGCGGATGAAGCAAATGTCTCAATATTTGATGAAAATACCAAAATGTTTGTAGGCAGTACTATTTGTGACTTAAAGCAAGGGATAAATCATATCAAAGTAAATTTTAAGCTTAACAATCCACGCCTATGGTGGTGTAACGGTTTAGGTGAGCCCGAACTCTACGATTTTCGTGTAGAATTGTCTATTAACAATAAGTTAGTAGATAGTCGTAAACAAACTACTGGTATTCGTACTATTGAATTAGTTCGTGAAAATGACAAAGAGGGACAAAGTTTTTATTTCCGTCTCAATGGTGTACGGGTATTTGCCAAGGGAGCCAACTACATCCCTTCTGATAATTTTCTACCTCGGGTTACAATAGCTGATTATAAAAAGACCATTGACGACGCAGTAGCTGTACATATGAATATGCTACGCGTGTGGGGTGGTGGAATCTACGAAAACGATGAGTTCTACGACCTTTGTGACCGTAACGGACTACTTATTTGGCAAGATTTCATGTTTGCTTGTAGCCTCTATCCCGCTGAAGGTGAAATGCTCGAGAATATTCGCCTTGAAGCAATTGATAACGTAAAACGTATGCGCAATCATCCTTCATTGGCCGTATGGTGCGGTAATAATGAGAATCAAACGGCATGGTTCAGTTGGGGCTGGAAAGAGAATTATGAACGTCAAAATAAAGCTTATGCTGAAAAAATCTGGAAGCAATATTGCGACCAATATTTTGATGTACTCGACAAAGTGGTAGATGAATATGCGCTAAATGTACCTTATACTCCTTCGTCTCCTTTCGCAAGCAAAGAGGTAGCACAGGAAAAGAACATTGGAGACCGCCACTTTTGGGGGGTGTGGACCGGCGCTTTTCCCATCAGTGCCTATCGGGATGAACATTCGAGATTCTTCAGTGAATATGGCTTCCAGTCATTCCCTGAAATACAGACTGTAAAACGTTATGCTCCCGAACAGGAAGACCAAGATATTTTGTCCGATGCCATGATGTGGCATCAGCGTGGTGGGAAGAATGCCAACGAACGAATATATAAACATCTGCTTAATGAATATCAAGAACCAAAAGGTTTTGAAAACCTGCTCTATATGACTCAAATACTTCAGGCTGATGCTGTAAAAATAGCCATGGAAGCTCATCGTCGTGACAAGCCCTATTGTATGGGTACTTTATACTGGCAAATTAATGATTGTTGGCCGGTAGCCTCGTGGAGCAGTCGTGACTACTATGGTCGTTGGAAAGCACTGCATTACTTTGTAAAAAATGCTTTTGATGACATCTTAGTATCGCCTGTAGAACGCAATGGTCGTTTGGAAGTATGGGTTATAAGTGATCGTCAACAACCGGTAAAAGGCAAACTTGAAATAATTATCTACGATATGAAAGGCAAGCGTGTAAATAACGTTACTCGTAATGTCCGACTCAAAGCAGATGAAAGTTTGAAGGTGACCGATCAAGCGGTAAAGGAACTAATTGGTAATTATGCTCCTGGTGATGTAGTGGTATATGCTGATTTTGTGGTACAAAATGAAAAGAAACATTATACCAACAATTGTTTCTTGGTAAAACAAAAAGAAATGAACTATCAAGAAGCCGTCATAGATCCGGTTATAGAGCCCAAAGAGTATGGTTTCCGCGTAACGCTGCGTACTAATACTTTTGCACGTGGGGTATTTATGGAGCTCAAAGGTCAAGATTATTTCTTTAATAAAAATTTCTTTGATCTATTTCCCGGTCATCCTGTGACACTTGAGGTTGAAACCAGTCTGTCTCCTCAGGAGTTCGAAAAACAACTATGTATAAAAACACTTAGAGATGCTTACAAATAATGTAATATATAGAATATCGCTTGTTGCAGCAGGTAGTACTTTATTAGGAAGTTGTACAACCTCTACTAACAAAGAGTTGAAGCTAAATCATTTGGATGGAGTGAAACCGCGTAATGTGGTATTCATACTATCCGATGATCATCGTTATGATTATATGGGTTTTTTAGGAACGATACCTTGGCTTGAAACTCCCTGTATGGACAGAATGGCACGTGAGGGAGCGTACATCCAAAATGCGTTTGTTACTACTTCTCTCTCTTCACCCAGCCGCGCTTCTATCCTTACCGGCCTTTATTCACATACACATAAAGTAGTGGATAATAATGCTCCTTTACCCGATGGGCTGACTTTCTTTCCCGAATATTTACAAGCTGCTGGGTATGAAACTGCTTTCTTTGGTAAGTGGCACATGGGCAATGATACAGGTGAACCACAACCAGGGTTCACCCATTGGGAAGGTATACGCGGACAAGGTGTATATTGGAATCCCGAAATCAATATCAATGGCAAATGGAAAGAGTTTAAAGACAGTACTTATTTGGGAGATTTGCTTACTGATCACGCCATAGATTTCATTCGTGAACAAAAGAAAGCTGATAAGCCTTTCTTTGTGTACTTGTCGCATAAAGGAGTTCACGACCCTTTCCAAGCACCTAAACGTTATGAAGGTTGCTATGCCAATAAAAAAGTTCCTTTGCCTACTTCGTTTGAAAATCCTCACTATGGCATTACACCTACTCCTAACAAGTCTGTTCAGACCGGTAAACCACTTTCGGGTGTCGACTATTATGGCGAACAGATGAAGCCTGATTGGGTCAAAATGCAGCGCGAAAGCTGGCATGGTGTAGATTTTTGCTACAATGGCCGTCGCAATTGGGAAGAGGAAGTACGTAAGTATTGTGAAACTTTACGTGCTGTAGACGAAAGTATCGGTCGTGTAATAGACAGCCTGCAGGAAATGGGACTAGATGAAAATACTGTTGTTATCTATATGGGCGACAATGGCTTCTGTTGGGGGGAACATGGTTTGATAGATAAACGCCAATTTTATGAAGCATCGGTACGTGTACCGATGTTGATACGTGCTCCAGGATTATTCCCTGCAGGACAGGTTTTAAAATCCATGGTGCAAAATGTAGATATCGCCCCCACCATATTATCGTGCGCAGGATTAGATAAACCCGCACAAATGGTAGGTGAATCATATATCCCTTTGCTACAAGGTAAGGAGATACCTTGGCGTAATCGTATATTCTATGAATATTACTGGGAGCATGAATATCCGCAAACTCCTACCATGCATGGCGTACGTACCGATAATTATAAATATATCCGTTATCATGGCATATGGGACACCAATGAATTTTATGATTTAAACGAAGATCCTAGTGAGTTACAGAACCGAATAGCAGATCCCGAATATCAGGATATAATTAAACAACTCGATGCTGATCTTTATGACTGGTTAGAAACGACCAATGGAATGTTCATTCCTCTGAAACGAACTGTACGCCCCCATAACGACCATCGTAATGAGGGTAATTACTAAAACTAAATTCATATGAAGAAATATTCGATTTATACCATACTTTGTCTGTTTCTACTGTTATCGCTTTCTATACAAGCTCAGCAGAAATGTAAGGCGTATCGTCCTTTCCCTTTCAGTCTGCAATATTTCGAAATTGCCGAAGATAAGGAATTTATTCCCTCTACACTCGATGATTTGCGTGCACATGGCGTAAGTAATCTATGGATACGTGACTGTAAAAGTCCAAAGAGCAATGATATAGTGAAGCGTTTCCAAATGGAAGGTTTCAAAATAGACTTTATGACACATGGGCATGAGAACTTTATCCGTGATGAAGTGCCAAAAGTAAGCGTATACGATCCGAAGTACGAAGAAGTGGTACGCGGAAATGTAAAGAATGGTTTGGCACAATTGTCCCAAATAGCACATCCTGACTATGTATTTCCCTATATAGACGAACCATTTCATCGCAAGCCCTTTTTAGATTATTCGGCAGCGACTCGTGCCGAGTTCAAGCGTCAATATGGTTATGCTATGCCAAAAAGTTTTGAAGAAGCCTGTAAAAATCCTCGTATACAACTGGACTTCTTGAATTTTCAATCACTTATTTTTCGGGACGGCTGGATGAAAACTGCCAAAATCGTACATGAGTTTGATCCTCGTGTAAAGATTGCCATCACTCATGATAGTCATAACGTATATGGAGGCGGAGTAAACTCAAATAGCCAAATGGCTATGGATGACGTATTCTACTGGGGCGGTGACTATGCTGATCTTTTTGTTTACGATATCTATCCTTATCTGACTTTTGATTACCGTTATGGGGAAACCGGTGTATATCGTAAACCTCGTATGAGTCAGTTGCATTATACTATGGCACAACTTCGAAACATGACTACCACTTATGGTAAAAAAATGGGATTTTGGGTAGGTACTTATAATAAAGCTTGGTTTGTACGTTTTCGTGGAAAAGAACGCGCTGAACAATTTTGGTCAGAACGTGAAGTACTCTATACGGCCATTGCAGGAGGAGCAGATTATATTATTTCTCCCTCTGACTACATGGGACATAACTTACCTGTAGACCAAAACCATTGGGATGAATATGGCAGAGGAATGCGTATCATTCAAAAAGAAGGTGCAGCCATTACCGATGCCCCTAAAGTGAAAGCCAATGCCTGCTTCCTTTTTCCTCGTACTCAATATCTGCTTACTCAGGAGGAATACTATAATGTAGGCCTGTCTTATGAACTGTTCCTGCGTTCTTTTGGTGAACTTGATATTTTACATGAAAACCAAATTACTGATGATACCTTAAACGGTTATCAAGCTTTGGTATTGTGCGATGTAACATTACTACCGGAAAAGGTGGCTGAACATATCGTCCGTTTTGTAAAAAATGGCGGTACTGTGATAGCTGACTGTGTACCTCAGCTGAACGAAAACCAAAAAACTTCTTCTATTATGAATCGTTTGTTCGGCGTTGATAATGTCTCTATTCAACGGGTAAAACGTGAAGGTCAGTGGGTACCTTTTGTGAACCTGCCTGCCAAATACTCATTCCCACCCGTAAATGGTGTGACCGATACAAACTATCTGTTTGATACTTGGAATGCGATGCAAATAGTATCACCTCGTACTTGCAAGGCAACCGAAGCGACCATAAATGGATATTCAAAAAATGGTATCCCCATGATACTGACCAACAAAGTCGGAAAAGGTAATGTCATACTCTTTGGATTCTGTATGCAGGATACTTATTTCCAAGCTTGCAAAACGGATGATGAGACTACACTCAATGCTCTTTATACTCAAGTGCATAACGCCTTTGCTGAAAATGGAATTATATCTCATATATATTCCTCCAATCCAGAAATAGAAGCGGGATTGCGTTCGTCAAGTGAAACAGCCTACCTGTTCGTCATTAATCACGAAACGCGAACTGATAATAGCCAAATATTTCTGCGCCAGTTACCTGGTAAAGTTGCTAAGGTTATTGATGTAGAAACTAGTTGTCCTATAGATTATATATGCAAGTCTAATGGCATTGATATAGATGTGAATGTACCATTTGGAAAAACACAACTAATTAAAATAACTTATCAAAAGTAATAACCAATAAATTATTATATTATGAAAACTAAGACCTTTTTGTTAGGCTTGTCTGCTTTATTATTAGGCAGTATTTCCATTCTATCATGCAGTGATGATGATAAAGAAATAGTGAGTGGTGGCAAAACAACCCCTAAATTAGGTGCTGTTGTAGTGACAGAGACTTCTATTACACACAAAGCAGCTACTGTAACAGCCTGTCTCTTATACACATCTCCGAGCCCACGAGACCGAGGCTGATCTCGTA
>ENA-OZWZ01000282-OZWZ01000282.1-human-gut-metagenome-genome-assembly--contig:-NODE-282-length-10615-cov-4.841761_pt1 | contig 10615 bp, 7 predicted proteins | sample MGYA00244852_ERZ654088 | MGnify/ENA primary metagenome ERZ654088 (study PRJEB26926, sample SAMN06164960) | human gut metagenome | biome: ENVO:00009003; feature: ENVO:2100002; material: ENVO:00002003... | reverse complement strand
GGCCCAGCGGGCCGAGGCCGAGGCGGCAAGCCGCCGACAGGCGGACATTCAGGAATTTCAACAGACATTCCCCGAGGCAGCAAAGGACCCCAAGAGCATCCCGCCTCAAGTGTGGGCGGATGTGCGGAACGGCTCTTCTCTGGTAGCCGCCTACGCCCGGTACGCCGTGCAACAGGCGCGGCAGGACGCGGCAGACGCCAAGCGGGAGACCGCCTCCGTACAGCAGAACCAGAGGAACGCGGAGCGCTCCACCGGCAGCATGAGAAGCGCCGGTGATGGGCTGAAGTCTAAGGACCCGTTTCTGGAGGGCTGGGAGGACTAAGCCTTTGCATCGCCGAGGAGACCGACGAAAGAGAGGTTTTAAATCATGGCTATCAATTACGCCGTTAAATACGCAACCAAGATCGCGGAGGCTTTCTCTAAGCCTTCTATCACCGACGACGATGCCGGTAAGGCATACACCTGGACCGGCCCCAACAGCAAGACCATTGTCGTTGGCAGCGTGGACACCGTGCCGGAGACCGAGTACACCAACACCGGCGACAACCGATTCGGCACCACCTATGACCTGGGCGACACTCAGCAGGAGATGACCTGCGAGCAGAAGCCCGCCTTCTCCTTCACCATCGACGCGGTGGATCAGACGGATCAGGCCATTGAGAAGTCCGCTTCCCGCGCCCTGCGGCGTCAGCTGGAGCAGCGGACCACCCCCAACATGGACCGCCACCGCATCAAGAAGTGGGTGATGGGCGCTAATATCCAGCGTCAGGAGACAACCGCCCCCACCAAGAGCACCATCGGCGGCCTGATTATCGACCTGAACGCCGATATGACCAACGCCCTGGTGCCCATGGAGAACCGCACCCTGTACATTGCCACCAGCTATTACAAGCTGCTGAAGCAGGATCCCGCCTGGCTGGGCACCGAGAGCCTTGCCAAGGAAACCCTGACCCGCGGTGTGGTGGGCCAGTTCGACGGCTGCCGGGTGAAGAACATCCCCGACCGCTATATGCCCGCCGGTGTGTACTTCTTCATCAAGTGGAAGGGCAGCACCGTGGATCCCGTGAAACTGGCACAGTATGACATCCTGCCCAAGGTGAAGGGCTATTCCGGCCCCGTGGTGCAGGGCGTGACCTACTATGACAGCTTCGTGCTGGGTGCCAAGGGCGACGGCGTGGCTGTCTGCGGCAATGCCGCTATTCTGGCGGCACCCGTGATGTCTATTACCGGCCATGCCGTCAGCATCACCGCCGTGTCCGGCGTGGTGTTCAAGTACACCACCGACGGCACTAACCCCCGGTACTCCAACACCGCCCAGATCTACACCGCTGCTGTGACCCTGACCGCCGGTCAGACCATGCGGGCCATCGGCACCAAGGACAGCTGCGTTGGCATCGAGGGCACCAAGGATTACGAGTGATCTCATGGGAGGGGGCTTCGGCCCCTTCCCCCATATATGGACGGAGCGGGCGCATGAACCCGTCCCGTCCACCAGATATAAGGAGCGATTATGCCTCGATATAAACAGACAGCAGGCGGAACGGTGCAGGTTGATTTGGGGACACTGAACCCCAAACAGAAGCAGTTCTGCCAGTCCCGGAGCCGGTACACGGCTTACGGCGGTGCCAGAGGCGGCGGCAAGACACACGTTCTGCTGCGGAAGGCGGCAGGCGGCGCGCTCACCTACCCCGGCATTAAGATCCTGATCGTTCGCCGGGAGTACCCGGAATTGGAGCAGAACATTATTTTGCCCATGCAAAAGCTGATCCCGCCGGAGGTGGGCAGCTACAACGGCAGTATGCGGATGATGTTCTTCTGCAACGGAAGCATTATCAAGTTCGGACACTACGGAGCGGGAGACGATCAGGAATATCAGGGCCTTGAGTTTGACTGGATCTTCATGGAAGAGGCCACTCAGTTCTCGGAATCCCAATTCCGCACACTGGGCGCGTGCTTGCGTGGCGCGACCAAGTTCCCCCGGCGGATGTACCTGACCTGCAACCCCGGCGGCATCGGCCACCTGTGGGTAAAGCGGCTGTTCGTGGACCGGGAATACCGGGAGGGGGAAAAGGCCAAGGATTACACTTTTATCCCCGCCACGGTGGACGATAACCCCCAGCTTTTGGAGGCGTCCCCGGAGTACAAGCAAATGCTGGACCTGCTACCGGAGGATGTACGGCGGGCGTGGCGTTACGGTGACTGGAACGCCATGGCAGGCACGTTCTTCCCGGAGTTCCGGCGGGAGACCCATGTGATCGCGCCTTTTGTGCGGGTGCCCCGTGAGTGGAAGAAATACCGGGCGTTCGACTACGGCCTTGATATGTTCGCCTGCCTTTGGGTGGCGGTGGACTTTGAGGGGCGGGCCTATGTGTACCGGGAGGTACAGCAAAGCGGATTGATCGTCAGCGAAGCGGCAAAGCTGGCAAATGCCCTGACCCCGCCGGAGGAGCACATTGAGTTCACCATTGCCCCGCCGGATATGTGGAACCGGCAGAAGGACAGCGGACGGAGCATGGCGGAGATCTTCGCGCAGTACGGGTTGGGGCTGCTGAAAGCCAGCAACAACCGTGTTCAGGGCTGGATGGCCGTCAAGGAGCTGCTGAAGCCCATGAAGAGCGACACGGACCGGCCCGGACTGCTGGTGACGGAAAACTGCGTGGGCCTGATCCGCAACCTGCCCTCCATCCAGCATGACGAGAAAAACCCCTCGGACTGCGCCACGGAACCCCACGAAATCACTCATATCTGCGACGCTGCCCGGTATTTCTGTGTAACCCGCGTTCTGGGCGCTCAGAAAACCGTGGAGAAGATCGTGGACGATTTTGACGAGGGCGAGGACTACGATGACGTGATGACGGGCGGGGAGATGACCGCCGGTTATCTATCCTACGGATAAAGGAGGCCCGGACGATGGCTCAAATCACATCCAGCAACGATATTCAGGTGTTGAAGATCCGCCAGTTTTTGGGCCTGAACGAGAACCCGGACGGGGATACCAAAATCAAGAACGGTGAAATGAGCAAGATGCGGAACTTCCGTGTGACGCGGGAGAAGCACTTGCAGCTGCGCCCCGGCACTAAGACGGTCCTGAACCTGAAAACGGCATGGGACGCATGGTGCGCGGAGAGCGGCCACACGGCCCCCACAGCAAACCCGGTTTTCTCCGGCGCGTGGGAGGGCGTGGTAGATAGCAAACAGCGGACCCTTGCCGCCTTCGGCGGGCTGATCTTCTCTCTGGACCCGGCGGCGGCAACAACCAAGGTTGTGGGCCAGTGCACACAGGACCAGACCTCGTTCTTTGGCTTTTCCAACAAGGTTTACCTGCTGAACGGCCATGAATACATGAGCTGGGACGGCAAGGACAACAGCAGTTTTTCGGCGGTGGAGGGCTATATTCCCACGGTGATGAACGCCACAACGCCTGCGGGCGGCGGGTTTCTGCTGGAAAACGTAAACCGGCTGACGGGCAAGCGGAAGGTGCTATATTCCCCCGACGGCAAGGAGACGGTTTTCCACATCCCGGAAAAGACGGTGGATGAGATCATCTCCGTGAAGATCGGGGACACGGCGCAGACCTACATCTCCGACCTGACGGCACGGACCTTCACCATTACCCCTGCCCCCGCTGCCGGAACCAACACACTGGAGCTGATCTACCGCAGCGGCAACGGAGAGCGGGCGCAGGTAACGGGGATGCGCTTCTCCGAGCTTTACAACGGCCAGACGGACAGCCGTGTGTTCCTCTACGGAGATGGCACCAACAAGACCATTTACTCCGGTATTGATTCTGCCACCGGAAAGCCTTCGGCGGAATACTTCCCGGATCTGTACGAGGCGGAGGTGGGCGAAGCCAACACGCCTATTACCGGTATGGTGCGTCATTACGCACGGTTGGTGGTATTCAAGCAGGACGCCACCTACTCCATGAGCTATTCCACGCTGGTAACGGCTACGGACGTCACCACGGCGGCGTTTTACGTGACCCCTGTCAACCGGCAGTTCGGCAATAAGGCGCCGGGGCAGGTGGACATTTTGGAGAACAACCCCCTGACGCTGGACGATCAGGCGGTGTATCGGTGGCGGAGCGTATCCACCAGCGGAAACATCACCTTTGACGAGCGGAACGCGGAACGGATCAGCAACCGGGTAGAGGTGACGCTGCAAGGCTTTGATATGGCAGAGACCCGGACCTTCAACCGGAAATCGGCGCAGGAATACTGGTGGATGTACGGAGACAAGGCGCTGATCCTGAACTACGGCGCGGACGCATGGTATCTCTACACCGGATTGAGTTTCCGGGCCATGGTGGAGGTGGGGCTGGAAACCTACGGCTTCCGGCTTGACGGCGGCGTGGTGCATCTTTCCCGGCAGTACCGGAACGATGACGGCAAGGACATTGACGCATACGCTGCTACCGGCTCCATGGACTTTGGCCGGGACTGGGTGCTGAAATACAGCCCGCTGATCTTTGTGGCGATCCAGCCGGAGAGCAACGCGCGGGTGCACGTGACGGTGGAGACCAACCGCCGCAGCGACTACCCGGAGAAAATCGTGTCCTCCGGCCTGGCCACCTTTGCCCATGCGGACTTCGCCCACTGGTCTTTCGGCACCAACCGAAAGCCGCAGGTACGGCGGGTGAAGATGAAGGTGAAGAAGGCCACCTTCTACAAGCTGGTATTCAAGAGCAAATCGGCATCGTCTACAGCAACGGTTCTGGAGACGGACGTGCAGCTCCGCTATACCGGAAATGTGAAATAAAGGGGTGAACCCATGAGCAAACAGACGATGACCCCGGAGCGGGTCGGCAAGGAATACAGCGCAGGCATCAGCTTCAACAGCGGTATTGACCTCTATGACTGCGTGGAGACCAACGAAAATTTCTTCATAGGTAAGCAGTGGGAGGGCGTGCAGAGCAACGGCCTCCCCACCCCCGTATTTAACTTTCTGAAGCGGGTGGTGCTGTTCTCCGTGGCGAATATCTCCACGGATAATCTGAAGCTGTGGGCGCGGGCTATGTCCTCCAGCGGGGAGCGGAACACACAGACCTTGGAGCTGGTAGCCGACATTCTCAACGATCAGTTCGCGTCCATCTCTGAGCACAACAGCCTCGGCGGGCGCATCCGGGAGTATACCCGCAATGCCGCCGTGGACGGTGACGGCTGTATGTATACCTACTGGGACGATACGGCGGAGACCGGACAGGCAAGCAAGGGCGCCATTCGCACGGAAGTTTTGATGAATACGCAGGTTTTGTTCGGCAACCCCAACAACCGGGACGTGCAGAGCCAGCCTTACATCATTCTGGAGCGGCGGATGCTGCTGAGCGAGGCCCGGAAGCGGGCCAAGCGGTACGGCAAGGACCCGGACGAGATCCAGCCGGATAACAAGGACTGCGGCAACAACTACATGGATTCCATGAGCGGCAGCGGGAACAAGGTGACGGTGCTGCTCCGGCTGTGGAAGGATGACGAGACCGGCACTGTCCACGCCTACGAGTGCACCCGGCAGGCGGAGATCCGGGGCGATCTGGATCTCGGTATCAAGCTGTACCCCCTGACGTGGATGAACTGGGACTATGTGCAGGACTGCTATCACGGACAGGCCATGATTACCGGCCTGCTGCCCAACCAGATCTTTGTCAATAAGCTGTTTGCCATGTCCATGATCTCGCTGATGACGCTGGCCTATCCGAAGGTGGTATACGATTCCACAAAGGTAGCCAAGTGGACAAACAAGATCGGCGGGGCCATTCCGGTAAACGGCAGTGTGGAGGGCGTGGCGAAGATCATTGACCCCGCCAGCATCTCCCCACAGATCAGCCAGTTTATCGACATTGCCATCAGCTACACGCAGAAGTTTCTCGGCGCATCGGACGTGGCGCTGGGCGATACCCGCCCGGACAACACCTCCGCCATTATCGCCTTGCAGCGGGCGGCGGCAACGCCCATGGAGCTGACGAAGCAGAACCTCTTGCAGAGCATTGAGGATCTGGGCCGCATCTACATGGAGTTCATGGGCGAATACTACGGAGAACGGTATGTGGAGATCTCCAACCCCTATGACAACAGCAAATTGGTGGTTCCCTTTGATTTCTCCATCCTGAAGGAGATCCCCTTCACTATCGGACTGGACGCGGGCGCGGCTTCCTATTGGAGCGAGATCGCGGCCATGCAGACGCTGGACAACCTTCTGATGCAGGGTAAGATCTCCACGGTGGAGTATCTGAAGCGGCTGCCTGCCGGACAGATCACCGACAAGGAGGCGCTGATTCAAGCCCTCCAGCAGCAGGAACGTGCCATGATGGGCGGTCAGCCGGGAGCAGAGGGCGAACAGCCTGTTACCGAAGAGGAAGCCGTCCCCATTCGGGGCGGGGCCGGATACGGCCAGTTGCAGCGGAAGATCAACGAGACCGGCGAAGTGCCGAAAACGGAGGTGTAACCTGTGGCGATTGAGAAATTCAACAAAAACATGGCGATCATTGCGGCGCTGGACGATGAACCTAATGACGTAGGCGGGATGACTTCCGCCGAGCTGAAAAACAAGTTCGACGAGGGCGGCAAGGCCCTTCAGACCTACATGAACGAGACCCTGATCCCGGCGCTGGAAAATCTGGGCGTGGAAACGGCGGTTCTGCTGCCGCAGAACGAGGCCGGATTCAAGTACATCCGGCTGAACGTGGATAAGGTGCTGGAGGTCAGCACGGACGGCAAGGTCTGGCAGGCAACCGGTTCTTCCGGTCACCTGATTATCGGCCCGGACGGACAGGTCCTCCCCCAGCGGAGCCGGATGCAGTTCACCAACGGCACGGTAAAAGACCAGAACGGCGTGACCGTGGTCACCGGCGTAAAGGGCGACAAGGGCGAAAAGGGCGACAAGGGCGATACCGGCGATACCGGAGCCACCGGCGCACAGGGTCCGGTGGGACCCGCCATCGTCCCCAGTGTGGACATTAACGGCGTTATGTCCTTTTCCCTGCAAAATGTAACGTCCCCGCCCCAGAGCGTGAATGTGCGCGGCCCCCAAGGCCCGCAGGGCGTACAGGGCGAGCAAGGCGCACAGGGCGCAAGAGGTCCGCAGGGGATTCAGGGCGTGGCCGGTGCGCAGGGTCCCAAGGGAGACCAGGGTGAGACCGGCCCTGCCGGTCCTACCGGCCCGCAGGGGCCGACCGGATTGCAGGGCGTTCAGGGTATTCAGGGTGAGACCGGCCCCAAGGGTGCACCCGGCGACAAGGGTGAAACCGGACCCGCAGGCCCCCAAGGCCCCACCGGCGCACAAGGCCCAACCGGCGCTCCCGGAAAGGACGGAACCAGCCTCTACATTGAGGACGTCTATCCCACTCTGGCTGCTCTGCGAAAAGCCATTCCCACCGGCAATGACAAAATGTATATGGTGGAAGCGGACAAGGAGTGCTACATCTGGTCTGAGATCAAAAACGACTGGGCCAGCGTTGGCAAGCTGCAAGGCCCGGAAGGCGCGCAGGGTCCTGCCGGTGCGCAGGGCATCCAAGGCCCCAAGGGCGAAAAGGGCGACAAGGGTGATATTGGCCCACAGGGCGAGCAGGGCATCCAAGGCCCTACCGGCCCGCAGGGTGAGGCAGGTGCCAAGGGTGCGACGGGTCCCCAGGGTCCGCAGGGCATTCAGGGCGTACAGGGTCCCCAGGGCGACGTTGGCCCGGAGGGCCCCCAGGGTCCCGCAGGCGTGAAGGGCACGGACGGCAAGAGCGCGTATCAGACCGCCGTGGAAGCCGGGTATTCCGGCACGGAGACGGCGTTCAACATGGCACTGAAAGAGGTGCCGGGGCATATTGCCAACGACGACATTCATGTGACTGCCAAACAGAAAACCGCGTGGGACGGCAAAGCGGCGGGGAAACACGCCAGCCAGCACGGTGCCAAAGGCAGCGACCCCATTACACCTACGGCCATCGGGGCAGCATCTATAGACGAAGTGAATGCTATTCCAAAGCCAAACCTTTTCATCAATCCTTTATTCCAGATCTGGCAGCGGTATCCGTCCGGATGGTCCGGGGTCCCTGTTAATCGCTATCTGGCGGATGGCTGGCGGGTGCTTAGTTCTGACGGCAGCAAACAAAACAACCTTCGCCCAGCATCGCCATATGGTATGACAAACGCAGCGGGCGGAGCAAATTGCACCTTCTCACAGTTTTTGGAAAACGCGGCGCAGTTCAACGGGCTGCAAATGACGTGTAGTGTACTTAAAATTGCCGCTAATGGTTCACAATCGTTTGTCACAGCCACAAAAACAGCTTCCGGCTGGACAGAAACCACGGATATTCTTGCTTTTTTTGGCACTTCCAATCAATGGCGATGGGTTAATTCTGGGGAAACCTTGATTGGTGCAAAGCTGGAGGTAGGCACACAACAGACGTTTGTACATAAACAAGCAAATGGTATATATGTATTAAACAGTGTACCCACTGTAGCAGAACAGTTGGCGATTTGCAATAAATACGACCCGGAAACTGGTAAACTTCTGGGCGGCTGGGATCACCCGCCTATGGAACTGGGCGTGGAGTACCGCACCACCGAGCGGTATCTCGGCAAGCCGGTATACGCATCGTTAAGACGAATGGGCGCATGTTCCGCTGGTGAATTCATAACAGCCAATGCGGGGCTTGCTTCCGTTGCCAAGATTGTTTCTGTGAGCGGATTCACCGAAGGTGCGGGTACCGGCGGAAGCATAGCGCTTCCACATTTATATGGTGTTCCAGGGACCAGTGATTTTACACGTTATTCTATTTCACTTTCGGCTCAGTTGTCCAGTTCTGGCAATGGAGATGTTGTTATAAGCATCGGGTGCGGAGAGGGCAGAAGTTTTAGTTCTGCCGATGTCCTACTCAAATACACCAAGACCACCGACTGACCTATGGAATATTGTATTTGTTGCGGGGCAATCATCCCCGAAGGACGGCAAATCTGCGTTGATTGCGAAAGCGTAGGATGGGACATGAATAACAGTTGCGTATGCTGTGGAGCTATTATTCCCGAAGGCCGTCAGGTGTGTTTCAGTTGCGAAAGAAAATGGCCTGAATTCTAAACTGCACAAAACCAAGTCGGAACTCTGACACTGACGCGGACAAGCTCTGTGCGTCAGGAGCCTAAAAAACCAATTGAACACGGTTGAATTTCAACCGAAAAATTTGAAAGGGGTATACATTATGGAAAAGAAGTTTGCCGAAATTATCAACGAGGGCAAGAAGAATGGTAAGAGCGTTGTTGAAGTTAACAAAGAGCTGAAAGAAGCAGGTGCTAACTTCCAAATCAATCCTGACCATACTGAGTCTGGTTGGACCCAGGAAGAAATGGAAGAAGGCTTTATCCCCGCAGAGGATGACCAGAAGGATGGCCTGTATGAGATCGCCAGCGACGGCAAGCCCATCCGCTTTTCCCACAAGGCACCGAGCGGTGGGGTATACAGCACCGCCATCCCCGTGATGGATCGGGACGAAAGCCGTGCCGGTACTGTCATCGCCGTGGGTCACTGGGAGCTGGCCTATGATAGTCTGGGCTACTGTTACGCACGGAGCTACATGAGAAAATGAATGTGCGGGTTACACCGAAAGGAGGGACACCATGAACGCTTTACACATCAAAAATACGGTGTTGGCGGTGCTGGCTGTGGCTGGCTCCGCCATCGCCCAGGCGCTGGGAGGCTGGGACGTGGCACTCAAAGTTCTGATCTGCTTTATGGCGTTGGATTACGCCACGGGCTGGATGGTAGCGGCCATCTGGCATAAGTCCAGCAAGAGCGGCACCGGGGCGCTGAGTTCCGACGCCGGGTTCAAGGGGCTGGCGAAGAAGTGCGTCATGCTGGCGCTGGTATGGATGGGGGCATTATTGGATCAGGCCACATCCGGCGACTTTGCCCGTGACGCTGTTTGTATGTTTTTCATCGCAAACGAGGGATTGTCGATCCTTGAGAATACAGCAGTGATGGGGGTTCCCTACCCCGCATTTGTTAAAAATATGCTGGACGCCATTCGTCAGGCCAGCGATCAGGGGAAACAGAATACGGAGGCGCACACATGAGCACGAGAGCGGGCACTGTCCCGCTCTCCAACCTCCAATTTTTGAAAATCTATTTCAATAAGCGGCGTCTCCGCTCCACCACGGCCAACCTGAAAAAGATGCTGGCGGAGGCGGGCGGGGACGCTATTTGCAATGGCTCCATTTTCCTGCGGAATCAGACCCCGGCCTGCCATTTAAAGGCAGACGGGCAGACCCGCAAGGCCCCCAAGTACCGGGCGTGGGCCATCAGTTGGGACACCCCGGCGGACTTCGGCGTGAAAACCGTGCCCAACGGGGACCGGAATTACATGGAGTGCGTTCACCTCATCATCGGCGGGAAGAAGATCAACCCCATCCACTGCGGGGCTGATATGAAGTACCGCGCTCCCCGGACGGCTATCGGCACCAAGGATGGGCGGTTCGCCTACTACGTGAGCAAGGACCGGCGGTCGCCGGAACAGCTCCGGGACCTGCTGGCCGCATCCGGCTGGGACAACGCCATTATGATGGACGGAGGCGGGTCTACCTGCTTCATGGATTCGGCAGGGGAGGGCCTGTCTCTTATACACATCTCCGAGCCCACGAGA
>ENA-OZWZ01000262-OZWZ01000262.1-human-gut-metagenome-genome-assembly--contig:-NODE-262-length-11119-cov-3.478037_pt1 | contig 11119 bp, 6 predicted proteins | sample MGYA00244852_ERZ654088 | MGnify/ENA primary metagenome ERZ654088 (study PRJEB26926, sample SAMN06164960) | human gut metagenome | biome: ENVO:00009003; feature: ENVO:2100002; material: ENVO:00002003... | reverse complement strand
AGATCAGCCTCGGTCTCGTGGGCTCGGAGATGTGTATAAGAGACAGATACTGGTTGGAATAGCAAACCCATAACCCGAATAAGCTCCTGTAGGTGAATAAAGTACGGAATTGATACCTACCAGTTCACCCCTTGCATTCACCAATGCACCACCACTGTTGCCTTGGTTGATCGCAGCATCTGTCTGGATGAAAGATTCCACACCATTATTATATACCCCTAAAGAACGGGCTTTGGCACTCACAATACCGGCTGTTACCGTAGAAGTCATATTAAAGGGATTACCCACAGCCAATACCCACTCACCTACTTTCAAAGCCTCCGAATTGCCCACGGGAATCGTAGGAAGCTCATCCGCTTCAATTTTAACCAACGCTAAATCCGTGCTGGGGTCTGTGCCGATTACACGTCCCTTGTATTCACGTCCGTCATTCAGTTTGACACTGATCACATCAGCATTATCGATTACATGGTTATTCGTTACAATATATCCATCTTTCGAGATGATCACTCCGGAACCGAATCCCACTCTTTCAGGAGTCTGCACCTGACGCTGCTGACCGCCGCCTCTGCCATTTCCAAAAATATCACCAAAGAAATCATAGAACGGATCACGAACGGTAACCGTCTGAGTCTTTGATTCTTGAGTTGACTTTATATGAACTACTGCATGCACTGAATTTTCCGCTGCCTGAGTCAAATCCACCGGTTGCATTTGAGTGGCGTCCAACGCGGCGAGTCTTGTATTCGGATTTTGTTGGAACACATCATTAAAAGCCACGCTTTTGTTTGGCTCGGGTTTCAACATAGAATAAGCCGTTACTCCTGCTACACCTGCGCTGACTGCTACAATTGCTGCTGCGCCTAGTACCATTTTAGTTGCTTGTTTCATAACTTAATATCTATTAATTTGTTAATTTCAAGTTTGGTTTAACATTTATGACGCTAATGTAATGACAAATATTGTACGGTTGTACCGTTTGTCAGAGTTTTTTTTCCTCTTTTAACACAGACAGATAAGCACTTAACAGGGGTTAACCGCAGAATCTGCCAAATTTGCATTCATTATCAATAGCTGACAGACAGCAAGATGACACAGGATGCAACTTGCCTCATAGATAGTTATGTCTTGCAGGAAATACTTGCCTCTCGCCGGAATGCATCCATATACCCCCCTATAAAAGAGCATGTCCGTGACCGGTCTTTCCAACTTTACTTTTTCAACTGGTTCAATACCCTTCCCGCACTATCCGAAAGAACGACAACAGCTCCTGCCAGAATAGCAATATCCTTAATGACCAGACGACCGGCGCCCGTCAGCAGAGGGAATCCCTGTTCGCCACTTCCCAAATCGGGGACCCACACCTCGGGCGTTGTTACAAGGAAAGACAAAGTGCCCAATGTCATGACAATAGCCAGTCCGGCCCCCACCAAACCGGTTTTCGGAGAGAAGATGCCTAAAAACGTCAAGATACCGATCCCCATAATCAAAATACCCAATCCATGAGAGAACCCATAAGTATTGTTCTCTTCATGCCACAGGTGCTTCGTTTCATCGAGTTCGCCTTCTTTCAGCTTATATTCTTTATATTCAGGAGCATCCTTAGTATAAAAGAAACTCATAAAGGGACTGTTCGCCACAAAAGGCACAATTCCTTCGGCTTCATAGTTCCAGAATTTCAGACCACCAATCCATACAAAAATTACAAGGATTGCCACACGGATAAGATTGATACCCAGTTTTTGGGCAGATGCTGCTATTGTTAAAAACGCAACAAACAGAGATTTTAATTTTGCCATCATTGCTTTCATTATTAAAAGATTTAACTTCCTGGTGCAAAGGTCGGTGGTTTTCCCCCTCCGGTAAATGGCAATTTCCCCATATAGGTTGGCAATTATTCCCGCTTCTCTCTTTTCCGGTATTCCGAAAGGCTCTCCTTGTTCATTTTCTTAAAGAAACGGCTGAACGTAGCCAAATCCTCAAATCCCAGAATCTCACTGATTTCTTTCGCACTCTTACCCGTATAAAGCAACAAGCGCTTGGCTTCCGCATCCACGCGTTCATGAATGACACGCAAAGGAGAAGAAAGTCCGTAAAGGGAAAAGAGATTAGAAATAGTCTTGGGAGAACGGCACAACATATCAGCATAATCCTGTACTTGCTTCTTCTCCTTAAAATGACTGTCAACCAGTACATAAAACTGACGAATCACATCAAACATGTTCTCACGTCCCGGGTCCACATCAAACTTTTCACGGGCTATGCGGGTACAAGTGATAATGAAACGTTTCAGAATAATACGCAACATTTCTTCCTGCAAGTTGTCTTGTATTCCACACTCCCCCCTGAAAATATCGACAATACTGTCAAGACGGGCCGACTGGGAAGGCGAAAGCTTCAAACGCATGACACGGGAAGAACCGTTAAACAGGAATCCGTTACAAGACACCTCGCTGTCATGCCTGTAAATACAATAAAAGTTACTATTGAATAAAAAAGTGAGGTATTCACCGCCCACTCCCCTTATCTGCACATGATGCAAAGGAGTAAGCGAAATCATTTCCTCTTTTTCCAGATGCATCACCACATGATCCACTTCCACATCCAACGTTCCATGCCGCACCCATATAAATTTATAAAGACTCCTGTCACGCTGCAAAAAGGAGTTTTCATGGAAACAGGAAGTCATTGCTATATTTCCATTCAATTTAGTACGTAAGTGATATTCCATAACTACTTCTGATTAAGTGATGTTCCCCTACTTTTTCAAAAATAAGATGACGGGATAAATATAAGACTATTCCTTTATATAAAAAAGAAATAGAACAAAAGAATGACTTCCCCTCCCACTCCCTTTATCAGCATTCGCGCCCCACTGCCATATCGGCCGGCAGGAATTCCCATCCAATCATCTCCCATTTGCCTATACGAAAACTTTCCATCCCGTCCTGTCTCTTTTAATATTTGTTAAACATTTCCATTTCTTCGTCCACTCATTAATTTAATAGTACATTTGTTGCATCACAAGCATCGTAGCTATATAATAAAAGAAGAGTAGGACATCAATAATGAACAGAAATCTTAAAAGAACGTGTGTAGCCCATATACAACGGTTACTGATATGTACCTGTATATTCACCCTCTTTGCAACCATCGGCAAAGCCTCCCATGTACAGGAAAACACCGAGACGGGGAACTATATTCTGATTCTGAACAGCTACAACGAATCCTCTCCCTGGAGCAACAGCATCACCACCCCCATTGTTCATAAAATAGCTGGAATAGAGAACATGGACGCTTACATAGAGCATCTGAATCTTTTTATGGTAGGCGACTCCACTAAAATCGAGAGATTCCCAGAAATTCTTTCCTCGAAATATGGTTCCACCCCTCCCCGCCTGCTGGTATTCATCGGGAGCATGAGCCTGATTTTCAGAGAAGAGATTCAATCTTTATGGGGTAAAGTACCTGCCATTGTATGCGGAGCCGACCCCTATGTGTACCATGAGAAATTCTACAGGCAGAGAGATACAGTCACCCCCGAAGAAAAGACACACATGAGCGAATTGGCAGAAGAGTTCAATTTCACCTACATGCACACCCCCATCTATCTGGAAGAAAACGTGCAACTGATGTGCAGGATGATTCCCGGTATGAAGAAACTGATTTTCCTGGGAGACGGCATCTACCCCAATCCGGAATATGACAAGCAACTGCGAGAGCTGATTAAAGACAAATACCCGCAAATGGATTACGAATACATCTCCTCGCGTACCAACAGTCTGCATCAGCTATATAATGCCGTACGTAAAACAGACAAGACCACAGGCATTCTGGTATCCACCTAGTTCACCGAATCGTTCACTTCAAGCAATTTTCTGATTAATGCCTACAGAAGTATCGCCAGCATCTCCGCCCCTTTGTTCACCATCCGCTATGCAGGTATGGATGACGGCGGCATGGTAGGAGGATACATGTATAATGACCAAATCTTTACCAGGCAATTACTGAAAACGATAGACGAGATACTACATGGGAAGAAAGCCAGCGACATACCTTTTTATGAACCCAACGAAGCACACCCCGCATTCAACTACACAAGACTGGTAAATAAAGGACTCGATCCCGACCTATGCCCTGGTGACACCGTTTTCTATGACAAACCGGCCAACTTTCTGAACAAATATAAATGGATCATCCTAAGTGTACTCATTGCTTTTATACTGATGGCCGTGGCACAGCAAAAACGCATCCAAATGCTGAAAGCGCTGAGACGCGCCCAGCAAAATGAAATAGACACGAACACACAATATACCAATCTGATAGACAATATGCCTATCCTTTACATGAAAGAACAGGTAATATGGGACAAAGAAGGGAATATCGCAGACAGCATTTATATGGATGTCAACCGCTATTTCGAACGATGTTTCTTGCCCAAATCCGAGGTGATAGGGAAAAGAGCCTCTGAAATTTTCCCGGAGTCCTTGCCGGAATTCACCCATTTCATGGAACTCACCTTAAAAGAAAAGAAATCGATCACCTTCCCATATTATTTTAAGACCGTCAACATCTTCTATGATGTTGTCCTGAATTGCTCTACCGAACCGGACACAGTGGATGTGTTCTGCATGGACAGCACCGAACTGCACAATGCGCAGCAAATGCTGAGCGCCACGAACCATAAACTTTCCATGGCACTGGAAGTAGCCAACATCGTACCTTGGAAATGGAATTTGAAAGACCATACCATTTTATGCGACCTCAACCGCCCCATTGTCATGGCGGCCATGCCGGGAAGCATCAGCGAAGATCAGTTGAGCGTTTCGGACGAGCAATACTTCGCTAAAATCATTAAAGAAGACCGCCCGCGCGTGATACAGGCCTACCGTGACCTGGCAGACGGGAAAATAGAGAAAGTAAAAGAGGAATACCGCGTGCTGGCCAATGACGGAACACAATGGAAAATAGACTGGATAGAGGCGCAGGCAGCTGTGGAAAGCAAAGACGAAAACGGAATGCCGCTCACTTTGGTAGGATCTTCCCTAGTCATAACTGAACGGAAGAAAATGGAAGACGAACTGCTTTCAGCCAAGGACCGCGCGGAAGAATCCAACCGGCTGAAGTCCGCTTTTCTTGCCAATATGAGCCACGAAATACGCACTCCGCTAAATGCTATCATCGGTTTCTCAAACATCCTTGCTGCTGCAGAAGAGGAACAGGAAAAGCAGGAATATATCAATATCATTGAAAGTAACAATACGTTGCTGCTGCAATTAATCAGCGACATACTGGACTTATCGAAAATAGAGGCCGGCACACTGGAATTCTGTTATTCCAACGTGGAACTGAATGATATTATCTCCGAGATAGAAAGTGTTACCCGTTATCGGACAGAGAGCAACGGCATTCAACTGATTGTACAGAAAGGACTTCCCTCCTGCCTCATAAGAACGGAAAAGAACCGTCTGATGCAGGTACTGAACAATTTACTGAACAACGCCAGCAAATTTACCTCACAAGGAAGCATCACCTTCGGCTACAAACTATGCGACAAAGAACTTTATTTCTATGTTAAAGATACCGGTTGCGGCATTCCAGCCGACAAAGTGAACTCCATATTCGGACGTTTCGTCAAACTGAACTCTTTTGTACAGGGTACAGGACTGGGGCTATCCATTTGCCAGACAATTGTAGAGCACATGGGAGGACGCATCGGTGTTGAGTCCGAGGAAGGAAAAGGATCCACTTTCTGGTTCACCATTCCATACCAGCCTGCCGCTGCAGAGAACAAGAAAGAGGAAGAGCATCAACTCATTTCCGTGCAAAAAGACAAGCTGACCATTCTGATCGCCGAAGACAATGAGAGCAATTACCGGCTGTTCCAATCTATCTTGAAACGAGAATATAACCTGGTACATGCCTGGGATGGAAAAGAGGCGGTCAATTTGTATAAGCTCCATACCCCTCAGATAATTCTGATGGATATCAATATGCCGGTGATGGATGGCTATGAGGCCACCCGGGAAATACGAAAACTATCCTTGGATGTGCCTATCATTGCTGTTACCGCTTTCGCCTATGCCAGTGATGAACAACGGGCCATGGAAAACGGCTTCGACGGCTATATGGCCAAGCCCATCAGCGCCCCGCAACTGAGACAACAGATTGCTGCCATATTACAGAAACGCATTATCTTATTATAACCTCCGCTTTTTCCATTATACCCGGCTGAAATCCGATGTAGAAACCGGTTTGAATCCGCAACTATAAACAAGAAAACGACCGAAAGCGCCACAAGGATGGAGAATTAAAGATGATTATAACATAAATGCAGAGTTAATTCATCGCTTCAGCTCCATTAAGTCTTTTTTTCAGTACCATTAAAGCATTTCTTACGGTTACCTTTTACAGACTACGACAGTAGTCCGTATGTTTCACTACGGCAGACCGTACAGTCCACTGTAGCAGACTGTACGGTCCACTGCCGAAGACTATAGTAACAGTCCGTACAAAAAGACTTAACAGTCCGCATGACAAGGCCTGATATACCCGACAAAAAGTATTAATCCCCCATATCTAAAAAAAGTTCCCCCTTGCTCACCTTCACAGGCTATGCAAGAGGGAGATTCCATACTAACTCTTAACCTAATAAATAAACGACAAAATCATTCTTTATATCTCAAGGCTCCGGCAGGCAGTTTCTCACCTTTCTCACCAAAGCTCTTCAATGCGTTTTCCGGCTCAATGGTTACTTTACTTTCATCCAGCATGTTCCGGTCAAGGCCGAACACGTCTATAAAGAAATCATAAACCGCATTGCGCTTGTTCGGACCGAAATCATGGCGTTCTTGCGGCAAATGTACATTGCTCACCTTGTCCGTCGCACCGTAAAAACCGTAGATGCGTTGCAAGTAAGGATATTCCAAACGGGGAACCGTGGCTGTCCAGTCTCCTCCGTCGGAAACCACCAGCATGGGACGCGGGGCAAACAGGGCGGCCAGCTCCGCATTGCAAGTTCCTCCACCTGCCAACTGGATGGGCTTGCCACTTTCACACGGGCAACCGCCATCAAAATGAGAGGCCAGACTGACCACAGGGGCGGCAGCTGTAAAACGGTCGTCCAGGACGGTAAGCAACACCGTCTGCGTTCCTCCGCCGGAACCACCGTTCACGCCGATGCATGCAGGATCTATATCTTTACGGTTTGCCAGCATATAGTCCAGTATCCATATTCCGTTCATAGCCTGAATGGTGTGCGCATCGGCAGTATGGTGCGCCTTTCCTCCTACCTGCAAGGCGGATTCACCCCAACCATACAGGTCATAATCCACACAGACAGCCCCCATACGTGCCAGAGTCGCCATGCGCTGCTGCTGGTCTTTGCGGTAGCGTCCCTGTCCAAAATGACCATTGGGGCAGATAATCAGTGCATGTTTGCCTTTGGTGCGGGGGGCATAGACTGAACCGCAGACATAAAGTCCCGGCAAGGTTTCCAATGCAAAGTTCTGCACGGTATAGCCATCAAATTTGCGTATTTTGGAAAGAACAGGCTTTGCATCCTTCACTGTTTTCCCCAGCATATCATCCAGTCCCAGACGTTGGCGCACCTCTTTGCGGAGAATCTCCCTGCGCTGTTCCCATTGACTTTTATCACTATATAAACCACTAAGGTATGCCAGCATTTTTTCTCCGTCGGCATCCGTGCGGCGGGCGTATTCGTAAGGTTTCAACTTATATACCTTGTCACTTTGCTTTACGAATTTATAATCGAAGGGGGAAAGCACATTGGTCAGCGTTTCCTCCAATGAATAAGGCCGGATACGGAAATCGGCATACGGAAGCACACGCCCCACCGTATCCACGTCATATTTCAAGCGGACCTGGAAACGGGCGGCAACGTCATTCAACACATCGGATAACGGACGTGCGAACCGGGTTTCATAAGTTTGTGCAGATGCAGCGGAAAAAGAGAGTGCCGCCATGCACCATAATAGTTGTTTCTTCATCGGGAAGTCTATTTTATTTCTTTACCATCCACATACACATCATCCAGCACCAAGTCCTTGCAGTCTTCAAAAACACAGCGTTGCTTGGCATTCTGAATATACACATCACGCATCACAATACCGGTAATAGGCGCTTCGGGAAGGCCTACCACCATAATGGGGGTATTCACATCACGGACCGTCACACCCGACACATAGATATTACGAAATTCCGGAGTACGGTCACTCTTCGGTTCGGCAGGCATCTTGCTATATTTCAGATTGAGGACGATAGCCTCTTTCTTGATGTTACTCATCACAATATTGCTTACACGGATATCTTCTACAATGCCTCCGCGACCACGGGTGGATTTCAGACGAATCCCCCGGTCGGTTCCGTCAAAGACACAATTGCTGATGGTCACTTTCTTCACTCCCCCACTCATCTCGCTGCCCACAACAAAGCCTCCATGTCCATGATAGCAAACGCAGTTGTCCACAATAATATTAGAAGCCGGTATACCACGACGACGTCCCTCTTCATCTTTGCCACTTTTAATACAGATAGCATCATCACCTACATCAAACCAACTGTCGGTAAGAAGCAAATTGGTACATGACTCAATATCTATTCCATCACCATTCTTGGCATACCACGGACAACGCACAGCGATATTGTGAACAATAATATCACGGCTAAGAGAGAGGTGTACATTCCAACAAGGAGAATTTTGGAACACAATTCCTTCCAGCAAAACTCCGTCACATTCTCTGAAATTCACCATTACAGGTCGTAAAAAGTCACGAACGCTTTCAAAATCCTCCATTGTCTTAGCCCAGGGAACAATGTTTTGAATGGCATCTTTGGCACCGCGATAGTAACTTTCCGTAGGATACCACAACTCACCATCCTCACTAAGTATTCCTCCATTTTGTATACATTCATTCCATACCATAGGTGGCATTTCATTCTTCTTTCCAAGACGCCAAATATCACCTGCACCATCTATGATTCCCTTGCCAGTAACAGCTACATTGCTCTTTCTCACAGCCGAAAGCTGAGGCTTGCAACGGAACGTCTTACACCCCTCAAACACGGTTTCGACAATGGGATAGAGAGACTTGTCTTGGCTGAAAACCACTATCGAATTGTCTGACAGATGTAATTCCACATTGTTTTCCAATTCAATTGGTCCGGTCAGCCACACCCCTTGGGGCACAATCAAACGTCCCCCTCCCTTTGAAGCAAGATATTGAATGGCTTTCTCAAAAGCTTCACTATTGAGTGTCACTCCATCACCAGAACCGCCAAAATCTGTTAAGCAGATATTTAAATCAGGGATTACAGGCCGCTCAATAACAGGCATTTCAAACGGTAAATCACGATAAATGTCTTTCATATCCTTTGCTTGCAATTTCATACTTGAAAAGGACATAATTATAAATAGAAAAATTAATAACTGATTTTTCATTCTATATCGATTAAAAGTTAATCCCAACCTTCATTTTGATACCCCTTCAGCGCTAAATTCAATTCTATTGCAGCCAAAGGTATAGGGCGCAGATAAAATTTGGTGGTAATCCTCCCCACAGGAATATCCGGATTGTGCGCTTCCACATATTCTGCTAATTTCCCCGTTCTAGTCAGGTCTGTCCAACGATGGTACTCCCCAGCCAATTCGCGGGCACGTTCATTCAAAATATAATCAATGTTCATCTCAGATGCGACCGCAGGTGTTGCTTTAGCACGATTACGTACAATATTAATATAAGAGACCGCTTCTTCCGGTTTATTCAACTTAATATAAGCTTCCGCAGCTATCAGATTTGTCTCTGCTAAACGAGCTAAATAGATGTCACGCATAGAAGAAGTAATCTTAAAATACTGTTTTCCATTCTCTATATCATCAAACTTACGAAATGGAGCTACTCCACAGATATCTGCAGACATTTTAGCTTGATAAGAGGTTTGTTCATTGCTAATATTATTTCCTTCCGGAAGCATTTCCACTATAATTGCATTTTTACGACTGTCAAGAGCCGAGCGCCAACTTGCTATGTTTGCAATCTCCCAAGAAGGACAATAATAATAAATCACTTCACTCGTATTTTTCTTTTTCTCATCATAATAGTCCCAATAACTTTGACGCAACTCAAGCATAAAAGTTCCTTCATATCGTTCATCTTGAGCCGGATTATCCGTATTTGTATTAAATACTTCATGCATCCATAATGTGGGAGTTAATGTAGAGGAGGTATATTTATGACCAGCTTCTGCACCTTTTAAATAAGGTCCGTAATCAGCTTGTTGTCTGTTTCCATCTTTCTGTACATCAGCTACAGTTGCTACATTGTAATCAATAAAAAATAGAATCTCCTCATTCCTTTCCCCTTGGTTACTGAACAAAGTTGTAAATGGCGTGGTCAAAGGAGCACCTGCTCCTGCACTTTTAGCTGATGTAACGGCTGCATTAAAATCTTTCTCATCATGAGTGAGGTATCCTTTGCATAAATAAGCTTTTGCCAAATAATGTTTAGCAGCGACTTTTGTAAAACGACCGTCGCTTGATTTCTCAGCAAGCACAGATGAAGAAGAAGCCAACTCTGTCAATTCATCAATAATAAATTGGAAAATAGATTCCGCACTCTCTCGCTGTACACTTGCAATAGGAGAAGTAGTACGTGTGGTCACTAAAGGAACTCCACCGAACTGCTGTACTAAATTCAAATAATAAAATGCACGTAAACCACGTGCTTCAGCAACGCGCTCGGCACGGCTATCATCTTCACCTCCCCAATAAATCACTTCATTCACTAAAGAAATAGCCTTGTAGTGTTCCTTATAAAATGTTGTCACATTTTCTTCGGCACTTGAATAGTTCTGACCATACAAGTTACAAACTTGCACAGAAGTACGTCCACTTGCAAAAAGATCAGTTCCTCCCTCAAACAGCCAAGGAGCATCACTATATATAGTTCTTAATGAACCATAAGCAGCATTACACAAACTTTCAAACCCAGCTGATGTGTTATAGTAATCAGCTCCCGGTACATTCGATTTATTATCCTGTTCCAAGAAATCAGAACATCCAGCTAATATTGCAAATAAAAAGACTGTCACAACTGTATAT
>ENA-OZWZ01000246-OZWZ01000246.1-human-gut-metagenome-genome-assembly--contig:-NODE-246-length-11587-cov-9.063909_pt1 | contig 11587 bp, 7 predicted proteins | sample MGYA00244852_ERZ654088 | MGnify/ENA primary metagenome ERZ654088 (study PRJEB26926, sample SAMN06164960) | human gut metagenome | biome: ENVO:00009003; feature: ENVO:2100002; material: ENVO:00002003... | reverse complement strand
GAATTTGTTCGCTTTCAGCGAACAAATTATGCGCGCAGCAGACTGCAAGCCTTTTGTCCAAAAAGGGCGCTGCCCTTTTTGGACAGTCTCAAAAGAAACCTCCGCCAGCGGCGGAGGTCCTTTTGTTATAACAACTCCTCAAAGCTGCGGATGACCCGGTGACACACCTGCTGCATCTCCGGCCAGGAAACGTGGAAAAAGGCGTCATACACCCCCACCACCTGCATCCCGGCCTCCCGGGCCGCCCGGCAGGCGGCCACGGAGTCGTCATACATGGTGCAGTCCTCCGGCGTCACGCCCATCAGCGCCGCCGCGTGGCGGAAGGTCTCCGGGTCCTTCTTGTCCATGCCCAGGTCGTGGGCAAAGAGGATGCGCTCGAAATATTCCGTCAGCTCCAATCGTCCCAGGGCGGCCCGGCAGTGCTCCGGCACGCTGGAGGTCAGCACGATCATCCTCTCCCCTGCCGTCCGGCACCGGTCCAGATATTCCCGGACCCCGGGCTTGATGGGCACCCGCACGGCGTAGGCGTCCCCGGCCATCTGCATCCACTCGGCCATGATCTCTTCCTCGGACTCCTCCAGATGGCAATAGGCTTTGGTGAATTTCGCGGCCATGGGAAAAATGGTGTGGGCCACGCCCTCGTAATACTCCCGGGTATACGGATACCCCCGCTTGGCCAGGAACGCCTCGTCCACCTGCCGCCAGATCCCGTTGGAATCAATGAGGGTGCCGTCCATGTCAAAAATCAGCATCGCTGTGCCTCCCCTTGGCTTTTTGCGTTATTATACCAAAAATGCAAAGTCCTTGCAATACCGGGGAAAAGCTGATAAAATAGAGCCATCCCACAAAAGGAGACGCCGCCATGAAAAAGCCCGTATACTATGTGATCCTCGCCCTGCTTGTGGGCGTGTTCCTGTTTGCCGCCTACAAGGTGGGCAGCTACTATCTGGAAAAATACCGCAGCGATAAGGTCATTTCCGAGGCCAACCGCTTTGTGACCCTTCCCGGCGACAGCGATAACAACGACCCGACCCAGGACCCCAGCGGCGACCCGGAGTGCCCCACGGTGCAGTTTGACGAGCTGCTGAAAACCAACGGCGACGTCATCGCCTGGATCTACGGGGCCAATACCCATATCAATTACCCGGTGGTCCAGGGCAGCGACAACGACTACTACCTGCGCCACCTGCTGGACGGCACCTGGAACGACAACGGCAGCATCTTCATGGACTGCGCCAACAGCGCCGACTTCTCCGACCAGAACAGCCTGATCTACGGCCACAATATGACGTCCGGGGCCATGTTCTCCAACCTGGTGAAGTACAAGCAGCAGGCCTACTATGACCAGCATCCCTACCTCTATATGCTGACCCCCCAGCAGAGCTACAAGCTGCACCTGTTTGCCGGGGTCATTGTGGACGCCTCGGGCTATATCCTCGACGGCAATGGCCAGGTGGCCTATTCCGACTGCAGCGTCTATCAGTTCCAGCTGACCCAGGAGTTCCTGCAGCAGATGGTAAACCACTCCACCTTCCGCCCCACCACCGGCGTTCCCTCGGCGGACAGTCATATCGTCACCCTGTCCACCTGCACCTATGAGTTCAAGAACGTCCGCTATGTGGTCCTGGGCGTTCTGGAGCCTATCCAGTAACCGGCTATATTCAAGCACCCGCTGCGGCATTACGCCGCAGCGGGTGTTCTTATGTATGTATTCCCTTTACCGCTTGTTGGACCGTAGCCAGATGCCCTGCTTTTCGGCGTTGGCGATCAGCTCGTCCCGGAACTTGGGGTGGGCGATGGAGATGAGCTTCTCCGCCCGCTCCCAGGTGCTGCAGCCCACCAGGTTCACGCCGCCGTATTCGGTGACGATGTAGTAGGCCAGACTCCGGGGATCGGTGACGATATCGCCGGGAGTCAGCAGCGGGTTGATGCGGGACACCATCTCCCCCTCCTTGTTGGTAAAGGAGGATGTGAGACAGATGAACGCCTTGCCGCCCTTGGACACGGCGGCGCTCTCCAGGAAGTCCAGCTGGCCGCCGGTACCGCTGATCTGCCGGGTGCCGGCGCTTTCGGCGCATATCTGGCCGTACAGGTCCACGGAGATGCAGTTGTTGATGGACACGAAGTTGTCGATCTTCCCCACGATAGAGGGATCGTTGCAGTAGCTGATGGGATAGGTCACCACACCGGGGTTCTCCCGGATCCAGTCGTACAGGTCCGGCGAACCAATGGCAAAGCCGAACACGCTCTTATAGCGGTCCAGGGTCTTTCTCTTGTTGTTGATCTTTCCGGCCTTGTACATATCCAGGTACGAGTCGCACAGCATCTCCGTGTGGATGCCCAGGTCCCGCAGATCGGAGCGGGCGATCATCTGGCCCACGGCGTTGGGCAGGGACCCGATGCCCAGCTGCAGGGTGGAGCCGTCCACCATATTCTGCACCACATACTCGGCGATCTTCATCTCCGTCTCGCTGGCGGCGGGAGTCTTAATGCCCGGCAGGGGGCCGTGGGGGCCCTCCACGATCATGTCCACATCGTCGATGTGGATGCACTCGTCCAGCCCGCCATAGACCCAGGGCAGATTCTCGTTGACCTCCAGGATCACCACGTCGGCCTTGTCCAGCACCGCCCGGGCGGAGGCGTTGGACACGGAGAAGTTGAAATACCCGTGCTCGTTCATGGGGGTCACGCAGGTGATAGCCACGTTTACCGTGAGGAAATGGTCATAGTAGGCCCCCAGATTCCGGAACACCATAGGGTTGAAGTTGCACAGGCCCCGGTCGCAGAGCTTGCGCTCATAGCCGGACATGTGCCAGCTGTTATAGATAAAGTGCTCCCGGCTGGGGTCGCACTCCACCATCTGAATGGGCTGCTGGATCAGATAGCCCCGGATCTTCACGCCCCGCAGCTCGTCCTTCCGCTTGGCAATGGCCTCGTCCATCAGGGACGGGAAAGCCCCACCCATGGAGATATCCAGCCAGTCGCCGCTTTTGACCACCCGCGCAGCCTCCTCCGGAGTGCGCAGCTTGCGTTTGTATTCCGACGTATAGTCAAACGGTATCGCCATAGCCTGTCCGCCTCTTTCTGTGTTTTGATATTGTTAATTAAATCACCTTTTCCATAGTTTGTCAATAGATTAACAGAGATTCTCGAAAAAAGTCGGCTTCCGCCTCGCTGCGGGCATAAAAGGGGCCCGCCAGGCGATCTCCGCCGGCGGGCCCATATGGTGTGCGCGAGCAAGTCTGTAAGCCGGGTTCTGTATTTGACAGTCATCTATCTAAGCGCGCCGTTGCCGGTGCGCTTCAGCCACCTCGGGAGCGGACGGGCCGCCCTATTGCTCCCATACCGGTGTTGCTCCGGATAGAGTTTACAGCATCGGACACTCTCGAGCCGATGGGTGAGCTCTTACCTCGCCTTTCCACCCTTACCTCCAACGGAGGCGGTATATCTCTGTTGCACTTTTCCTGAAGTCGCCTTCGGCGGGCGTTACCCGTTATCCTTGCCCTGTGGAGCCCGGACTTTCCTCATGAACAGGCTTTCGCCTTGTCCCCGCGACTGTCTGGCTTACTCGCACAAATATTGTACCCGACCCGCTTCGGAAAGTCAACCGATTTTTGCGGAAATTGATTGAACCCCGCCCCGGAATGCGGTATAATAACCGGGTCAGATACGATAAGGAGGTTCATCCTATGACTTTGCAGGAATATATCGCCTCTCTGCGAGGCAAGACCGTGGCCGTTATCGGCATCGGCGTCAGCAACACGCCGCTGCTGCGTCTGCTGCTGCGGGAGGGCATCGCCGTCACAGCCTGCGACCGCAGCGACCGGGCGAAACTGGGCGCTCTGGCGGAGGAGCTGGAGGCCGCCGGAGCCGTGCTGCGGCTGGGCGATGGGTATCTTCAGGACCTGGACCAGGACGTGATCTTCCGCACCCCGGGCCTGCGGCCCGACGTGCCGGAGCTGGAGGCCGCCCGGGCCAGGGGCAGCGTCATCACCTCCGAGATGGAGGTCTTTTTCCAGGTCTGCCCCTGCCCCATCATCGCCGTCACCGGCTCCGACGGCAAGACCACTACCACCACCATTATTGCCGAGCTCCTGCGGGCGGCGGGACACACCGTCCATGTGGGCGGCAACATCGGCCACCCGCTGCTGGCCGAGTCCGATACCATCCGGCCCACGGACTGGGCCGTGCTGGAGCTGTCCAGCTTCCAGCTGATGACCATGACCCGCAGTCCCCACATCGCGGTGCTGACCAACCTGGCCCCCAACCACCTGGACGTCCACAAGAGCATGGAGGAATATGTCTGGGCCAAGGAGAACATCTTCCGCCACCAGCAGCCCGGCGACATCGCCGTGTTCAACCTGGACAACGCCATCACCCGGGAGCTGTCCGCTCATGCCCCGGGCCGCGCCCTGTATTTCAGCCGCCAGGCAGAGCCGGAAAACGGCGTGTTTCTGCGGGGCGACGCCGTGATCTCCCGCCGGGACGGTCATGAACGCCAGATCATGACCACGGAGGACATCCGCCTGCCCGGCGTCCACAACGTGGAGAACTACATGGCCGCCATTGCGGCGGTAGACGGCCTGGTGCCCGACGAGACCATCCGCACCTTTGCCCGGACCTTCAACGGCGTGGAGCACCGCATCGAGCTGGTGCGTACCTGGCGCGGCGTCCGGTTTTACAATGATTCCATCGCCTCCAGCCCCTCCCGCACCATCGCGGGCCTGCGCTCCTTCAAGGAGAAGGTAATCCTCATCGCCGGGGGCTATGACAAGCACATTCCCTTCGATGTGCTGGGCCCCGAGGTGGTGGAGCACGTGAAGCTGCTGATCCTGTGCGGCTCCACGGCAGACAAGATCCGGGCCGCCGTGGAGCAGGCCCCCGGTTACCGGCCGGGCCATCCGGAAATACTGGATGTGACACCCTTTCAGCGGGCTGTGGAGACCGCCCGTGACCGGGCCGTCCCCGGGGACGTGGTGACCCTCTCCCCTGCCTGCGCCGCTTTTGACCAGTTCAAGAATTTCATGGAGCGGGGCAAGACCTTCAAATCCATCGTCAACTCCTGGCAGGAGTAACGACCGCTCCCCCTGCGGCATATATTGACCCATAGGGGGTGTGTGCCGTGAGGAAGATCCGTTATCTGCGTCTCACCGGACGGCAGCGGAGGCTGACCTGGCTGGTGCTGGCGGTCCTGCTGACGGCGGGCCTGGGCTGCGCGGCGGTGCTGCATATGCGGCCCATCATCGTCAGCCTGGCCACCGCGCGGGTGTCCAACGCCGTCAACCGCATCGTGGTGGACGCCGTCCGGGACGCCATCGACAGCGGCCAGGTGGACTATAACGTGCTGATTCACCTGGAAAAGGACGAAACCGGCCGGGTGGCGGCTCTGGAGAGCAACATGGCGGCCTTTAACCGTCTGCGGTCCCAGATCGCCGACGAAATTCTCCGGCGGCTGTCGGAGGTATCCACCAGCGAGCTGTCCATCCCCGTGGGGACCCTCACCGGCTCCACCCTGCTGGCGGGCCGGGGGCCCTGCGTCCGGGTGCGGATGCAGGCGGTGGGCTCCACCGACGCCAGCCTCCGCAACGCCTTTTCCGCCGCCGGTATCAACCAGACCCGGCACCAGATTCTGCTGAGCGTGGACGTGTACACCAGCATTCTCCTGCCGGGCTTCACCGCCTCCACCAAGGTCAGCAACGAGATCGCCGTGGCAGAGACCGTCATCGTCGGCTCCGTGCCGGAGACGTACACCTACTTCAGCACCACGCCCGATGAGCTGGAGGATACCGCCCGGGACAACATCATGAACAAAGGATAAGTGAAACATGGACTATAAAACCGAGATGAAGGAGCTGCGGGACACCCTCAACGCCCACGGCTACCGCTATTATGTGCTGGACGCCCCCACCATCAGCGACTATGAGTACGACCATATGCTCCGCCGCCTGGAGGACCTGGAGCGGGAGCACCCGGAGGAGGTGACCCCGGACTCCCCCACCCAGCGGGTAGGCGGCCCGGCCCTGTCCCAGTTTGAACAGGTCCGCCACGACGTACCTCTGGAGAGCCTTCAGGACGTCTTTGACGGCGAGGAGGTCCGGGATTTCCTGCTGCGGGTGGCGGAGACCATGCCCCAGGCGGAATACAGCGTGGAGCCCAAGGTGGACGGCCTGTCCGTGGCCCTGGAATACCGGGACGGCGTGTTCGTCCGGGGAGCCACCCGGGGCGACGGCCAGGTGGGCGAGGACGTGACGGAGAATCTGCGCACCATCCGCTCCATCCCTATGACCCTGCCGGAGAAGCTGCCCCGTCTCATCGTCCGGGGCGAGGTGTATATGTCCCGCAGTGTGTTTGAGAAGCTCAACGCCCGCCGGGAGATCGAGGGCAAGCCCCTGATGGCCAATCCCCGCAACGCGGCGGCAGGCTCTCTGCGGCAGCTGGACCCCAAGATCGCCGCCCAGCGGCAGCTGGACATCGCCGTGTTCAACCTCCAGCTGGCCCAAGGCCGCAGCTTCACCACCCACACGGAGACCCTGGACTATCTCCGCTCCCAGCACTTCAAGGTCATCCCCTATCGCCTGTTGCGTACTCATGCCGATATCATGGCGGAAATCGACCGCCTCAACGACACCCGGATGGAGCGTCCCTTCGACATGGACGGCGCGGTGGTGAAGCTCAACGACCTGGCAGACCGGGAGACTCTGGGCAGCACCGCCAAGTTCCCCCGCTGGGCCATCGCCTATAAATATCCCCCGGAGCGCAAGACCTCCCGCATTCTGGACATCGTGGTCCAGGTGGGCCGCACCGGGGTGCTGACGCCCAAGGCCCAGCTGGAGCCGGTGCGCCTGGCCGGGACCACCGTCACCTTCGCCACCCTCCACAACCAGGACTATATCACCCAGAAGGATATCCGCATCGGCGACACCGTGGTGGTGCAGAAGGCGGGAGAGATCATTCCCGAGATCGTGGAGGTGGCGCCGGAGCACCGCCCCGCCGGGGCGGTCCCCTATTACCTCCCTCAGACCTGTCCCGTGTGCGGCGCACCGGTGGAGCGGGACCCGGACGGCGCGGCCCTGCGCTGCACCGGCGCGGAATGCCCGGCCCAGCGCCTGCGGAACCTGACCCATTTCGCCAGCCGGAACGCCATGGATATTGACGGCCTGGGCCCGGCGGTGCTGAATCAGCTCATCGAAAGCGGTCTGGTAAAAACCGCCGCCGACCTGTACGACCTGACCGCCGCCGGCATCGCCCCCCTGGAGCGCATGGGCGAGAAGTCCGCCGCCAACGCCGTGGCCGCCATCTATAAAAGCCGGGACAACGACCTGTGGCGTCTGATCTTTGCCCTGGGCATCCGGCAGGTGGGTGAAAAGGCCGCCAAGGTCCTGGCCCGCCGTTTCGGCACCATGCAGGCCCTGTCCCAGGCCACGGAGGAGGAACTGACCTCCATCGACGATGTGGGCCCCATCACCGCCGCCTATATCCGCCAGTGGATGGAAAGCCCCCAATCCCGGGACCTGCTGCGGCGTCTGGAGGACGCCGGGGTCAATATGAGCTGTAAAGAGGAATTGGTTGACAATCGTTTTGCCGGAATGACTTTCGTCCTCACCGGAAGCCTGGAGCGCTTCACCCGGGAGGAGGCCGGTCAGATGATCGAGCAGCGGGGCGGCAAGTCCGCCTCCTCGGTGTCCAAAAAGACCAGCTATGTGGTGGCCGGGCCCGGCGCGGGGTCCAAGCTCCGCCGCGCCCAGGAGCTGAACATCCCCGTCCTGACGGAGGACGAGTTCCTGGAGCTGCTGAAATAAATAATTCTCACCAATATAATAATTTTTATGTAAAAGTCATGGAGCCAGTTACCGGCTCCATGGCTTTTTGTTTCTTTCCACGACTCCCGATTAGATTTTACGGAAAAATTCAATGAAATCATTTGTTAAATCATTGACATCTCAATTCAAAGTGCTAAAATGAAAAATGTATGTATAGGTCGGACGGCGGTCTGTGTGGGGCCGCCGCAAAAATGTGTGAGGAGGAACCTATATGAGCAAGCTCCTGAAAATCTGTGACGGCAACGAAGCCGCCGCCTATGTTGCCTATGCCTTTTCCGAGGTAGCGGGCATCTATCCCATCACCCCGTCGTCCCCCATGGCGGAGAAAACCGACGAATGGGCCGCCAACGGAAGAAAGAACATCTTCGGCCAGACCGTCCGCCTGGTGGAGATGCAGTCCGAGGCCGGCGCCTGCGGCGCATGTCACGGCGCACTGGAGGCCGGTGCTCTGGCCACCAGCTTCACCGCCTCCCAGGGCCTGATGCTGATGATCCCCACCATGCACCGCATCTCCGGCGAGCGTCTGCCCGGCGTGCTGCATGTGGCGTCCCGCACCGTGGGCACCCACGCCTTCTCCATCTTCGGCGACCACAGCGACGTGATGAACTGCCGCCAGACGGGCTTTGCCATGCTCTCCAGCGGCAGCGTCCAGCAGGCCGCAGACCTGGCCGCCGTGGCCCATCTGTCCGCCATCCGGGCCCGGATCCCCTTCCTGCACTTCTTCGACGGCTTCCGCACCAGCCACGAGATTCAGAAGATCGACGTGCTGAGCTACGACGAATACGCCAAGCTGGTGGATTACGAGGCCCTGGCCAGATTCCGCGCCAACGCCCTGAACCCCGAGGATCCCCGGATGCGCTCCCTGGTGGATAACCCCGATATCTACTTCCAGCTGCGGGAGTCCAACAACACCGACTATGCCAACCTCCCCGACGTGGTGGAGGACTACATGGCCCGGATCAGCCGCCTGACGGGCCGGGAGTATCACCTGTTCAACTATTACGGCGCGCCTGACGCAGAGCGCGTCATCGTGGCCATGGGCAGCGTGTCCGGCTGCGCCCAGGAGGTCGTCAACTATCTGAACGCCAAGGGTGAGAAGGTGGGCTTCCTGCAGGTGCACCTGTTCCGTCCCTTCTCCCGCAAGCACCTGATGGCCGCCATGCCCAAGACCGTGAAGCGCATCGCTGTGCTGGACCGTGTGAAGGAAGCCGGTTCCATCGGCGAGCCCCTGTATGAGGACATCTGCGCCGCCTATATCAACGAGGCGGACCGCCCCCTGATCTTCGCCGGACGCTATGGCCTGTCCAGCAAGGACACCACCCCCGCCCAGCTGAAGGCCGTGTTCGACAATCTGCTGCTGGAGGAGCCCAAGAACCACTTCACCATCGGCATTGAGGACGACGTGACCCACCTGTCTCTGCCCGTGGGCGCCCCCCTGCTCACCGAGCCCGAGGGCACCATCAGCTGCAAGTTCTGGGGCCTGGGCTCCGACGGCACCGTGGGCGCCAACAAGAACTCCATCAAGATCATCGGCGAAACCACGGATATGTACTGTCAGGCGTACTTTGAGTACGACACCAAGAAGTCCTTCGGCATCACCAAGAGCCACCTGCGCTTCGGCAAGCATCCCATCAGCTCCACCTACTATGTCAGCCGGGCCGACTTTGTGGCCTGCCACAACCAGACCTATCTGACCAAGTACGACATCATCTCCGAGCTGAAGCCCCACGGCAGCTTCCTGCTGAACTGCGAGTGGACCGAGGACCAGCTGGAGCAGCACATCCCCGGCGACATCCTGCGCTATATCGCGGAAAACGACATTCATTTCTACATCATCGACGCCAATAAGGAATCCCAGGCCCTGGGTCTGGGCAACCGGTCCAACATGGTGCTGCAGGCGGCGTTCTTCAAGCTGGCTAATGTCATCCCCGTGGAGGACGCCGTGGAACACATGAAGGCCGCCGTGAAAAAGACCTACGGCCTCAAGGGCGAAAAGGTGGTCAACATGAACATCGCCGCCGTGGACGCCGGCATCAACGCCCTGGTGCAGGTGCAGGTGAAGCCCGAGTGGAAGAACCTGTCCGGCGCCGCCATCCAGCCGCCCCGCGCCGATGTGCCCGACGTCATCAAAAATATCCTGGTGCCCATCAACGCCCAGAAGGGCGACGATCTGCCGGTTTCCGCCTTCCGGGGCATGGAGGACGGCACCATGCCTCTGGGCACCTCCCAGTATGAAAAGCGCGGCATCGCCACCCATCTGCCGGTGTGGGACAAGGACGAGTGCATCCAGTGCAACCGCTGCTCCTTCGTGTGTCCCCACGCGGTGATCCGTCCGTATCTGCTGAACGAGGACGAGGTGAAGAACGCCCCCGCCGGTCTGGAGCTCACCGACGCCAAGGGTCCCCAACTGGCCGGCCTGCGGTACACCATGGGCGTGTCCACCCTGGACTGCACCAGCTGCGGCAGCTGCGTGGCCTCCTGCCCCAAGAGCGGCAAGGCCCTGCGCATGGTCCCGGCCCACGAGGTATCCCTGGACCAGACCAACTGGAACTACCTGCAGACCATCCCCGAGAAGAACGACCGCTTCGACAAGTTCACCCTGAAGGGCAGCCAGTTCCGCCAGCCCCTGGTGGAGTTCAACGGCGCCTGCGCCGGCTGCGGCGAGACGCCGTATGTGAAGCTGCTGACCCAGCTGTTCGGCGACAAGATGTTCCTGGCCAACGCCACCGGCTGCACCCAGGCCTGGGGCGCGGCCATGCCCTGCGTGCCCTACTGCAAGAATAAGGAGGGCAAGGGTCCCGCCTGGTCCAACTCCCTGTTTGAAAACAACGCCGAGTTCTCCTATGGTATGTGCCTGGCGGTGAAGCAGCTGCGCGCCGCCGTCACGGACTACGTCCGTCAGCTGGATGACATGACCGAAAACGCCGCCGTCAAGGCCGCCATCGCCAAGTGGCTGGAGACCTATGACGATCTGGATGCCTCCACCCCCGCCACCCAGGAGCTGCTGCACCTGCTGGAGAGCAAGAGCTTCTCCGCTCAGGAGCAGGCCGTGGTGGACGAGATCCTCAAGCGCCGCAAGGATATGTCCAAGAAGACCATGTGGATGTACGGCGGCGACGGCTGGGCCTACGACATCGGCTACGGCGGATTGGACCATGTGTTCGCCATGGGCGAGGACGTCAACGTCCTGCTGGTGGACACCGAGGTGTATTCCAACACCGGCGGACAGTCCTCCAAGGCCACTCCCGTGGGCGCCGTGGCCCAGTTCCAGGCCAGCGGCAAGAAGACCAAGAAGAAGGACCTGGGCATGCTGATGATGACCTACGACAACGTCTATGTGGCCCAGTGCTCCATGGGCGCGGACCCGGCCCAGCTCATCAAGGCCATCCGGGAGGCCGAGGCCCACAAGGGTCCCTCCATCGTCATCTGCTACGCGCCCTGCATCAACCACGGTATCAAGAAGGGCATGGGCTGCGTCCAGCAGGAGATGAAGGACGCCGTAGCCTCCGGCTACTGGAACCTGTACCGCTACAGCCCCGAGACCCACAAGTTCACCCTGGACAGCAAGGAGCCCAGCATGGCCCTTTACGACTTCATGAAGGGCGAGGTGCGCTACTCCTCCCTGGAGCTGAGCTTCCCGGAGAACGCCAAGGTCCTGTTCGCCGAGGCGGAGGACGCCGCCAAGGCCAAATACGAGTCCTATAAGCGCCGGGCCGAGGATCAATAAGGCCGGCAATAAGCAAAAGAGCGGCGAGGCTTTCAGCCTC
>ENA-OZWZ01000243-OZWZ01000243.1-human-gut-metagenome-genome-assembly--contig:-NODE-243-length-11695-cov-13.750515_pt1 | contig 11695 bp, 8 predicted proteins | sample MGYA00244852_ERZ654088 | MGnify/ENA primary metagenome ERZ654088 (study PRJEB26926, sample SAMN06164960) | human gut metagenome | biome: ENVO:00009003; feature: ENVO:2100002; material: ENVO:00002003... | reverse complement strand
GCAAGACCGCCCAGCGGAACCACTTACAGCAGACCGAGAAAGAAACCGTCTGCGGACAGGTGCAGGTGTCCCCATCGTCAAGGAACATACAGTTCCCGTCCTCATAACAGCAGCACTCCCGGCGGATCAGGGCGTTTGCCTGTTTCCGCTGCGCTGGGGTCATGCGGTAAAGGGAACCGTCTTGCTTGCGCTCTATGGGCGGCAGTCGTTTATATGGGTTCTCTCTCATGTGTTTCCTCCATTTTGCTTTCCGTTGCCGCTCTCTCCGAAAAGGCTTCCTGCCCCATTCCTGCGGCGTGTTCCGGCGTTGGCACGCTCCCCACAGCTTCGGGACAAGTTGTCCCGAAGTGACCTCTGGACAAAGTGTCCAGAAATTGGCTCCTTGCGGTGCTTCCCCTGCCGGGGTATTCCTTTTCGGACGGTCATTTGGTTTTCAAGGTGCAGCTCATCGATGAACTACCACAAGTCTACACTTTTTCGACCGCCTGTGCCGTATATCCATAAGGTAGGAAATCACCTCGGAAAACTCGCTATTTCCACGCTCTCGGAATTGTGGTAGAATAGAAAAAGAATACTGCGAGGTGATAGAGATGGATAAGTTGGAGTTATTTTCAAAGTGCTTAAATTTAGTAGAGGGCAGGGAAAATCCTGAGAGTTGGTGGGGTTGGTGGAACGAACACGAATCCGAAGTGGAAAAACTATTGAACCACGGCGAGTTTTTGAAGTTAAAACCCCGGTCGCATGGATTTTCTTGGGTACCAGTATTTGGTAGCCAAAAGGGAGCCATCACTATTCTGGAGAAGAACGGAATAGCGTTTGAAATTAGCAATCTCTATCAAGAACGGTATCTGGAGGAATTGGACGCTTACTGTAAGGAACAGAAACGAGTACAACGGGAAAAGCAAAAGAAATTCAAGGCACAGCACCCCGAATGGTTTACTCAATACCCTAAGTTCTCAAAAATGTTGGCAAAAGTCTTGGACTCCTCTGATGAAATAAAATCTGCTGCAACTGTGGAGAAGATTGTAGAGATAGAAAAGAAATTAGGATTTATTCTCCCAACACAAGTTCGGGATTTTTTTCTCATAACTGAGGGAGTTAATGTATCTACAGGTTTGAGTATCAGCTTATCCCAGCTCTTTAATCTAACTATTCACGAGGAGCATTATTGTGTACTAGGCGAATTTTGGAAAGAGGCTGACGGAGATTTACTCCTACTTCGCCCCGGCGAAGAAACTGTCTGGTACTATGCCCATGAGCAAGACAAAGTAAAATTTTTGCGGAATACCATGTATGAATTGTTAGAAAAAGAGTTAGTGAATTATCTGCGAGAAAATTAAAAATATTTTTGACTATCAAGCAGACAAGGAGGGGAAGCATGGAACTATCCATACAGGAACGATTGAAAGACCTGCGTGTGGAACGAGGGCTGACGCTGGAACAGCTTGCGGAGGAAACTCATCTTTCCAAATCTGCTTTAGGCAGTTATGAGGGAGACAATCTCAAAGACATCAGCCACCATGCCCTTATCCAGCTGGCAAAGGTTTATGAAGTGACCGTTGATTACCTGCTGGGACGCTCTAAAACAAAAAATCACCCAAACGCCGAGCTTGCAGACCTGCGCTTGAGTGATGATATGATTGAACTATTGAAAAGTGGGCGGGTGGATACTTCCCTCTTGTGTGAGCTGGCGGTACACCCGGATTTCCCCCGGCTGATGGCTGACCTTGAAATCTATGTGAACGGAACGGCAGTCAAGCAGGTACAGAGCGCAAATGCCATTGTGGATATTATGAGCGCAACCATTATGAAGCAGCACAATCCCGGCTTGTCCGACCCGCAGTTAAGGCAGCTTGTCGCCGCCCATATTGACGATGACAGCTTTTGCCGCTATGTGATACAGCAAGACATAAACAAGATAGCCCTTGACCTGCGGGAAGCCCATAAGGACGATTTTTTCAGCGTTCCGGAGGACAATCCGCTGGAAGATTTCTTGCAGACCGCCGAGGAAACTGCCAGTCCAGACAGCGACCCGGAGCAAGCGGCTTTGGCGTTTATCTGTAAGCGGCTCAAGCTGAATTTGAAAAAGCTGTCCGAGGAAGAAAAGAAGTGGCTGAAAAAGATTGCACAGAAGTCGGACTTGCTGAAAAATCCAAACCCGCAGCGGGGGAGGAAATAGAGAACGAGAAATTGGAGGGAGTAAAGGTGCAGGAGGCAATTATAAAATTGAAACTTCTCGGTCAAATGCCAGACGCAGTGAAAGATGACCCTACAGAAGAAACCATCAACATGTATGACGAATTGCTCTCCAATGTAAAAACGCCATTGACAAGAGAAGAAGTAGGCGTATTGATTGACATTTTCCCCGAAGGTGGAATGTATGGAGTAGAGTGGGATTTGCTAAAATTGGTAGAATCTTATTTGATAGAAGCACCATCAAGTGAAGAGTATCGAAAATTGATTACTGCTTGTCCAAGTGAAGAATGGCGAGAAACTATGCAAGCCCGTTTAGATAATTGGGAAAGCAACAAACAATAACTTGTTGGGGAGATAGCAAAGCCAGTCGAGCCAGTCAACGGTCAAGATGAACGGCACATTTCATGCGCCGCCGTTGACAGTCCCGCCTGTCTTTGCTAAAGGGCAATCAAGGCGGGAAAGCCCTAAAATGGCTTCCCGCCCATTTCAATTTTGAGAGAAAAATCCGTCTGCTTTTTCGTAAGTTTGGCTATCCGTCTGGGACACTTTGTCCCATAATTCGGCGTAGGACGAGGGACGGGGGCTTTCATATACGCCCTGTCTGCTGATGAAAACAGTCCTGCGCTTGCGGCTCCACGCCACGCAATCACAGCCCTGCTTTCCTGCCGTAAAAATGCCCTTGCCCTCCCCGGCGGCAACCGCATTTTCGCAGCAACGCCGACAGAGCGTATAACACACTACACTTTGCGAGCAAAGTCGTGTGCCAAGGGGCAAACCCCCTTTGGAAACCCCTGACAACAAAACAGGCGGTATGCTGCCCTCTCCGGGAGCATAGTACGCGTCTCCATTCTTTCATACGTTTTCTCTCTTTCTTTTATATAGTAGGATGTATGCCTACGTCTCTACTATATACAACTCCGCTGCAGCTACTTTGCAACAGGTTTTTTCGCTTTTTTCGAAAGAATCGTAATATATGACAAAAGACGGCAGATGCTTTTTGGCTATTATATCCAAGCAACGAGATGAAGCTGGGACATAATAGCGCAAAAAGCACCTTAGCCGCCGCCTTATTTGCCGCCGAATTCCGCTTCCATGGCCTTGCGGGCTTTACTTCTGGCTCGTGTCAGCATCATACGAACGCTGGCAGCGCTGACCCCAAATGCCTTCCCTATTTCTGAGTCACCCAGGTTGTTAGGGGACAGTTTTCTTTCTCAATGAAGGACGGATTTCTGTCTGTCGTTTGGAAAAATTTCTGTCCGTCTGGCGGCAGCTTTACATAGATGCGGTTCGGCTTGGAAAAGCCACTTCTGCGCCGCTCAATCAGCCCGGCGTCCTCCAGCTCGGAAAGAGCGGTTTTCACGGTCATGGAGCTTCTGTCCAGTGCGGCGGCAATCTTCTCTATGGGGAACACAAGGTAAATCCTGCCGCCCTCGTCCAGCCAGCCGTTTGCCTGTGAGAGCGTCGCCCGGTCAAGCAGCAGCGCGTACAGCAGCTTCGCCGTCTGGGTCAGATCTGTTTGCAGCAGGAAACGGGGATATGGCAGATACGGCGGCAGCCGGGTATCCGCTCTCATGTACTCAGTGATGGAATGTCACCTCCTTCGTGGGAATTAGAGGTATAACGAATCGTGACAGCCCTCAGTCGGGCGGTTTCCAGCGTTTTGGCCAGTAATGCGGACAAAGAACAACGATTGCCCGGAAGCTTTGCTTGCAGCCGTGGACACACCCACGGCAAAGGGGATTGTAGGAAATGCGGTTTCGGTGGTCGAGGAAGAACGACCATTCCAGCCGCCGCTGTTTACTCATTCTCGGCATTTTTACACTCCTATCTGTCGCCAAAGCGTTACGCTCCGGCAGACGGTCAAACTGTAAATCTCGGTATCATTTTCGGACTTTTTCTGCCCTGTACGCTCCATTTGGGGAACGGGTGGTATTGCGGTATGGGTAAGTCTCTTCGGCGCGTTCTGTGCGTTTTCGGGAGGGGCATTTGCTCCATTTCTGGATTTGGAAACAAATTGTATCTTTTTCGTGCGCTGTATTGTATTTCTCGTGCAGATAGCGTATAATGATAGTGCCAGTAGAAAGGGGATGATTTCATGGCTGGAACTACAACAAACATCAGCATCCGAATGGACAGTGACCTGAAAGCACAGGCTGACGCTTTGTTTTCGGAGCTTGGCATGAATCTCACAACGGCTTTCAATATTTTCGTGCGTCAATCGATCCGGGAGGGCGGGATCCCGTTTGAAATCTCCATCAATCAACCTAACAAGGAGACGATTGCCGCCATGCTGGAAGCGGAAAGGATTGCGAAAGACCCGTCTGTAAAGGGCTATAACGACCTTGACGAGCTTTTTGCCGATCTGAAAGAGTGAGAAAGACAAAGCTGACCGTCAAGCCGACCACGGCGTTCAAGAAGGATTACAAGCTGGCAATCAAGCGCGGACTGCAAATTGAGCTTCTTGAAACCGTGATCGAAACGCTTGCAATGGGAAACACGCTGCCGCCTGAGAACAGAGATCATGACCTGACCGGCAACTGGCGTGGACACCGGGAGTGCCACATTCAGCCCGACTGGCTTCTGATCTACCGCGTTGAGGGCGATGTTCTGGTGCTGACACTTTCCAGAACCGGAACGCATAGCGATCTGTTCGGGAAATGAGCATTGTGCCGCATGGGGAAACCTGTGCGGCATTTTGCTTTTTAGAGTTCTATCTCATGCTTCCGTCTGTGTTTCGGCTGCTGCGGCTGTATCGCCATCTGATAGTTGCGCTGCATGGTCATCAGCTCATGCAGCCGCTCGCTTTTCTCGCGGTAATCGTTGTAGCACTCGTTTTTCTCTGAAATGAGAGATTGAATCTCCGCAACGACATCTTTGCGTTTCGGAAGCTGCTTGGGTACGCCCAGCTTGTCAAGCTGGTGCTTGGCAGCGTCGTTGATGATAAAATCCGCTTCATGCGCGGCATAGAATTTCTGCTTGTCCTTTTCCTTGCGGATCATGCGATACTCCTTGATAACGGGATCGGTGTTGCGGTAATTGTCCATTGCTTTCAGCATTGCCTTTTTGTCCGTCACCTTGGCAGCGGCAGCGTCATAGCGGCTGCGTGCTTCCCGTGCTTCCGCACCGGCTGCATCCACGGCGGCGCTCAGCTTATCCGGAGATAGAAGGTCAAGGAAGTGTCCCGCTGCTTCTGGTCATCGTGGCCAGAGGTGGGGCAAGGTCAAAGGACGGCGCTTTTGTGCCGTCCTTTCACGTTTCCCCACGGACAACGGGAAACAGGTGTAATCAGTTTTTATGGGAAAAGGAGGTCATAACTATACCTCCCAATCAACGGGCAACAGATAATCTACATTTCCATTGAAACTTCAGTTAATTTGTGGGCCTCTTTGGTGTTTTCAATTGGATAGAACATAGATGTCAAAGTCCCCGGCAGATTCGTCCCCACTGTTGCTATATACACGTCTTCAACCAAGTTTGATATGAAGTATCCAAATGACAAATCATTTATTTCATAAAAGCTATAATGTGGTCTTACATTCTCTTGTTTAGGAGTATACTCGGGCCAGTATTTTATAAAGCAATTCTCACCTATACATAGATGGTTTACTTTTCCATTACCTCTAATTAGCGTAGAGCGCACTTGTTGATTTACATTTCGGTTTAATATCTCATCATACCCCTCGAACGAAAAGATGCCCGAAAAAATAGGTTTGCAAACGATTTCTGCGGCAACTGAAAGTTTATCTATAACTTGAGTCAACTGTGTTGCCCCTGTAATGCGAGATTTTACCTGTCTTATACCAAAACCTGTTAAAAAGCTTGAAAGGCTTTTTATAGTGCCGAAGGTGCTTTCGTTTTTCATGAGACGTCACATCGCGCTTTCACACGCCGTGCGTGCGAAAGCCTGAGAAGAATTCTTGTTCAGGTACACGCCCCGGCCAAAAAATAATTGCAATTTATTTGCCGCCTGCGGGCGGCAAACTCTGCGAGGCTTTTAATATTTTTTTCGTTAGGCTAAGGAAAAGGCGGGATTTTGTAACAGTTTCGTTAATAATTGCCCGCCCCTCTTGCGCGCGGCGCTTTAGAATGTTAAAATTCTTTAAAATGTTTTTTACAGTCGTGTAACAACTGACTTATAATGCGCAAGGAGCGATACGATTATGCCCAAATTCAGCGTAAAGAAGCCGCTGACGGTGTTCGTGGCGGTGCTGGCCATTGTGGTGCTGGGTGTGGTGGCCTATCTGAAGATGACCCCCGACCTGATGCCCAACATGGACTTCCCCTATGTGATCCTGGTGACCACCGACCCCGGGGCCAGCCCCGAAACTGTGGAGGCCGACATCACCAAGCCCCTGGAGCAGTCCATGGCCACCCTGGACCGCATCAAGAACGTCACCTCCAGCTCCATGGACAGCGTGTCCATGGTGGTGCTGGAGTTTGAGGACGGGGTGAATATGGACACCGTCAGCGTGGATATCCAGCAGAAGATCAACCAGCTGAAGGGCTCCTGGGGCGACACCGTGGGCGACCCCTATGTGCTGAAAATGAACCCCTCCATGCTGCCGGTGCAGGTGGCGGCCCTGTCCTATGACGGCAAAGACATCACCCAGCTGTCGGACTTCGTCAACGACACCCTGTCCCCCAAGCTGGAGGGCATCACCGGCGTGGCCAGCGTCACCGTCAGCGGCACGGTGGAGCGTCAGCTCCATGTGATCCTCAGCCAAAAGAAGCTGGATGCTCTGTCCCAGCGGCTGTCCGATGCCATTGCGAAGCAGCTGGACGACGCGGCAGGGCAGTTGGCCTCCGCCCGGGGCCAGGTCAACAGCGCCAAGGCTGCTATCCGCAGCGCCGAGGAATCCGCCGTCCGGGACGCCGTGACCCAGGCCCTTACCACTATCCAGGACAGTCTGAAAGCCATGCGGGACAGCCGGGACCAGCTCCAGGATAACCTCCGGGAGCTGGCGGATATTCAGCGGGAGAAGGCCCGGCTGGAGGCGGAAAACGCCCCGTATCAGGCGAAGATCGAGGCCATCCGCCAGAACCCCTCCATGACGGAGGAGGAAAAGCAGGCGGCCATCGCCGAAATCGAAAGTGACCCCGAATACGTCCGCATCCAGGCGGAGCTGGCGGCGCTGGATCTGCGCATGGCGGCCCTGGGTGTCAAGTGGGACGAGGCCGTCCAGCGGGCCAAGGAGTGGCAGAAGCAGCTGGAGGAGCTGGAAAAGCAGCTGCGCGACCTGGAGACCGACGAGGGTGTGGCCAAGCTGGCGGACCAGGTATCCGCCGGGGTCCTGACCATGACCGACGCCGTGAACCAGATCATCTCCGCCAACATCCAGCTGGACAGCGCCCTGAGCCAGATCGACCAGGGCCTCCAGACCCTGGAGGAATCCCGCTCCACCGCCCTGAGCCAGGCGGACCTGTCCTCCAGCCTGAGCCTACCCACCATCACCGCCCTGCTGACGGCCCAGAACTTCTCCATGCCCGCCGGATATCTGAAGGAGGACGGCGTCAACTACATGGTCTCCGTGGGCGATGCCATCGACACCCGGCAGGACCTGGAGGACCTGGTGCTCTTTGACCTGGGGATGGACGGCATCGACCCCATCCGCATGAAGGACGTGGCCGACGTGGCCATCACCGACAACTCCTCGGAGATCTACGACAAGCTCAACGGCAAGGACGGCGTCATCGTCTCCCTCAACAAGCAGTCCACCTACGCCACGGCGGAGGTGTCCAACAACATCAACAGCCGCTTCCGGGAGCTGGAGGCGGAGTACGAGGGGCTTTCCTTCGTACCCCTGATGGACCAGGGGGACTACATATACCTTATCATCAACTCCATTCTGTCGTCTCTGGGCTGGGGCGCACTGTTCGCGGTGCTGATCCTGTACCTGTTCCTGCGGGACCTGCGGCCCACGGTGATCACCCTGTGCTCCATCCCCATCAGCGTGATCTTCGCCGTGGTGCTGATGTACTTCTCCGGCGTTACCATCAACATGATCTCCCTGTCGGGCCTGGCCGTGGCGGTGGGCATGCTGGTGGATAACTCCGTGGTGGTCATCGAGAATATCTATCGACTGCGCTCCAAGGGGGCCACCGTCATCCAGGCGGCGGTATCCGGGGCCCGGCAGGTGCTGGGCGCCATCGTGGCCTCCACCCTGACCACCGTGTGCGTGTTCCTGCCCATCGTATTCGTGGAGGGCATCACCAAGCAGCTGTTCACGGACCTGGCCCTGACCATGACCTATTCCCTGCTGGCCAGCCTCATTGTGGCCCTGACCCTGGTGCCCGCCATGGCCGCCGGTATGCTCCGCAAGGAGAAGCCCCAGAAGCCGGGACTGCTGGATAAGGTCTACCCCGCCTATCGCAAGGCCGTGTCCTGGTCCATCCACCACAAGCTGGTGGTGCTGGGGGTGTCCCTGCTGCTGCTGGTGGGCTCCGCCGGAGCCGCCCTGGCCCGGGGCTTCGCCTTTATGCCCAATATCGACATGAACACCGTGAACCTGACCATCTCCATGCCCGAGGGCTGCACCCGGGAGCAGGCGGTGGCCCTGGCGGACGAGGCCCTGCAGCGTATCGCTGCCGTGGACAACGTGGAAACCGTGGGCGCGATGATGTCCTCCGCCTCCGGCGCCGGGAGCATGGACATGACCAGTATGATGACCGCCGGCGGCGGGGAATACGACGTCACCGCCTACATCACCCTGCCGGAGGGGGCCTCCGGCGCGGAGGCCGGCAAGCAGATGGAGGCCGCCTGCGCCGGTATGGACTGCACCGTCACCGCCTCCGGGGCCATGGACACCTATATGTCCTACCTCACCGGCAGCGGCATCACCCTGAACGTCTACGGCGACGACATGGAGCAGATGCAGTCCGCCGCCCGTGACCTGGCGGCAAAGCTGGCCACCGTCCCCGGCACGGAAAACGTGTCCGACGGCCTGGAGCAGGCGGCCGCCGCCCTGCACCTGTCCGTGGACCGCAACGCCGCCATGGAGAAGGGCCTCACCGTGGCCCAGGTGTACATGGCCGTGGCCTCCGCCCTGACGGACACCGACAGCTCCCTGTCCCTGACCCTGGACGGGCTGGACGTCAGCGTGTCCATCCAGTCCCCGGAGGAGAGCCGCATGACCCGGGAGAAGCTCCTGGATCTTCAGATCGACCCCTCCTCCGCCTCCGCCATGAGCAGCATGATGAGCAGCGCTTCCTCCGGCAGCTCCATGGGAAGTATGAGCGGCATGTCTAGTATGAGCGGCATGTCCAGTATGAGCGGCATGAGCAGCGCAAGCACCTCCGGCAGCACCCGGAGCGGCGAGTCCGTCCGCCTGGGGGACATCGCCCAGCTGGAGGAGACCGTCAGCCTGAACACCATCAACCGGGACCAGCAGCGGCGGTATATCACCGTGTCCGCCGACGTGGCCGACGGCTATAACGTCACCAAGGTCACCTCCGCCGCCGAAAAGGTCATCGGCCAGGCGGAGCTGCCCCAGGGCGTCACCGCCGCCTTCCAGGGGGAGAACGAGGCCATCATGGACGCCATCCGGCAGCTGCTGCTGATGCTGCTGCTGGGCATCGTGCTGGTGTATCTGGTGATGGTGGCCCAGTTCCAGTCCCTGCGCTCGCCGCTGATCGTCATGTTCACCATCCCCCTGGCCTTCACCGGCGGCTTCCTGGCCCTGCTGCTGGCGGGGGTGGAGGTCAGCGTCATCTCCCTGATCGGCTTTGTGATGCTGGTGGGCGTCATTGTCAACAACGGCATCGTCCTGGTGGACTACATCAACCAGCTGCGGCTGGAGGGCATGGGCCGCCGGGAGGCCATCATCGAGGCCGGCGTCACCCGTCTGCGGCCCATTCTCATGACCTCCCTGACCACCATTCTGGGCCTGATCGTTATGGCCTTCGGCAACAACGTGGGCACGGCGCTGATGCAGCCGGTGGCCCTGGTGTGCATCGGCGGCCTGCTGTATGCCACGCTGATGACCCTGCTGGTGGTGCCGTGTATGTACGACATTCTCAGCCGCCGGGATCTGCGGAAGGTGGACGAGGAGGAGCTGCAGCTCCTGGATATGTGAAAAATAAGCGCAAAAAAGCAGCCTCGCGGCTGCTTTTTTGCGCTTATTTTTTCGCTTACAGAATGATCACCGGCCCGGCAGCGGCCAGGCGGCCCTCCCGGACGGTGACGGACTCGCCGGTCAGGGCGTTTTCATAATTGCCGTCGGCCAGGGGGACGGCGGCCGTCACCGGTCGGCCCGCCAGGGGGAACACGCCCACCGCCAGGTGTTGGCCGTCCCGATAATCGGCCACGGCCAGGCCCTGCTCGTCGTCGGTCTCCACATGGAAGGCGGCGTCTGTGGGCAGGCGCTTTTTGATGTCGTACAGCTTCCGCAGCAGGGGGGACAGGTCCTCCCCGGTCCAGTCGATGGGCTCCCGCTCAAACAGGGAGGGCGTATGGACGGCAGAGAACTCCTGCCCGGCATAGAGCAGGGTAGTCCCCTTCTGGAAATAGCTCAGGGCCGTCCAGGCCAGCAGGCTGTCCCGGCTGGGGAAGCGGTCCGCCGCCCGGCGCTGGTCGTGATTTTCCAGGCAGCTGAGCTTATTGTACCAGGTGGGGAAGCTCAGCTCCTGATAGCTCAGGGCGGCAAAATACCGGCTCAGGGGCATGGTCCCGCCGGTGGCCCCCTCATACAGGGGCCAGATGTCGTAGGGGTACAGAATGTCGAACACGTCAAACAGCTCGTTGTCCGTGGCGGCGTACAGCCCCTGGCGGCGGAAGGCCAGGATGTGGTCCAGGTGGACGCTCTCCCCCAGCCAGATGGCCCCGGGGCGCACCCGTTCCACCGCCTGCCGGGCCTTGCGCCAGAACGCCACCGGCACGGTGCTGGCCACGTCGCATCGGAAGCCGTCCACATACTGGGCCCAATAGCACAGGGACTCGATCTGATAATCCCACAGTCCGGGAACGGCGTAGTCCAGGTCCACCACGTCGGTCCAGTCTCCCACCTTATTGCCCCGGCTGCCGTCGGGCTTGTGATAGTAATACTCCGGGTGCAGGGCCACCAGGGTGGCGTCCGGGGAGGTGTGGTTATACACCACGTCGATGATGCACTTCATGCCATTATCGTGAATGGCGTCCACCAGGTGGAGGAAGTCCTCCAGGGTGCCATACTCCGGGTTCACCGTGCGGTAGTCCCGGTTGGCATAGGGGCAGCCCATGCTGCCCTTGCGGTTGGCTTCCCCGATGGGGTGGATGGGCATCAGCCACAGGATGTCCGTGCCCAGGGCCCGGATCCGGGGCAGATCCGGCTCCACGGCCCGGAAGGTGCCCTGGGGCGTGTGGCTGCGGACGTACAGCTCATAGATCACGCTGCGGCGCAGGGCGGGATTGGTTTCAAGGGACATGGCAAATACCTCCCAGAGAATTATTTGAGACTGTCGAAAAACTCGGAAATCTTCCGCCATCGGAAAGGAAGATAGTTACGAAAGAAACCCATCAGGGGTG
>ENA-OZWZ01000239-OZWZ01000239.1-human-gut-metagenome-genome-assembly--contig:-NODE-239-length-11784-cov-4.454855_pt1 | contig 11784 bp, 18 predicted proteins | sample MGYA00244852_ERZ654088 | MGnify/ENA primary metagenome ERZ654088 (study PRJEB26926, sample SAMN06164960) | human gut metagenome | biome: ENVO:00009003; feature: ENVO:2100002; material: ENVO:00002003... | reverse complement strand
GACCTACGCCGAATGGTGCGCTCTGGCAGATATGCGAGGTGTTTAATGGCAAGTAATTTTCGGCTAGACAAGCTGATCCGCCGCTATCCCCCACGGGAGAAGAAGCAGAAGAAAGCCCCCAAGGGCAGCACCGCGGCCACGTATCAGCAGCAACTTTGTTGGGACTGCGCATCCGCCTGCGGCGGCTGTGAGTGGTCCGACCACCTTGAGCCGGTCCCCGGCTGGGACGCCACCCCCACAAGCCGGGTGCTGAAGGTCGGCGGGAAGGGCAAGGGCGGTACACGGGTAGCATCCTCGTTTGTGATCCACTACTGCCCCAAATTCAGGAGGGACAAACGATGATGCGGCTTGTGATTGACATTTACGATGGCGAGGACGCACAGGGCACCAAGGAGGCGGTGGCCATGCTGCTGGAGCCTCTGGGCCGCGTCCGCGTGGTCAGCGTAATTACCGATGGCAAGGAGGAAAAGCGGTGATTGCATTTGAGATCCCATATCCGGCAACAAAACGCGGCAAAGCGGCGTGGAACAAGCGGTTTGGCCTAAATGCGTATTACGCCGGTAAGCACTGGTCACAGCGGAAAAAGGACGCGGAAGAGCTGCACGAGCTGGCCCACTGGGCGATGCGCAAAGCAGGAATTACAAAACGTCTGGTAAATCATCCCGTCAAGGTGACATTTTTCTGGAATGACAATCTGGACGTTGACAATCACGGCGCGTTGGGAAAAGCCTTTGTGGATGCGATGAAGGGCTACATACTGCCGGATGACAACCCTGAGTGGTTCCGTGCCGTGGAACACAAATTTTGGAGCGGAGATACGATCCGCGTGGAAATCAAGGAGGCAGAATGATGGATGCCATTGAATTTGTTAAGCAGTTAAGACGCATGAATGAACAGGGAGTGCCAAAGAATCGTTTCATTTATCCATGCACTGGCCAAAAGACGGATTCACCAGAGGAAGTTGTGGCCGAAGTTGAGGAATGGGCAAAGGATCACCCCATCAAAACCCGCCAGAGCGAGTTCTTGAAGCATTACCCCGGCGCGCGAATTACAATAGACGGGTTCCTCCATGCTTGCCCGATGGATGTATTCGGCGATACAGAAATTAGCTGCAATGTGCAACCTTGCTTTGAGTGTAGAAAGGCGTTCTGGCTTGCGGAGGTGGAGGACGCATGAAAGTGTTGATAGCCTGCGAGGAATCGCAGGAAGTCTGCAAGGCGTTCCGGGTGCTGGGCTACGAGGCATATTCGTGTGATGTACAGGAACCCTCCGGCGGGCATCCTGAGTGGCACATCTTAGGTGATGTGCTTAATGCCATCGAGGGGGGGCAAGTGACCACCATAGACGGGGAGACGCATGACGTCGGCAAATGGGATCTACTGATCGCGCACCCGCCGTGCACATACCTAACTGTTACGGGAAATCGCTGGTTTAACACGGAAAGATATGGCGAAAAGGCGGTCAGACGGTTGCAGTTGCGGGAAGAAGCTGCGGCGTTTTTCCTGGCATTTGTAAATGCCAACGTTTGTAAAATCGCGGTAGAAAATCCGGTCGGATATATGTCTACATACTATCGCAAGCCGGATTGCATTATCCAGCCCTATGAGTTCGGGCACCAGGCAAGAAAAAAGACTTGCCTGTGGTTAAAGAGCCTTCCCACTTTGAAACCGACAAATATTGTAGACGCAGGAGAAATTTTACCAGGTGGATACAGTGTAGGTGCGAGTGCGAATTATGCGAAAGATAAAAAAGGGAAAGCCCTGAGATGGAATGACCCGCGCACGGCAAGGACCAGAAGCAAAACCTTCCCCGGCATCGCCAGAGCCATGGCGGAGCAATGGGGCGGAGATATAAGGGAGGATAAGTGATGAAAAAATGCACCGGTGAAAACTGCCCCATGCAGGTGGGCTATGACGTTGAAAAATGCGCCGCAATCGAAGCGTGCCCGTATCGCACGTGGCCCGTTACCATTGCCGACCGGATTCGGAGCATGACGGACAACGAACTGGCCGGGGTGCTGTGCAATTTCCGGATGGATATCATCGTGAAAAACCTCTCTGGTGTTTCGACGATGCCAGAAGATTGGCATGAAATTAAAAAATGGCTTGAAACCCCGTGGAATGGCAAGCCGTGAGCGAGGCTCAGAATGGAGGAGATAAAGGATGCTAAATAATAACTGGACATGCCGCCTGCGGCGGGGAATTTGAGGGCGTATGAGCGACTTGGAGCAGACCGCCATCGAGCGGCTGAAAGCGGCATCGGACATGAGCCTTCGGCTTTTTGAGAAACCGTTAGTGATCACCTACTCCGGCGGGAAGGACAGCGATGTGATGCTGCATCTGGCAGAAAAAAGCGGCATCCCGTTTGAAGCCCTGCACTCCCTCACCACGGCGGATGCACCGGAGACGGTGCGCCATGTGTACAATACGTTCCGGCGGCTGGAAGAAAAGGGCGTGAAGTGCACCGTAGATAAGCACGTTCAGCCGGACGGCTCCCGCGTAACCATGTGGAACCTGATTCAAAAGAAGCTCATGCCGCCCACACGCCTGATGCGGTACTGTTGCGCCGTCCTTAAAGAGGGGGGAGGCAAGGATCGGTTTATTGCTACGGGTGTTCGCTGGGCGGAATCCACGGCCAGGAAACGCCGCGGCGGCTTAGAGGTATTAGCGTCTAAGCCACAAAACAAACTGATCCTATCAAATGATAATGACGAGAATCGCCGATTATTTGAAACGTGTCAGCTTAAGGGGAAGCGGGTGGTGAACCCCATCATCGACTGGAAGGACAATGAGGTACTGGATTATGCTGCTATTGAAAAAATTCCCATGAACCCGCTGTACTGCGAGGGCTTCCACCGGGTCGGCTGCGTAGGCTGTCCTATGGCATCAAAAGCAAGGACTATGGAGTTCGCTCGCTATCCGAGAATCAAGGCGGCGTATATTCGGGCCTTTGATCGGATGCTGGAAGAACGGAGGAAGCGAAGTCTGCCGTGCCAGTGGCAATCTGGCGTGGATGTATTCCATTGGTGGATGGAGGACGGCGTTCTGCCGGGGCAGGAAGTGCTTGGAGGGTTCGAGGAATGACAAACTTTGAGTTTTACACGAAAAACGCAGCCAGATTGGGTGAGCTGATCGAAAAAGCCGTGGATGACGCGCTGGAAGCAAAGGGCTGCTCACTTGATCTGAAATACCCAGAGAAGCTATCCAATGCCGATGATACCCGCATGGTGACGTGGGCAAGCTGGCTGAATGAAGAAATGTAGGGAGGAACTATGAGAGATACAGACCTCGTAAATGCGCTACGTGAGCACGCGGAATGGGCGCGGGCAAATGAGTGGGAGACACCGATCACGCTGGGCGACGATCTGACCGAAGCCGCTGACCGGCTGGAGAATCAAAACGCACACATCGCGGCGCTCCAGCAGGAAATTGAGACGCTGCGGGCGCAGCTCCGCCATTTGGGAAAACTGGCCGAGGCCGACAGAGACGGTCGGATGGTGGTGCGTCCGTGCAAGGTGGGGGACACGTTATTCAGAGTGTTCGCCGGAGAAATCTTAGAGCACAAAGTCAGAAACATGAGATACCTCGCAATACAGGAACGGTGGGACATTGATACGACCCCGTTCTGCTCATACGTGGAAAGTTCCATAGGAAAAACGATTTTCTTAACCCGCGAGGAAGCCAAAGCGGCATTGGAGGCGATGAAGGATGAGTAAGGCTGTTATGCTGAGCATCCGCCCCAAGTGGTGTAAGAAGATCGTCAACGGCGAAAAGACGATTGAGGTGCGGAAGACACGCCCAAATATCGCAACGCCGTTTAAGTGCTATATCTATTGCACTATGGATCACCCTTACATTTCTGTGTCCTGCATGGAACTGGACAAGCTCAATTATCGCACAAATACCGTTGGTCGGTGTAATGGCAAGGTCATTGGGGAGTTTACCTGTGAAAGAATCGCCCTTATTGCATACGATGGCGGCGAGTTAAGTAGTACAACAAATGCCGCCTTTTCCCCCGCGACGTGCTTAACTCAGGCAGAAATTATAGCTTATATCGGCGATAAGGGGCGTTGTTACGGCTGGCATATCTCCGACCTGCTGATCTATGACCAGCCGAAGGGACTAAGCGAGTTCCAGCGTGCAACTGACCCATGTGTATTCTGCATGGAAAGAATCGCACGGGAATGCACGGATTGCAAAAAATTTGGCGGTAACATTAAGCGCCCGCCGCAAAGCTGGTGCTATGTGGAGGCGATGAAGGATGAATGACCTAAAACCATGCCCGTTCTGCGGATATAAGGGCGTAGAAATACTTGCGGATGATAACGAGCATTTGTACTATCGGTACTTCTCACAGTGTCAGCGATGTGGGGCCGGCGCAAAGCGCGGCCACACAAAAGAAGATGCTGCTAAGGAGTGGAACAGGAGGGAGGAAAGAACATGACGAAGCGTTTTTGTGATCTTTGCGGAAAAGAAATACACAATCTTCAGGAAACTTATAGGGTCTGCGTGGAGAGCAACGCAAGCATCTACGACAGCAACCCGGACATAGTGAATGTCATAGTGGATGTGGGGGAAATATGCCCTGCCTGCGCGAAGCGTATCCACCAGACTGTGCAAGAGCTGAAACAGGAGGGCTGACAATGACACTAACTGAGATGTTTACAATTTGTGATTCGTGCGTATATGCGCCATGTATTTGTGGGAATGACCCTGAGAACTGCGTGGCGTATGTGAGGAGGACTTCTGACAATGGCTGAATACATTGAGCGCAGCGCGGCGATTGAAGCCGCAAAGCACGCGTGGGCAAAAGGGCTTGAGCCGTCGCAGTATATTGAGGCCCTGCCTGCCGCCGACGTGGCCCCGGTGGTGCATGGAGCGTGGCAAGTAACAGACAGATTTAAGGCCTGCAGCGTATGCGGATATGCTTTTGCTCGATTATTGCCAGACAAATACTGCCCCCACTGCGGGGCCAAGATGGACGGAGGTGCTGACCATGAGGCTGATTGATGCGGACACAATCCTGAAAGCAGACGAAAATTCCGATAAAGCGCTTGTTTTGGGAAGCGGGAAAGCTTTGGAGATAGCTTATGCCTTGCTAAAAAAGAAGGTGGCAGACGCCCCCACCGTGGATGCCGTGCCGGTGACGCGGTGCGAGGGCTGCAAGCATTTGCGCGTGTGGAACCGAAAAGATATATACGCATTTTGCCCAAAAACAAACATCGTGTTTTTGCCATTTGATAAGGACACAAGGACATTCTTTTGCAGCTACGGCGAGAGGAAGGACGGAGGGACTGAATGAAACTGAAAGACTGGCTGATGATAGTCTTTTGGACGCTGGTTATAGCCGCTGCCATTGCGTTTATCGTGTTTTATTTCAAAAGCATTTTGACCGCCGACATCCCCCTGTGGCTGAAACTGTACTTGTTGGGGGGGAGGTAAGCTATGGAGGATCGGGACAAAAAACTGCTGAAAGCCTATGCGGAGAACGACATGAGCATGAAAAAGACCGGCGGCGTGGTTTACCTGCACTACAATTCCATCCGCTACCGCTTTCAGCTCATTCAGAGGGAAACCGGGCTGAACCCACGGAATTTTTACGATCTGGAAAAGCTGTTAGCCATGATAGACGCGCAGGGGTCCTGACCACCTGCATCGGTAGATCAAAGGGGAGGGGCACTTCATAAAGGAGGCCCAATATGAAATACCGATACACCGTCCAGCAGCTCCAAAAGATGGAGCAGTGCCGCTATCTCACCGACCGGGAGCGGCGCGTGTTCAATCTTGTTTGCCGCCGTGGCTGGGCGATCGAAGATGCGGCGGCAGAACTGTACCTGTCCCGTTCCTCCGTAAACGCCTGTCTACACTCCATCCGGGATAAAGCAGGCATATCCCGCCCAAACAAAAAACATCCATAAGCCATGACAAGCGGTGTCCTGTGGTACGGTAACCATAGAGCACCGCTTGTTTTGCGCGCGGAAACAGGGGGTGTATTTTTAGAGAAGGAGGAATCTCTCTATGGCTGAATTTGCAAGCAAGGGCGTCGCAGGCACTGCTCTCGGCACCGGCATTGCCGGTCTGTTTCTGGGCGTCCTGAACTCTCTGGGCGGTCTCGGCGGGATGCTGCTGGGCAATCGCGTCATCCCCTTTGCCGCTGGTATGGCGGCGGAGGCCGGATGCAGCGAGAACCACACGGTGAACCGCTACGAGCTGTCCATGGTGCAGGAGAACGCCAAACTCCGCAGCGACATTGCCCTGCGGGATGCCAACACCTACCAGGACCAGAAGATGTTGGAGATGTACAAGTACATCGACGGCAAGCTGGGCGAGGTGCATGGTGTGCTGGCTTCTCAGGCGGTCAACAATCAGGCCACCAAGGACAGCTTCCAGCTGCTGCAGGAGCGTGTGGACTGCTGCAAGAACGAGCTGTGCGGGGCCATTTCCCGGGAGCGTGACGAGCGGAAGTGCGCTGACAACACCATCGTAACTTACACGAACGCCACCTTTTATCCCAAAATGGTCGCGGACATCACCACCGGCACCGGCACCACGCCCCAGTCCACCTATAACCCCCTCCCCGTCTCCACCTGCGACTGCAACTGCGGTCGCTAAGAGGCGAAGAGGGAAGAAGAGAGGGGCATAGCGCCCCTCTCTCCCGTCATTGGAGGAATCTATGGTAACATTGGAACAGATCAAGCAGGGCACTGCCCGCTATGTGGATGAGGAATTCACCGGCAAGCTCACCGGCTGGCAGAAATGGGCCGTTGGTGCCGGGGCCGCTATGGCCCTTGGCAATCTGGATGCCAGCTTTTCCGCCCTCCGGGAGCATCCCGCCATGAAGGCCCTCGGCGTCTTTGACGAGGCGGGGAACGTAGATATTGACAAGATCTACACCTGCCTGAAAACCGAAGCCGCCAAAGGCCCCGTCACCACCAATATCCCCCTGATTGGGAACGTCACGCTGAATGAAACGGATGTGGACAAGCTCTACACCCTGATCAAGCAGAGTTAGGAGGCTCTTATGCACGAGATCAAACACTTGGCCGAAGGGATCCGGGAAGAACTGGACGATGCCGAGAAGTACGCCCGTGAGGCCGTCAAGCACGCCGGGGAGGACCCGGAGGACGCCAGCACCTACGCCGACCTCAGCCGTCAGGAGCTGGGCCATGCCAATAAGCTCCATGAAATGGCCGTTCGCCATATCGAAAAGGCCAAGGACGCCGGTCTCCATCCCGCGGAGGCCATGCAGGCCGTCTGGGACTGGGAGCATGAACGGATGATGGACCGCGCCGCCCATGTGAAAACGCTCCTGTCCATGATGTAGAAACCAAAGAAACACCCCCGCCAGACGGCGGGGGATTTCTTTTACCATTCGATGGGATAACTGCCAAAGAAAGTGTATGTGCTTTGGGCCGCCGCAATTTGGGCGGGTGTCAGCCCAAGTCCGTATACATACGCCCGGAAATCTGCCGCCTTTTCCTTTGGCTTCATTCCTTCTGCGTTGTACAGTTCCCGGTACTTGTCCAGAATCGAAATAGATGTACTCACACTGGCTCCAGCTTCCACCAGTGCCCCGGTAAAGGGGTTCTTTTCCGGCTTCGTGGTGCTGTTTTTTTCTTCCCATGCCTTACCGCGCTGCCGGTCTGTCAGCCCGGTCAGATTCTTCAAAGCCTGTGCAGATTCCACACTGGTTACACTGCCGTTGTTGTCCTTGTCAGCGGTTACCTTGTAAAGGATGTACATATCCGGCGGTAGCACACTGGCAAGCGCACCCTTGGAAAAGCTGCTGTTGCTGGGCTTGTAGCTGCTGACGGCCTGCTTCCCCTTGACGTTGGCGTATTCATAGGCATAGGAAATGGCCTTCGCCTTGTCATCATCAGAGAGCTTCTGATACCCCTTGTTTTTCAGCATGTTCTCAACGATCTGTTTCCGGGTGCTGCCCATAGTCTTGGCGTACTTGGTATATTCTTCACCCGTCAGATATTTGGTCTCTCCGTTGACCTTGAAAGACTTCTCCGCCGCCGCCGGATAAACGGCGCTTTCTCCGGTGGCCTTCGCCAGCCGCCGGATCTCCTGCGTGGCGGGGCTGTTGTCCTGCGCTTTCAGGAAGCCGGGGGAGAGGAAAGACTGGAATACCCGCTCCGGCGCGGAGCCGTTGGAGACCTCGTTGCCCCACAGGTCGATAGACGGCTGCAACTGATTCCGTGCCCCCGGCACCTTCTTCGCCGCCCCCTGCAAGAAGTAATTCACGTCGGAGGAAAGCTGCCCTGTGCCCTTTTCCACATAGCTTTTGCGCACCGTATCATCAAATACGGACGCAGCCTTGCTGCCGATGGTGGGGATATACTGTCCGGCGTAGCTGCTGGCCGCCCGGTCGAGCAGATAGCCAACCTTGTTGTCGGCGTAGCTCCAATAGGAGATCAGGTCATTTAGAGAGGACAGCATGGAGGTTTCCAGCACAACGTCCTGCATCCCCAGCAGAGAATCCACCAGCGCATCGAAGGTGCCGCCGCCCTTCCGAACGGATTCCATAATGGCAGCGCCCGCGAACAGGGGCATTGCCGCCGGAACCGCCCAGTCCAGCGTGTAGGATTTGTCCCCGATTTGGATGGCATAGTCCTGCCCGCCCATGGACTTCTCAAAGGCTTCCTCCTTGTCATCGTCACCGGCCCGAACGTGAAGGGTAGCCCCAAAGAACCCCTCCGCCGCCAGATAAGCGCCCAGTGCCAGAATCCCGGTGCCGGTAAGACCGGATGCAATGGAATCCACGGCATCCGCCGCCGTGCATTTCCCGGATTTCACGTCCACCATGGCTTCCTTAATGCCCTTGACCAGCCCGATGGGGCTGTAATCAAGGCCCGTTGTCAGGATATTGGCCGGGGTCTTGCGGAAGGGGAACAGGGCGTCCGCCACGAAGGAACCTGCCCGTTTTACCGGGTTATCCCCCTCATAGCGGCCAAACTGAGACAGCGCCTCGGAAAGCGCCGTGGTGTTGCGGTAAGTGGCCCGCTGTGCTTCCTCAATGGCGTAGGTCCGTGCCGCCTCCACGTCTGCGGCTCTGGTGCCTGCGTGGGCCTCTGCCGCCGTCACGCCCTTGGCTTGCAGTGCTTGGGCGAAGCTGTCCACATAGGCCGCACGGTTGAAGATCACGTCCTCATAGTCGAGGGCGCGGCTGTTCAGATCTCCGATGCCCTGCACGGCGCGGGAGAGAACGTCCTCCCCCTTGAACATTTTCCGCTTGCTCTGGATCTCCCGCTCAATGCCCGCCGCCGTGGCGTCGGAATACTTCCCGCTGCCCATAGCCGCGTTCTGGTCCGTCTCATACTGCCCCTTGGCAAAGGCTTTCAGGTCCTTGTCAACATTTACGGCCTTTGTCCGCTGGATCTGATCCTTGATGACCGCCCGCTCAAGCGCGGTTCCGATGCCGTTCTTGATCTTCCGTGCGCCCATCTGAATGGCGTTGCCCATGATGTTGCGGATGTGGGTGGTGGGGTTGGTCAGCATGGAGGTGTACCGCCAGAAGTTGGCCTTCTCCCGGAAGGTGCTGGGGATCTGGTCTGCAATGGAGGTGGTGATGGCGTCCCACGCCGCCGCCCGCTCCGCGTCCGTCTCTGCCATCAGGTAGTTGGTTGCCAGCTCGTCAGAGAGGGTGAAGCCCGTCACCTTGTCGATGTAGTCCACCCGTGCGCCTTCCACGTCTCCGCTGTCTGGGGTGTTCTGCCGGGGTGCCCGGTTCTGCCGTGCCGCCCGGTCATTCATTTTGTCTACCAGCCGCCGCAGCGTCAGCAGACGGCCCTCCGGCGTCAACCGGTTCATCAAATTCATGGCCTGCACCATCTGTGCGCTGTCATGGGCCGCGTCCGCAATGGCCGTTGCCAGCTCAAAGGCGGCCTTGTGGTCTCCTTCGGAAATGGCAAGGTTGTAGGCGCTGATGGCCTCGGCGGTGTCCGCCTTGGTGATCCGCTGTCCCAGCTCCGCCTTGGCGATGAAGCTGCTCGCCACCTCGCGCCAGCCGTCCCGCACAATCTTGGCCTGCGCCTGCTGCACGGCGCTCCGGTCCGTCACCACGTCATAGTCGAACGCGCCGCCTGCAATGGCGTTTTCATACACGGTTGCCATTTCCGGGGAGGTCAGGGGGCTATTGAGAATGGTGGAGACCGTTTTCTCCACATTCCGCCCGGTATCGGGGTTCACAACGGGAACCTCAGAGGGCGCCCGCCGCTGTTCTGCCTGGATGCGCTGTGCGCTGTTGGGATTCACCGGGTAAAACTCATCGCTCCTGGCCTGCATGGTATCAAAGGGCGTGTTCACCGTACCGGCGTCTGCGTTGCCAAGACCGTCAAAGCCGTCAACCCCATCCAGCCCGTTCCCTCTGGCCTGCGTCTCGCCCGCGCCCAGAATGCTCTGCTTGGCGGTAAGATACCCGCTGTTGGGTCCCACCTGTTCGCCGGTCATGGTGGTGTAGCCGTGGGAGAGCATATCGTCCAGAATCAGCTCCACCCGCTTGGCTGCCGCCACGTTCTCCTGCCCCTGATCGGTGATGATCCGCTGGGCTGCATCGATAATGGCGTCACGGGAAAGCCCGGTTTCATCCATGGCCTGCCGCAGGTGGGGTGAGGTCTGCGCCGCCTGCTGGACGGCGTTGCCCTCCATGGTCCGCTCGTAACGGCGGCTCATGGGCTGCTGGAGGGACAGGTCCGCGTCCGCGATCAGGGCGTTGGCCGCTTCCTGATAATAGCGGTGCAGCTCCGGGTGGTCGAACTGGAAGGCGTTCACGTCTCTGCCGCCCACCGTCTCCATTCGCCGCCGGTCGATGTGCTGCTCCGGGTCAATCTGGAACACCTTGCCGGTGGCGTCCATGCCAACGGTTCCGGCTTCATTGGCCTGATATATGGCGTTTTGCTGCTCCGGCGTCATGGCATCCATATCCGCCCGTTTCTTCCCAAACAGAACCTCAGAGAGAATATCCCGGTTGCTTTTTGCTTCTGCCTGTGATATATTGTTCTTAGCGAGGATGTCATCAGCCATCGCCTTGGGGAATTGTACCCCATTGGAAAGAAGCTGATGGACGTCCTCGTTGTTTTTTGTGTAGAGCACATTGCTGTCTGCTTCTCCAAGATAGCTTTGCATGTGGCCTGTCTGGTAAGCGCTGGCAATTCTATTTTCCACACTGATTGCTCCCTGCTTGTCCAGATGCAGCGGGACAATAATGCTCTTGTCGCCGTCTTTCCACGCGGTCAGCAGCACAATGCTGCTTGGCTGTGTGTTCGACTTCAAAATCGCAACTGGGTTTTCGATTTGATAGGGGAGCTGCTTTAGAACAGACATACCCAAATTATGTTTGCCGCCCATATACCCTTCCGGGTATGCGATTTTATAAGCTGCATCTTGCGTCATTGTCATCGGAAGCGGGTTTGCCCCGTAACGGGTCAAAAGCTCCGGCGTGTCCCCAACAGACAGCAATTTGCCGCTTGGATAGTCTCCCGAAAAAACCTTGTCAATATCGCTTCGATACCGCAGCATATTGTCCGCGCTCGTCAGCCTGCCCGCCGTCTCCACACCGGGGACGGCGTTTTGCGTGCCCTCTGCGGCGTTTGTGGGGGTGGGGGTATCAATACCCTCCCGTACCTCCGGGCGTGCCTCCTGCGCGGGCTGTGCGTCCGCCTGACCGTTTCCACGCTGCCGGATGACGTCAACACCCGCGCCGATGCCGCCCATGGCAGCGCCCACCGCCGCGTCATACAGCACGGGGATGACGGCCGCCACCTCCGGGTCGTCAGAGAGC
>ENA-OZWZ01000228-OZWZ01000228.1-human-gut-metagenome-genome-assembly--contig:-NODE-228-length-11994-cov-11.212748_pt1 | contig 11994 bp, 9 predicted proteins | sample MGYA00244852_ERZ654088 | MGnify/ENA primary metagenome ERZ654088 (study PRJEB26926, sample SAMN06164960) | human gut metagenome | biome: ENVO:00009003; feature: ENVO:2100002; material: ENVO:00002003... | reverse complement strand
CGAGATCAGCCTCGGTCTCGTGGGCTCGGAGATGTGTATAAGAGACAGACCCTGCGGCAAGCAGAGTCGGGCGGGGGCGTATTTTATTCCGGTGTCTGTTCCGGCTCCTCCTCCGTGATGGTGGGGATGAAGGCCCGGGCCAGCTTGCCCCGGCCCCGGTGCTTGATATAGAAATATCCGATGGTGCTGAACACCACGGCTCCCACGAAGTTCACGAACAGGTCCTCCATGGTGTCGTACAGGCCGATGTCCAGGTATCCGTCAAAGCCCAGGTCCTGGCCGTTGACGGCCACGGAGTGGATGCCGTCGATGGTGACGGGGATGTTGCTGTTGGTGGGGTCCAGCATCACGGAGGTGACGGACTGAATCACGGTGTCCTTCTGCATGTCCATGTGGAACAGCCGGTCCATGCCGAACTCGAAAAACTCCCACATGACGCCAACGGTCATGGAGAAGCAGAAGGCTGCCAGGGCCACATACACCGGCGAAAGCTGGAATTTGATGCGGCTGTTGCGGTTGAGGATGTCAATCAAGGCGAAGCCCGTGGCGGCGCACAGGAACCCCGTGGTGGTGTGGAGCATGGAGTCCCAATAGGGATAGGTGATGAAATAGCATCCCAGCTCCCCCAGGATCTCCGCCGCGAAGATGAACAGCAGAATGATGATCTCCAGGGTGGAGGGCAGCTCGATGCCGAAGTTCTGCTGGATGAAGAAGGGCAGCATAAACAGCACCAGCACCAGCAGGCAGATGAAGGCGCTCTCATACTCCCGCCGGAGGATGGAGGACACCAGAACGGCGATGACGATCAGACGCAGCACCAGGTATACGGCGAACACCGCCGGGCGGCGGCGGATGATGGGCCCCAGGTCCCGAAGCTTGCGGCGGGGCGGCTTGGGTTCGTGCTTCATAAAATGATTCCTTCCTTGTGCATTTCTTCTTGCATAGTGGGATGAATTGTAACATATTCCAGGAGAAAATGCAACAAATAACGCAAAATAACGCATCGGAGGGCCCGCCTGTCGGCGGACCCTCCGGATAACCATGATGCTTTTACAGGTTTGGCTCCATCAGGAGAACCAGCCCAGGCCGAAGAAGCTGTCCAGCTGACCGGCCAGAATCAGGATCATGATGATGGGGGTGATATACTTCACGCACACATTGAAGAATGCCTTGCTCTTGAAGCGGTTGCCCTCCAGGCAGCACTCGTCGTCCACGATCTGGGGACCCAGCTCCCAGCCGATGCAGATGCACATCAGCAGAGCGCCCAGGGGCATCAGGATACCCTCGGCCACGCAGTCGAAGAAGTCCAGCCAGCAGTCGCTCCAGCCGCTGGCCTCGATGTTCAGCAGATGGGCGGGAGCCATGCCGTTTTCGCCCAGGCCGTCCAGGCACACCAGCACGCACAGGATACCGGCGGCGATGGCAGCCAGGATGGAATAAGGCTTGCGCTTGTCGCCCTTACCGGCGTCGCGGGCCCCATCCACGAAGTGGGCCACGATGACCTCCAGCAGGGAGATGGAGGAGGAGATGGCGGCAAAGACCACCAGCAGGTAGAACAGGATGCCGAAGATGGGGCCGATGGAGCCCATCTTGTCGAACACGTTCTGCATGGTGATAAACAGCAGCTTGGGGCCGCCCACGGCGCCTGCGGCGTCCAGGGCGAAGCGGCTGGGCATCACGGCCAGGCCGGCCATCAGGGCAATCAGGGTGTCGCACACCACGATGACCAGGGCGTTCTTCTCCACGTTCTGCTTCTTGTCCAGATAGGAACCGTAGGTGATCATGATGCCCATGCCCAGAGACAGGGAGAAGAACATCTGACCGCCGGCGGTGGCGAGGATGCTGATGAAGTTGGGGATCTCGGTGACGTGCTTGACCACGGGCACACCGGCAACGGCGCCGACCATGGCCCCGTCCACCAGAGCCTTGGCGGGCTCATAGTAACCGGTGCTGGTGACATAGCCCGGCTGGAACATATACTTCAGACCGTCCAGGGCACTGCTGTGGATCACCTGCTGCACGGTGCTGCCGTCGGCCTGCAGAACGGCCACGGTGAAGTCGTTGCCGCCCAGGGTGCAGGCCCGGATGATGCAGATCACCAGCAGGATGAACAGGGCGGGCATACCCACGGAACAGACCTTCTCAATGCCGTTGCTGACGCCGCACATAACGATGATCAGGGTGATGAGCACGAAGATCAGACCATAGATCACGGACTCGCCCTGGTTGGTCAGCAGGCCGCCGAACACCTCTGCGCCGCCCAGGCCGCCGGTGCCGAAGCCGGCGTTGAAGAGGTTGCCCAGGTTCACGGTGACATACTTGATGCAGTAGCCGCCCAGAGCGCAGTAGAACGACAGGATCAGGAAGGGTGCGATGATACCCAGCCAGCCCAGCCACTTGAAGCGCTTGGTGAGGATCTTATAGGTGCTGATGACGCCGCGGCCGGTCTTGCGGCCCAGGGCCAGCTCACCCACCATGACGATGAAGCCGCACAGCGCCGCCAGGATCAGATAGATGACCAGGAACGTGAAGCCGCCGTTGGCGCCCATCTTGTTGGGGAAGCCCCAGATGTTGCCAAGGCCCACTGCCGATCCCACGGCAGCCATCAGGAACCCGAATGTGGTTCCAAAGCCTTTTCTTTCTTCCATTGAATTCTCTCCTTTTCTTTTTCCTCCTCCGCCCCGGCGGGGCGGGAGCCGGCGCAGGCCGTGCCGGCGGCATGCGTCTATTGGACATATTCAAAGTATACAGAGTTTCGGCCAATTGCACAATTGACAATTTTAATAAACTTTTAACGTCAATTTCTGCAATTTTAACATTATGTGAACTTATTCACATTCTCTTTTTATGCACATTTTGCAATATGCCGAAATATTTGCCGGAAACCTACCTACCAACCCGCTCGCTTTTCTTTCATTGGACCCGGTGCTTTGTGAATAATTAAACGGCATTGTGTCAAATTTCACAAAAGTGCTGTTTTTCCGGTTTCTCTATGGGTTTTGCCTGATAAATTTTGTAACCATCTAAATTTTTTTGTATTTATTTTCATTTTTTTGCTGTTAGCGATTTACAACGCTGCAGAATTATGGTAAAATAACGCCTATGGAACAAAAACCCGGAGGGGCCTCCTGCGCCCCGGCCCCCCGGAAAGAAAGGGTGACTGCCTTGGCAAACGTATGCGCAGTTAAAATGGAGAATATCACCAAGCGCTTCGGCAAGGTAACGGCCAACAAGGACGTTACGCTGGAGCTGTATAAGGGTGAGATCCTGTCCCTGCTGGGTGAAAACGGCAGCGGCAAGACCACCTTGATGAATATGCTCTCCGGCATCTATTTCCCCGATGAGGGACAGATCTACATCGATGGCAAGCCTGTGACCATCGCCTCCCCCAAGGACGCCTTCGCCCTGGGAATCGGCATGATCCACCAGCACTTCAAGCTGGTGGACGTGTTCACCGCCACGGAAAACATCATCCTGGGTATGCCCGGGAAGCTGAACCTGGCCGAGGCCCGGAAGAAGGTCCAGGAGATCTGCGACCGCTACGGCTTCGACATTGACCCGGATCAGAAGATCTATGACATGTCCGTGTCCCAGAAGCAGACGGTGGAGATCGTGAAGGTCCTGTACCGCGGGGCCAACATCCTGATCCTGGACGAGCCCACCGCCGTGCTGACCCCCCAGGAGACCGACAAGCTGTTCGCCGTCATGCGCAACATGAAAAACGACGGCAAGTCCCTGATCATCATTACCCACAAGCTCCACGAGGTGCTGGACGTGTCCGACCGGGTGGCGGTGCTGCGCAAGGGCGAGTATATCGGCTGCGTGCAGACCAAGGACGCCAACCAGCAGTCCCTGACGGACATGATGGTGGGCCACGCCGTTACCCTGAACATCGACCGCCCCACCCCTGTGAACGTGAAGCCCCGGCTGGACATCAAGGGCCTGACGGTCTTTGACGAGATGGGCGTCAAGCGCCTGGACGACGTGACCTTCACCGTCAACGCCGGCGAGGTGCTGGGCATTGCCGGTATCGCCGGCTCCGGCCAGCGGGAGCTGCTGGAGTCCATCGCGGGCCTGTATCCCGTGGCCTCCGGCTCCGTCACCTATTATAATCCCGATAATGACCAGCCCAAGGAGCTGGTGGGCCTGAGCCCCATGGCCATCCGCAAGAGCGGCATCGCCATGTCCTTCGTGCCGGAGGACCGCCTGGGCATGGGCCTGGTAGGCTCCATGGGCATGACCGGCAACATGATGCTGCGCTCCTGGCGTAAGGGCGGCGGCATCTTCCTGGACCGCAAGGACCCCGAGGCCCTGGCAAACCGCATCTGGCAGGAGCTGGAGGTGGTGACCCCCAGCACCAGCTTCCCTGTGCGCCGTATGTCCGGCGGCAACGTGCAGAAGGTCCTGGTGGGCCGCGAGATCGCCCAGCAGCCCGCCGTGCTGATGACGGCCTACGCCGTCCGCGGCCTGGACATCAACACCTCCTATACCATTTATAATCTGCTGACCGAGCAGAAGATGAAGGGCGTGGCCGTGGTGTATGTGGGCGAGGATCTGGACGTGCTGCTGGAGCTGTGCGACCGGATCGTGGTTCTGTGCGGCGGTCAGGTCTCCGGCGTGGTAGACGCCCGGACCACTGACAAGCACCAGGTCGGCGCGCTGATGACGCTGGTGAACAAAGGAGGCAAAGCGGATGAATAAGAAATCCCTGTTCCACATTTCCAAGCGGGACACCCTGCCGTGGTACACCAACGTGGCCATCCGGGGCGGCGCCATCATCCTGGCGCTGGTGGTGTGCGCACTGGTCACCACCATCCTCACCGGCGAAAATCCCCTGAGCATTTACGGCACCATCCTCAAGGGCGCCTTCGGCACCGCCCGCAAGAGCTGGACCACCTGGGAAAACGTGGCCATTCTGCTGGGCATCTCCCTGGCGGTGACCCCCGCCTTCAAGATGCGCTTCTGGAACATCGGCGCCGAGGGCCAGGTCCTCATCGGCTGTCTGGCCTCCACCACCTGCATGATCTGCCTGGGCGGCAAGATGCCCAACTGGCTGCTGCTGGTGGTCATGACCGTCGCGTCCCTGGCCGCAGGCGCTCTGTGGGGCTTTCTGCCCGGCTTCTTCAAGGCCAAGTGGAACACCAACGAGACCCTGTTCACCCTGATGATGAACTATATCGCCACCCAGCTGGTGGCCTACTTCATCATCATCTGGGAGGTTCCCAAGGGCTCCGGCAAGATCGGCATCATCAACCAGGATACCCAGGCCGGCTGGCTGCCCACCATCGGCAACCAGAAGTACCTGCTGGCCATTCTGGTGGTGGCCATCCTCACGGGCCTGATGTACATCTATCTGAACTACAGCAAGCACGGCTATGAGATCGCCGTGGTGGGCGAAAGCCGCCGCACCGCCAGCTATGCCGGCATCAAGGTGGACCGGGTCATCATCCGGACCATGGCCCTGTCCGGCGCCCTGTGCGGCCTGATCGGCCTGCTGCTGACCTCCAGCACCGACCACACCATGACCACCACCATCGTGGACGGCCGGGGCTTCACCGCCGTCATGGTGTCCTGGATGGCCAAGTTCAACCCCGTTATCATGATCTTCGTGTCCCTGCTGCTGGTGGTCCTCAGCCGCGGCGCCAGCGAGATCTCCACGGCCTTCGGCCTGAACCGCTCCTTCTCCGATATCCTGACGGGCATCATCCTGTTCTTCATCATCGGCTGCGAGTTCTTCATCAACTACAAGGTCCAGTTCCGTTCTTCCGGAAAGAAGGAGGCGTGAGAAAATGAATTTTGATATTGTATCCTTCATCCCCCGCGCGGTCATGCAGGGTATCCCCCTGCTGTACGGCAGCACCGGCGAGATCCTCACCGAGAAGTCCGGCAATCTGAACCTGGGTATCCCCGGCATCATGTATGTGGGCGGTATCTGCGGCGTCATCGGCGCGTTCTTCTATGAGCAGGCCGTGCCCGCCGACCAGATGAGCGGCTTTCTGGCCATTCTGATCCCCATGCTGTGCTCCCTGCTGGGCTCTCTGCTGATGGGCCTGCTGTACTGCTTCCTGACGGTGACCCTGCGGGCCAACCAGAACGTTACCGGTCTGACCATGACCACCTTCGGCGTGGGCATCGGCAACTTCTTCGGCGGCTCCCTGATCAAGCTCACCGGCAGTGAGGTCCCCTCCATTGCCCTGTCCGCCACCAGCGGCTATTTTGCCAAGTCCCTGCCCTTTGCCAAGAGTCTGGGCTGGTTCGGCCAGATCTTCCTGTCCTATGGCTTCCTGGCGTATCTGGCCATTATCCTGGCCCTGCTGTCCTCCTATTTCCTGAAGCACACCCGCCCCGGCCTGCACCTGCGCTCCGTGGGTGAAAGCGCCTCCACCGCCGACGCCGCCGGCATCAACGTCACCCGGTATAAGTACCTGGCCACCTGCGTGGGCAGCATGATCGCCGGTCTCGGCGGCCTGTACTACGTGATGGACTACGCCAGCGGCGTGTGGTCCAACAACGCCTTCGGCGACCGCGGCTGGCTGGCCATCGCCCTGGTGATCTTCACCATCTGGCGTCCCAATGTCAGTGTCCTGGCCTCCATCCTGTTCGGCGGCCTGTACATCCTGTATCTGTACATCCCCACCGGCAGCCAGATGGCCGTGAAGGAGCTGTACAAGATGCTGCCGTATGTGGTCACCGTGGTGGTGCTGGTGATCTCCAGCCTGCGGAACAACAAGGAAAAGCAGCCGCCTGCAAGTCTGGGCCTCAGCTACTTCCGAGAGGAGCGGTAAGACTTTCGTCATCCGGCGTCTGTCTGCTGCTTTTCCCCCGCAGCGCAGCTGCGTCCCAAGCGTTTTGCGCAGCAAAACCTTGCCGCAGGGCGGATTCATTCCGCCCGGAGGAAAATGAAATCCGGGTTCCCTGTCCGGCCAAGGCCGGACAGGGAATCAAAGCAGCCTCCTGCAAGCCTGGGCCTCAGCTACTTCCGAGAGGAACGGTAAGACTTTCGCCATCCGCACAAACGGGACGCGCCCGTCGGGGCGCGTCCCGTTTATTTTCGCAGGGCAGGGCACATGGAAATCGCCAAAGTGCCGCCCTACAGGCCCTCTCAGTCACCTTCGGTGACAGCTCTCCCAGAGGGAGAGCCGGGTCCGTAGGGCCCGCTGCCCTCGGCGGGCCGGGGGGGGTCATGCATCTAATATAAAATATTACAAAATTTACTTTTCACCGCTTGATTCTTATGGTCCGGTCTGGTATGATAGACAGTAATACACGAACGGAGGACCGCATATGCACGGTTTTTGGCGGGCCGCCCTGTACGCGGCGGCCCTGGGCATTCTGGCCCACCCGGTGGGACAGGCTCTGCCCCGCCGCTGGTTTGACCCCTATCAGGCCCCCTATCGCTGCCGGGACTGGGAGCAGGGCGGCCGGGTATACAACAAGCTGCACATCCGCCGCTGGAAGGACCGCCTGCCGGACATGAGCCGCCTGATGCCGGACATGGTGAAAAAGAAGCTGGCGGCGGCGGACCCCATGTCCCTGGTGCAGGAGACCTGCGTGGCCGAGTGCGTCCACTGCTGGCTGGTGGTACTGTCTGTGGGTATGCTGTTTTTGTGGAAAAGCGTGTGGTCATGGGCGCTGTGGCTGGTATACAACCTGCTGGGCAACGTCAGCTTCATCCTGATCCAGCGCTATAACAGGCCCCGCCTGCTTCGTCTGGCGGAGAAGGAGAACAAAAAACGTCTATGAAAATTGCCATTCTCTCCTGCAACACCGGCGGCGGGCACAACGCCGCAGCCGCCGCCCTGGCGGAGGAGCTGTCCGCCCGGGGTCACGAAAGCAGGACCTATAACACCCTGGACTTTCTGCCCAAGGGGGCGGCGGACCTGATCAGCCGGGGCCACGACTTTGCCTATCGCTATGCCCCCAAGCTGTACGGCGCGGGCTATCGCATGGAGGAGAAGCGCCCCTCGCCGCTGCTGTATGAAAACAGCATCCGGGGCATCGGCCCCCTGTATGAGGCGCTGGTGGACCTGGGAGCCGACGCGGCCATCTGCGTCCACGTGTTCCCGGCCATGATGATGACGGAGCTGCGCTGCGGCTATGGTCTGCGGATGCCCACCTGGTTCGTGGCCACGGACTTCACCTGCTCTCCCGGGGTGGGTGAGCTGCAGCTGGACGGCATCTGCATCCCTCATCCGGCCCTGACGCCGGAGTTTCAGGCGGCGGGCCTGCCCGCCCAGCGCATCTTCCCCACGGGGATCCCCATCCGGCGGCAGTTCTGCCAGACCCCGGACCGGGACGCCGCCCGGCGGCAGCTGGAGCTGGAGGGCTGCCGCCATGTGTTCACCCTGGCCTGCGGCAGTATGGGGGCCGGGCCCCTGCGCTCCACCGCCGCCTGCATCGCGGGGCTGCTGGGGCCGGAGGACCGGCTGGTGGCGGTGTGCGGCAGCAACCAGCGGATGCACCGCCAGATGATCGACGACTTTGTGGACAATCCCCGGGTCCGGGTCCTGGGCTTCACGGAACAGATGTGCGCCTATATGCAGGCGTCGGACCTGCTGATCTCCAAGGCCGGGGGTCTTACCACCGCCGAGGCGGTGGCCTCCCGGACGCCGCTGCTGTATCTCAACGCGGTGCCCGGCTGCGAAAGCCGCAACATCGACTTCATGACGAGCCGGGGCTATGCCCTGGCGGTGGAGAGCGACGAGGAACTGAAGCCGCTGCTGTCCGGTGTCATCAGCGGGGCCATTGACCCCACGGCCATGCTGCGCCGCCGGGAGGAGGAGTTCCCCCGCAACGCCGCCGCAGCCATCTGCGACCTGGCCTGCGGCGCACCCACAGCATAATATAAAAGAATCCCGGCTGCGAAAGCAGCCGGGATTCTTATGTTCGCACTTTCGGGTTCAGCCGTGACTTAGCCGAAGTTCACGTCCAGGCGGACGATGCCGTCGATGGCGATGTCGAAGTAAGGAGCGGAGCGCTTCTCGGACTCGGCAAAGTAACCATCGTGGACGACCTCGGTGTCATGCTCCATGTTGGCGTCGTTGTCCACGTCGGCCATGTAGGAGGTCAGGTGGCCCTCGGCGTCGGTCTTCATGTCGGCGGTGACATTCTCGCCGGTGACGGTGAAGGTGGACACGTCAAAGACGTGCAGCTCGCCGTTCTCCAGCTTCTTCATGGCCTCGTCAATGGCGGCCTGGGTGCCGTCGGCGGCCACGTTGGTGTTCAGGTCGGACAGAACCACGGACTTGGTGGCCAGGGTGCCGGTCCAGTCAGCGTCGATGGTCTTGCCGTCCATAGCGGCCTGGATGGCGTAGACATAGTAGGGAGCCCAGTCAATGCGGGAGGAGATGATGTAGGTGTTGGGGCCAACGGAAACGGTGGAGCCGTTGTAGGACACGTTGGGCACACCGGCCTTCTCGCAGGCGGTGGGGGCGCCCATGGAGTCAGCGTGCTGGCTGATCAGGACGCAGCCGTTCTGGATCAGCTTCTCAGCGCCTTCCTTCTCGGCGGTCTCATCGTACCAGCTGCCGGTGAAGGTCACTTCCATGGTGGCAGTGGGGCAGACGGAGCGAGCGCCCAGGAAGAAGGAGGTGTAGCCGGAGATAACCTCGGCATAGGTGAAGGCGCCAACGTAGCCCATCTTGGCCTTGTCAGCGGTGATCTTGCCTTCCGCGATCATCTGGTTGAGCTTCATACCGGCGGCAATACCGGCCAGATAGCGGCCCTCATAGATGGAGGCGAAAGCGTTGTGATAGTTGGACAGGCCCTCGGTGTGAGCGCGGACGCCGGTGGAGTGGCAGAACTGGACGTTGGGGAACTCCTTGGCGGCCTCGATCATGAAGGACTCGTGGCCAAAGCTGTCGGCGAAGATGATGTTGCAGCCCTGCTCAGCCAGCTCGGCGGCAGCGTTGTAGCACTCCTGGCCTTCGGGAACGTTCTTCTTGATGAAGTAGTCTTCATTCTCCACCAGGCCCAGGGTCTGGCAGGCTTCCTTGGCGGCGTTGATGAAGTTGAGGTCATAGGTGGAGTTCTCATCGTGCAGGGTGATGAAACCCACCTTGATCTTCTTGGTCTCGGGATCTTTGTTGGGCTTGTCGGTGCCGCCGTTGGAGCAGGCCACCAGGGACAGAGCCATGACCAGAGCCAGGATCATTGCAAGGACTTTTTTCATGTTTTGTTTTTCCTCCTTTTAATATGTAGCGTCCGGCTGAAAGAAGTGCGAAATGTGCCGCACGCCTGAATAACGGGTCACCCCGGCATTCACATGTTATGTAGTATTATACAGGATTCTCGGAAGGATTTCAACTAAAAATGCAATAAATGCCAAAAAATTCACCGAAAGCTACAATTCCACCGAACGGCTCGGGGAAAGAACCGGCGGAATCGCAGAAATTACCGCCCCGGCGATAGGAAATTCCGGCAGCAGCCCTCCGCCGTGCTTATGGCGGGGGATAGGGCATTGCCCGCAGGGCGGGGGACGCTCTGCGGGCAATGGGGGGAGATTTTTACTGATGGACCCGGGTACCGGTCTTGCCTTCGATGCCGTCCTTGGCCTTCTCCAGCAGGGTGATCAGGGCGGTGCGGCCGGCCTTGGACTCGGCGAACTTCACCGCAGCCTGGACCTTGGGCAGCATGGAGCCCTTGGCGAACTGGTTCTCGTCCATATAGACCTTGGCCTGGGCCGGGGTCAGGTCGTCCAGACCCTTCTGGTCGGGCTTGTTGAAGTTGATGGCCACCTGCTCCACGGCGGTGAGGATCACCAGCACGTCGGCGTCCAGCAGCTCGGCCAGCAGCTCGCTGCCGAAGTCCTTGTCGATGACGGCGGGGGTGCCGCAGAGCCTGCCGTCCTTGCGCACCACGGGGATGCCGCCGCCGCCCACGGCGATGACCACATGACCGGCGTTGAACAGGGCCTTGATGGACTCGGCCTCCACGATGTCAAAGGGCTTGGGGGAGGGGACCACCTGGCGATAGCCGCGGCCGGCGTCCTCCACCATGGTATAGCCCTTTTCGGCGGCGATGCGGTCGGCGGTCTCCTTGTCATAGAAGGCCCCCACGGGCTTGGTGGGATTCTGGAAGGCGGGGTCGTCCTGGGACACCACGGTCTGGGTGACGATGGTGGCCACGGGCTTCCGGATGCCCCGGGCGGTCAGCTCGTTGCCAATGGCCTGCTGCAGGTGATAGCCGATATAGCCCTCGGACATGGCGCCGCACTCGGGGAAGGGCATGTCAGCCTTGATGGCGCCGGCCTCGGCGGCGGTGGACAGGCCCAGGTTGATCATACCCACCTGGGGGCCGTTGCCGTGGGCGATGACCACCTCGTTGCCCTCGGCGATCAGGTCCACGATGGCCTTGGCGGTTTTGCTGACCAGGGCCAGCTGCTCGGCGGCGGTGCTGCCCAGGGCGTTGCCGCCCAGGGCGATGACAATGCGTTTGGACATAGTGCTTTTACCTCTCAATAATCAGAATGAGCGGGGATAGCGGGGGCGGTCACGCCCCCGCTATAGTTTTACCGGATTCAGAAGGATTTACGCTGCTCCTTGCCCTCGTCCATGGCCATCAGGGCGCGGACGGGATCCTTCACCTGGGCCAGGAAGATCATGGCGGCGATGATATAGGGCTTGTAGGAGGCCTGCTTGTACAGAGGCACGATGTAGCGGTCGAACACGGAGTTGTCCACTTCGCCCTCGGCGCAGCTCAGGCCGGTGATGTCGGCGGGCAGGCAGTGCAGATACAGGGCCTTGCCGTCCTTGGTGAGCCGCATCATTTCCTCGGTGCAGGCCCAATCCTTGTGCTGAGCGTTCTGGGCCAGCAGCTTCTTCTCCAGAGCGTCGATGCCGTCCTTGTCGCCCTGAGCATACAGCTTGGTGCGCTCCTCCATGGCGGCGAAGGGAGCCCAGCTCTTGGGATACACGATGTCGGCGTCGGTGAAGGCCTCGGCCATGGAGTTGGTCTTGTGGAACTTGGAGCCGTACTTCTCGCAGTTCTTGCGGG
>ENA-OZWZ01000216-OZWZ01000216.1-human-gut-metagenome-genome-assembly--contig:-NODE-216-length-12425-cov-17.662732_pt1 | contig 12425 bp, 14 predicted proteins | sample MGYA00244852_ERZ654088 | MGnify/ENA primary metagenome ERZ654088 (study PRJEB26926, sample SAMN06164960) | human gut metagenome | biome: ENVO:00009003; feature: ENVO:2100002; material: ENVO:00002003... | reverse complement strand
ATATATGCTTGAATAGAGATTATAAAAATAATCTTTGAGTTCCCACGGTTTTAGATTTTTATCTATTTCCTCTTTTTTATTTTTTATTTCGAGAAAGCAATCTTTGCATACTTCTTGTCCTTTTGAATTTTGTCCGCATATTGGACACTTAGTTTGTATGGTTGGTTCGCTCCAAGGTGATGAAATTTTTTCAACTTGCTCTTTGTTATGTTTATCAATTTTGCACGAGCAAATTTCATTTGTTCTATGCCATTTACCGCAGTCTGGACATTTTTCTATTTCTTTGTTATTGAATTGCTTTGAATGTTCGACACAAAGTCCGTAACGTTGATATTTCTTATACATATTTGCGGTAGGCTTGCCACAAATAGGGCAGGTCGGTTTTTCTTTTTCATCTGAGTTGTATGGCATTGTTTTCCTTCCTTAAAAATTAAATTTCAAATAAGTCTGTTGAGTCTATTTGATAGAGCTGACATAGAATTATAATTTTTTCATAGTCTAATTGAAGTTTGCCCGTTTCATATCGGCTGTAAATTGTTTGTTTTGTTTGTAGTTTATCCGCAACCTCTTTTTGCGTATAGCCAGCATTTATTCTTGCTATGCGTAGATTGTTTCCTACTGTTTTAGATATATTGACATTACCCATTTTTAACCTCACATTAAGTTTACGATTTAGTACCAAAAAAGTATTGACATAGTACCTTTTTGGTGCTAAATTATTTATAGTACCGTTTCGGTACTATGCAAAATATTTATTTTTCGACGTTTGTTGGTGCTTCGTTCGTAAAAGAGATGTTTTGCGCGGGCGCATCAAGTTTCGGTTTTTCTTCTTGTTGCGCCTTCCGCTTCGGCGGAATTCAAAATCGTTAAAAAGAAAAACGAAAAAGAGGAACAAATATGATTTTATTCTTGCTTATTAAGTATCTTCGATTGAAAGAGGCATATAGAAAACTGAACGATGACGTTCGAGCTTCTATTACCGGATGTTATTCAACGACTATTAATATTCCTTCCGGATATCAACTAAATAGAGTTTTAAAATCAAAAGATTACAGATCCGTGACGATTGAAGTTGTGCCGAACAAACTTTCGTTTTTTGAAGCAGAGATTAAAAAAATGAAAGAGCGTGAAGAAGCGCAAGCAGGCAACTGTAAGTCTATCGATGAGATTACCGTCGAAGATTTGCAGAGTATGGACGAAACCGAGTTGAAAAAACTGCGCCATTTCAAAAAGGCATTCGATTACAAACAAAGGAATATGAAGAAGGACGACAATGCCGACACGCCTGCATCTTGAAATACTAACCGGAACGTATAAGTTTCACGATTTTTTCAAATTCGATATCGGTTGGGATAAGTTTTCGCTCTATCGGATGACGAATCGTTGGGGCGGTGAGAAAGTCGTGTGTATCTATCAATCGAGCAAAAAGTGTTATAGGGTGATGTACTGTGACAAGTGGAATATCAAAATTAGGGGCGAATCGCTTGGTAATGTCTGTGAATACAGAAGCTTCCGAACTCAATGGGAACTGTGCCGTTACCTTGACACGCTCGTATAAAGAGGAAAACGCTATGAAAGAAAAACAAAATGGTCAGACGTCTGACCGCATAATCATAAAAGCAACGGACATTGTATCATATGGATTTTTTCAGGAATATATCCATTTTTATTCTTCCGTTCTCGGAACTTGGTTCTTTGAACTGTTCGGCAAAAAGATTGCCGTAGTAAAACATGACCGTTGGGATTTCGAGTTTAGGGAAGACGTGGACGGCGAGTGTGGCAAAATCTGGAAGCACGGCGATTTCAATAGTTATAGGGATTTTATCAACTGCCTTTTCCCGAAAGATATGTTCGACGTCGACTTCTTCTTTCCCGTTGAGGTTATGCAAGAATATGAGATTCTGAATAGCGTAGAGGATCTTAACGATAACGTCGAGAAGAACTATCTTAACATATCGTATCTTCTTTACGATTTGGCAACGAATCGTAAAACCTATTTCAAAGATATGGGTTCTTCGATATATGCGTATGCCGACAATTATTTCGGATATTGCCGTACAACGACAAAGAATATGGTTGCGATTTACGAGAAGTTTTGCGACCACAACGTCACGAGTTTCCCGGTAAGGCTCAAAGAGGAATATTCGAAATATAAGTATTCGCAACTTGCGGAACTTGTTTCCGTTCCCGACGAGCTGCTTCCGAATTTCAGTCATTCGATGAGTATCAAAGATATTCGTATTGCAAAGAAAAAATATCTTTCGGCTTTGAAGGGAACGCCGGAAAAGATAACGACGGACGACGACGTAGCGGTTTTGCCGAAAGAAGAACGCAAGATGAGTAACGGCGAGATTGCGAAGAGAATCAAGGCGGTGAAGAATCCGTATTATAACGAAAACGCAACAGAGCAATCCGCAAGGTATAAAGCGTATCAAAAGGCAATCGAGGACGTTCTCGATGCGTTGGGGATTGTAGACTTCGAGGTGACCGGTGGCGAAGAAGACGAGGCTTGAAAAAGATTTTGAATCGATTTTGCAGATTCTGGAACAGACAGATTGTGAGGATGTCGGTGACGGCGTGTTCGGTTGTCTGAAAGAGGCAATGCAAGATTCTGCAAACGATACGTCGCTTGCGATATTGTGCGACGTTGTCAAAAGAACAATCGTATCGCTTGATATGATTTATCGCTTCGTTGTCATTCCGAAGTCGCAAAATAACCTCGTTTTCAAGCAGATATTAGAATCTCACAGAACTATATCGAGCAAATCCGTAAATACGGTAGCTAATAAATAACAAAAACCTAAAAAGGAGAACAAAACTATGGCAGACAACAAAAAAATCGACGAACAACAAGTTCAGCAAGGATTGATCGGATCTGATCCGAACGCAGAGGTTGCAGAGGAACGCAAGCCTACGAACGTACGAGTTCAAAAGTTTTTGCTTTTGAGCGCAAGATCTTTCGACATTGCGAAGAAAGATGCAAAAGGTCGTAAAACTTCCGAAATGGAAAAGGTGATGCAAATCTTCTTCCTTGACGGCAATCAATGCATTCCGAAGACGGGCCAACCGTTGCTCAACGGTTTTGCTCCCGTCGTATCGATATTCCAAAGAGAGCTTACGCCGGAAGTAATGGATCTCGAAGAAATGCAAGTTTTTACGCCCGTATTTGCAAAAATCAGCGGAAACGAAAACTTCATACAGTTGCACGGTATTCTCTCAAATGCGGAAGTAGAGATGTATCGTAAGATTATGGGTGTACTTCTTTAAGCCCCCTATTTCGTCCTATACGGCAAATACAAAGCGCCGTATAGGATTTTATATATCAAAGCGAGGTGGTGCGGATGATCTGATTTGGTGTCAATCTCATTAATTTCCCCTTAATTAAATTGAACGTTGTTTGTTTTCCCTGCCGTAGCCGGTGGGGAAGATAAACGGCGTAAGTAAGTAGGTAAATAAGCAAAAGTGATTAACGGAATGGGGGTGAATAAAAAATAACATTTCGAGGTGAAAAAACAATGTCAAAAACAATAACAACGAAGAAAGGAAAAACAATAACTCTTTTGAATCCGAGCGAAAAGGGCAAAAAATTCGCATCCGAGTTGCGTGATAACACTCGTTATACGAACAACAACAAGGCAAAAACCGATAAGGACGGTGTAATACAATCTCTTTCTGATACGCAACGTGCATATCGAAGCGGTTATCTCGATGCGAGAAAAGACAGCGCAAACTGCTACAAGCATTTGAAGAAGAAAAAGGGTTAATCGTGGCGACAAAGAAGAAAAGAAACACATTTGTTTTTCGCAGGTACAAGAAGAAAGAGGGCGGTTCGAAAAAATCTCGACATCCGAAACTTATCGTTGATGAAAACGAAAGCAAGTACGGATTTATGGGGTTGACGAAAGATAGTCATTCGGGACATCACGCAAATATTCCGCTGAAAAAGAATCCGCAGAAAAACAATAAGAATCAAGCTTATCTACGAAAAGAATTGAGATATGACGATAAAACTAATTTTGAAAAAGATATTTTATCTGATTATACGTTGTCGGCGGAAGATAAGAAAACCGTTCTCAAATATTTTGAGAAGTATAAAAAAAAGAGGTTGTAATATGCGGAAGTCATTAACTCCACTTACTAACCCCTTGCAACTTTGTTGCACAGATATAGTATCGAATTCGCTACAAGATGTCAAGCGAAAATTCAAATCTGACACGGCAGAATCCGTGAATAATTATGTGAGGTACATATTTTGATCAGAAAATCTAAAAGTGTTCTGAAAGGCTTGCTTGTGGCACTTGCCATTCTTTTGTTGGGGGTTGCGGTTACGGCTGCGCTTACAAACGGTTTCAAGACTTCGAATCCATACGGCTGGCTTGAAAACTTTGACCGTATCAAGAAAGACACCGAATTGAACGGCTTTGAAGTGTGCAAAGACTTTGAGTTGGACTTTGCAAAACTCATCAAGGGCGTGAAAGCAACCGAAGATACGGCAGCAGGCACAAAGACGTATTCAATCGTCAAAACCGATAACGCAAACGTGTATATCAACGTTGTGGAAACCATTGCAAACGAAAAGAGTTCTTATACTCTTGTCATCAACGGACAAAACGTTTGCACTTCCGCGGACGGATTCAACGACACGGCGATTGAAGCAATCAAGTCTTGCGATACTTGCAAAGTAACGGAAGTTCAAAATGCAGGCAGACTTGCCCACTACGTCGGCGCAACGTATACGAAGCCGACAGAAGAACAACCGACAGCATAATTAAATCGAGTTTGTCGAGGGTAATATAATTTGCCCTCGGCATAGTTTTATCGGAGATTAAACTATGAAAGAAAATATATCAAAAAATAAGGTTTGGCAAATTGTAGGCGTTAGCGTGTTGTGCGCCGTTCTCGTTCTCGGTGCGGTTCTCGGTGTTGTATTCGGTATGAATCATTCTTCCGAGGATTTGAATGTTTCGAAAGACATGTCCGAACAAGACGGTCTTGTTATATCGCAAGAAGTTTCAAAAGGCATAACGCTTATGTCCGGCGTGGCAACGACAGCTGCGGACGGAACGACAACAAAATCAATCACCGCAACGGTTGAACCTGTCGGTGCAAACGAACACGATCCGCTTTCTTGGGAAGTTGCTTTCAAAGATCCGTCTGCAACGTGGGCAACCGGCAAGAACGTTTCGGAATACGTGACGATAAGCGTTTCGGCAGATACATTGACTTGCACGGTTACTTGTAAACAAGCTTTTGGCGAACAAATCGTTCTTAACGTATCTTCCAAAACAAAAAATGCATCTGCATCTGCAAACGTTGATTATTTGAAACGTGTTAACGACATCACTTTAACAATACGTTCCGAAGAAGGTGATACAATTACTTGTGATGGACAAGAGCTTGATCAAATTTGTGGCAGTGGTGACTCTGTTTGTGATTTGCTTGGTTCAAAAACTTCTCGTGTCCCTTCGTACACGTTTTCTTGGACATTTACATATTCAACCGGAACGACGGTTGGTAGTACGTATATGGCGACGAGAGATGGAACGCAATTAAATAATGGCGTTTCGCTACAATTTGATGAGCAATCTACTGTAACATGGGGTTCTCAATTTGAGAGTGGAATTTATTATAATGGATCAGTGATTTATAATCTGGTCATTGGAATAGTGGATCCTGTCCGTTCGATTTCCGTTGGCTCTCTTGTGTTTTAAGGATTGATGTATGGCAAAACGAAAGTCAAAAATCAATAAGGTTGTTCCTATGATTTTGATTCTGCTATTGCTTTTTGTGGCAATAGCAGGTTTTGCCGTATTTCTAAAAAACAACGTTGACAAGTTTCCCGATTCTGTTTTCTACGTCAAGATTGAAGATAAGATGATTTTCACCAACGCAACCGGATATGGCGTAAATGCCGACAATCCCTTGAAAGTGGAAGTCAAAAACAAGTTGCTCGGAGAAGGAAAACCGGATTATTCGATTAATATCGATGCGGATTCTTCGTTGAAGTTTGCGTATGCAAAGGACGGAAAGCTTTGTTATTTTTCACCGTCTGAAAGCGTGGCGGAATTTTTTGACGTAACCGAAACGGACGTCGGCTTCGAGCTTACGGCAAAAGGCGGTTCGATTTTGGATATGCTGAAATGCTTGTATCCTGAATCAACGATTACGGTTGATAACAACTTTGATTACGGTTCGACGATGTTTTGGCTTACGGTTGCTTCGAATGACGACGTAAAGTCGTATGTAAAAATCGGTTTTTCGCTTATACATCCGGTTGAATCGGTATCGTTCGAGGTCGGAGGAATTGTGTTCTGATGAGAAAACTATATTACAAAACTTCTATAAGATTTCTTGTTGCCGTGCTTGTGTTTTTTACGCTTGCGCTTTTGTCATGGGATATGATTTCAACCGGGCTTATTGCATATGCCGGGGATAACGATCTCAAATTCGACAATACGTCGATATTCGATGATTTGTACGGAAGCAAAGACGACAACGGCAACGAGTTCGATTTGAGCAATTATCCTATTGACAAGGACGGCGAATTGCAATTCTTTTCGTTTGTAGAGTACGGTTATTCGTACTATGCAAATTACGAGAAGAATTATGCGTTGTATCTGTATTTGTACAATCCGCAACAACTCAATTTTCAAACTTATCTCGATTCCAACGTTGTGCGTATGGGCGTTTCGTATGCGACGAAAGACGACAATATCGTAGTTTCGGAATACGAAGATTTCAATATCGTATGCGTATCGAGAACAACCGGCGATTATTCAAATCTTTTTTACAAATTCAAAGTTTTGGATCCAAACAAAAAGATTTTGTCCATGGCGCAAGCATACGAAAAAGAAAACGGATGTCGAAGATACGATATTGCCGGCGTTTATTTGAAGATGGACAAATCCGATGTAACGTTGGACAAGAATATCGGGCGCACGTATAAGTGTAGCGGATATATGGCAACGTACGGCAAGGATGCAAGCAATCCTTCGACGTTCGTTTGCAATGTTGAAAAGCTCGAAACGCTTGATTTGAAAGTTTATCAAACATCGTATCTGACAGGTGTTTCAAGTGCAGGCGCATATCACCATAACAACGTAAGTTCGGTATATTTTGCAATTCCGCAACGTGTGCTTGACAAATACGGCAGTCTTTGGGAAATTTATGCGCAATGGTACGAGTGCAAAACGGCACCGATTTTTGTTACATCTAACAGCAATTTATATAATGGCATGAAAGATTTGACACATTATTCGCTGTCCGAAAACAAAAATAAACCTCGATTTGACGATAGTGTACCGTATTATTTTTATTATGGTATGGATTCAAACGAGGGTTTGGGGCAAGTTCATTCTCGCACAACTTATGATTGGGCATATAATCTTTATTCTTATGAAGAAGATTATCCATCATCTTCTACACATGTAACTGTTTCCAACAGTGCATTAAATTTGCCATATGTGTTTTATTCTCCGTCATATACGGTAAATGGTGCATTCAACGTAATAAATAAACAAACAGTTGCCGGAGATGTTACATCATCGCAAATTCGTGATTACATACAAAATTATAAATCAAGTAATTACGTGGATTGGCACACGTCGAGAAATCTTGCTTCCGAACTTTTTGTAAATACCGTTGATTCGGCACGTGCCGACAAGGGAATTAAAGTCGGATTGAACAAAGTTAGAACAAATCTTGGAGATACCTTTGATTTGAAATCTTGGAATTCGGAATACGGCTCCTGGTGGGATAAGCTCACGCAATATGGTTGGAGTTATCCGAAAAACGAAGTATTGGACGAACAACATACAAACGTGAAACCGTTTGAAGAAGTGATTAATACCACTTTGAATTCTGTTACGCTTTCGTCCGATTTGCTTATAAATGAAAACGACGTCGATTCGTTCAAGACGTTTTGTAATTCGAGTTATGCTAATGATGAGGTGCCATATCTGTTTAGGTTTGCGGTGTCGGATTATTATTCACGTCCGTTGGGATATGGTGATTCGCAAAATAAAGTTTATAAAACTGAAAAAGAGTCTGATACATATCTTGCGCAAGAAACGGTTTTCTTCGACTTTAACATCATAACTATGACGTTTAAGGGCAAGGAAGATTATTACACGCTTGCGGTTATGCATACGCCTGTTGATGTTATTGAAGGCGTTGAACCACCGCCCGTTGAGCTTACCCCGGGCGAACATCTTGTCAACAATTTCTTGACTGCAATGCAAAAGATTTGGGATTGGTTCAAAAACAGCGACTTCTTGAAAGCGTTGAAGATTCTCGGAATGATTATAGTCGGCGCAATAATCGCTTTGGTTTTGATAAAGGTTATCGGATTCTTTATCAGAAAATTCAAGAAAGGAAATCGAGGCGGACAAAAGCAATCCAACGTAACCGTCGTTATCGATTCGGATTCCGTAAAAAAGAATCCGGAGCGGAAGGGGATTTATCGGAAAACTCGTCAGAAGCCGAAGAATGAATCTCGTCGAAGGTGATTGCTATGAAACCTAAAATCGACAAAAAGAAAATCGGCATTAGTATTGCCAAAATCATAGGATTTTGTATCGGTGCATTTCTAATCGGATACATAGTCTATACATTTATCAACGCATAACGGATATGAAAAAAGAAAACGTTTTGAAAAACTTAATCTGCGCAGGAATCGCAATCGGGCTTATGTTGCTCGGTGTGTTCTGTTTTAGAGAATCTTATTTGAGATTCTTTGAAGCGTGCAAGGATTTCGGTCTTGCTGTTGCAGGGTTGTTTTTGAAAGCGTTTTCTTTCTCGTCTGATTTCAATTCAAAGGGTGTGTTCGAGGTTTCGAGCATTCCGCTTGAAAGCATTATCCCGTTAGATTTTTCGGCGTTTGTATCGAAGGTGAAAAACTTTGGTTCAAAACTTATCGACGTTGAAAATATCGTCGGATATTTCCACTTCATTTGGCTTGGAAGTTACATCTTCATATACTTGCTTTTGATTGGCGTGCCTGTACTTTTTATCGTGTGGGCTATTATAGACGCTAATTTAAAAGGCAAGAACAACAATCACGGCGCCGAATCGAAACCGCTTGTTTTATTTAAGCGTTTTGAACGCCGTATTTTAAGTCCGATTAATTTTGAATTTAAGAGTTTCGTGACTTTTGTTCGTGAATCGAAACTTTGGAAGGTCATATGGACTGTAATTATAGTTTTCAATTTGAACATCGCCACAGTCCTTATGGAACTTATGGCGTTGTATTTTGTACTTTTGGACGGTTTGAACGTATCGAACCTGTATATCCTTTTTTATAAACTTTTTGCGGATTTATCGATGTTTACCCGTGTTCCCGTTACGGTCTGGATAATCGTTGCGATTTTCTTTGTTTTAATTTGGCGCAGAAAGAAAGGGTATGAGCGTTTGAATCGTCGTGAGCAAAAGAACAGGGCGGTTATCGAGTTGCTTTGCACATTCGTTATTTTCTTTGCGACAATGGGCGCAGGCAAAACGCTAACTATGACAGACGTTATTTTGACGAAGCAACAAGAACTTCGTGAATCGGCTTTGGACATAATGAAAGAAGTCGATTTGACTTTTTCTGATTTTAAGTGGGCTGTATTCGAGCAAGATATGAAGAAGATGATGAATTCATATCAACGCCCGAAACGTGATTTTTTCGGAAAAGTTGTTAGGGATGAGTACGGCAATATCGTTTTTGAAACGGCACGTCCAATTCTTTACAATCTTTCTCGTATCGACGATTATTTTCATAATTTGAAAATAACCTCAAAAAGATACTTCGACGAGGACAACGGCGAGTATCGAAAGTTTTACGATAAAGCCGTAGCAAAGGGCAAATTGAAACCTATTATGTGGGGCTATGACGTTGAATATTACGGATTCTGGGCGGATAACGCCTTGAAGTACGAATATATACTTGATGCTTTGCGTGATTATGCGCAGGCATACTTTATCTATTCTTTGCCGACGAGCTTAATTTTCTCAAATTATGCCGTCGTGACTAAGGACGTTAAAAACGACACGGGCAATTTTCCTACTTGGATGACGGATTTTTTTGAAGTGCCGACATTCGAGTCTGACGGTGAGTCTATGAACTCGCACATATTGGACAACGATATGTTGCGACTCGGCAAGAAGTTTGACGAAAATAACAAATACAAAGATGTTTTTGAATTTGGCGTTCTTGCTTACACGGAAGGCGACAAAGAGCGTGGCAATATGCTCGATACAATGGAACTTAAAAAACTAGTCGAAGAAGTGAATCAGAAGAACGACAACTTCAATGGAACGTTCAAGATGTCGAGGCATCCTGCGACGATTCGCAATAGAAAGTTTTTCTTTGCGTATATGGATATGCAGAGAACGAGCAGTATAAACGCCGACTTGAAAGAAATAGGCGACAACGTAAAGATTGAATCTGCGACTTCAACCGAAATGTTGATGCCATTTTTTGCCATAGATGAACTGGTGTTCAATCTAGTAATGCCATACTTTTATAATAAGTATTACGAATTCCGCCACAATCGAGGCGATATGAATTTGACGATTTACTTGATGAAGAAGGTAGCCACGGCGATGAATAATCATTATGTCAGAGCATATAACACGTTCGGGTGTAAGACTGAAAAGTTGATTATCAATGAAGAAAAAGAGGCAAAGTACTACATTATGCCGAAGAAGATATTCAGCGGTGTTTTCTCGTCCGATGCGCTTGCAAGTTTCTTCCGGATGAAATCATCCAGAGCGAAGCTCGGCGTGAATGATATACCGACGTATCAGAGCGACAAGGCGAGCATAAGCGAACTTGAACAACTCAACAGTTACTTTGTGCGGGATTGGATGAAATATCTCGGTAAAGACGAATAATACGTTCGATGTCAAGGATTAGGCAAAAATAATTTTTGCTCGCAAAAATTATTTTCGGGACGGAATGCCCCTTGACACCGAGTAAAAGATTACAATTTTACAAGTCCGTGCAACAGATGTGTTGCACGGCTTGGTTGCAAAATAATGCTTTCGTTTGAGCGGAAGCGAAAACATCTATAAATTGCCGTCGGAAGCTCGAAGGCGCACAAAAGCATATGCCCGGTGCGCCTTCGGGAACCGAAGGCAAGAATGTTTGCGCACTTGATACTGCGCAAACATAAAGGTCACGGAGGCTGAAATGAACGCACTCTTGAATTCTCTATTACATAACTGCGTAAAGCGTGAAGAAATGACTCCGAGCTGGCTTCCTGATAAGGGTGCCAACTATCACGATATAGCGATAGCAGAGAAGAAACTCGCAAGCAACGAAAATCGCAGATACATATATCAAAATTATTGCGCAACTTGCACTTGCAGGACAAATTGCAAAATAATCGGATATAGGCATTGGAAGAAGATAAACACGATAATAAATAGATTTCCGACTGGTGAAGTCGAGATAATTCGTTTTGATGAGCCGTTGAAGTGTATAGACGAGAACGTCAATCAAGAAAATGTCGGCGGAAGGAATTATATAGAGATAGACGGGATTTTGTTTCCGAAAGACGAAAACGCAAGCAATGCAAAGTTTTTGGAAAATATGTCAAACTCTGCGAGGCAGAGTGTAGACAAATATTGGGGCTTTGCAAAATCGAACGAGTGGGACTATTTTATAACGTTGACATGCGATCCGAAGAAGGTTGACAGATTCGATGACGACAAAGTAAAAGAACTTTGGACGTATTGCAGGAAGAAGATTCAACGTTACGATTGCAACGCAAAGATTTTGCTTGTGTGGGAACGTCACAAAAAAGAAAACGAATACGGACAGAAGGCATTGCACGCTCACGGTTTCGTATCGATGCAGCGGGCGTTTATGTTGCGACAAATGAAAGATAGGAACGGGAAGTGGATGTATTCAAATACGGGTGCAGCATTGTTCGAGTTTCCGTTCTGGGATTACGGACTTGCGACGTGCGCAATTATACCGAAGGGAAAAGACGAGAACGGGAACGATATAACGCAAGGTGCGGTTGTAAGTTATCTTTCAAAGTATATGAGCAAGAGTGAGATAAGTGAAGTCGGCTATGGAAAGAAACGTTTTCATCATACGACGAATCTTGCGTTCAAAGAAAAAGGAATGTATTGTATGGATAGCGACACGTTTGAAGAATCAATCGGGGATGACTTCGAGATATATAAGAAGGATGACAAGGGCAGAACGTATTATAGAAGCAAAAGGCACTAAAAAATAATATTTGACCCGTATATAAACTATTCGCAAAACACGAGCTCGACAGAAAACGGGTACAAAAAGTCCACAGAGATAAACTCTGTGAACTTTTCATTAAAAGTATTGACATAGTGCCTTTTTGGTGCTAAATTATTTATAGTGCCGTTTCGGTACTATGCAAAATATTTATTTTTCGACGTTTGTTGGTGCTTCGTTC
>ENA-OZWZ01000213-OZWZ01000213.1-human-gut-metagenome-genome-assembly--contig:-NODE-213-length-12440-cov-8.860557_pt1 | contig 12440 bp, 16 predicted proteins | sample MGYA00244852_ERZ654088 | MGnify/ENA primary metagenome ERZ654088 (study PRJEB26926, sample SAMN06164960) | human gut metagenome | biome: ENVO:00009003; feature: ENVO:2100002; material: ENVO:00002003... | reverse complement strand
GCGTGCGCACAGCGCACGGGATTCTTGATTAAATTTTTTAATCAAGAATCAGTATTAATGATAACAAGGAGATAATACATCATGAAAAAGACTTCCGTGAAGCTGACGGCGCTGGTTCTGGCGCTGATCCTGTCCCTGTCCCTGGCCCTGACGGGCTGCGGCTCCAAGAGCACCTCCCTGAAGATCGCCGTTCCCAACGACACCACCAACGAGGCCCGGGCCCTGCTGCTGCTGCAGGAGAACGGCATCATCAAGCTGCGGGACGGCGCAGGCATCACCGCCACCAAGAACGACATCGTGGAGAACCCCTATAACGTGGAGATCGTGGAGGCCGAGGCCGCCCGTCTGCCCGATATGCTGAAGGACGCCGACTACGCCGTCATCAACTCCAACTACGCCATCAACGCCGGGCTGAACCCCGTGAAGGACTCCCTGGCCATCGAGGGCTCCTCCTCCGCCTATGCCAACATCCTGGCTGTGAAGGAGGGCAACGAGAATTCCCCCAAGATCCTGGCCCTGAAGGCCGCCCTGGAGAGCCGGCAGGTGGCCAGCTTCATCGAGAGCAAGTACAACGGCTCCGTGGTCAGCACCGTCACCAACCCCGGTAACGGCTATGACGATTCCGTGGATTACGACGCCCTGAAGGGCCAGACCATCACCGTGGCCGCCTCCCCCACGCCTCACGCCGAGATCCTGGAGGTGGCCAAGGAGATCCTGGCCGCCAAGGGCATCACCCTGGACATTCAGGTTTATAACGACTATGTGGTGCCCAACACCGTGGTGGATGACGGCACCCTGGACGCCAACTATTTCCAGCACCTGCCCTATCTGGAGGACTTCAACGCCGAGAACAACACCCACATCGTGTCCGTCAGCGCCATCCATGTGGAGCCCATGGGCCTGTACGGCGGCCGTCAGACCAGCCTGGACGCTCTGAAGGCTTCCAAGTAACCGTTTATCAACAACAGAAGGGGAGGCAGCAGCCTTGATCGAATTACAGCATGTCAGCAAGACCTTTGAAAACGCCGGCGGGCGGGTGGACGCCCTGCGGGACGTGTCCCTGACCATCGCCGACGGGGATATCTATGGTATCATCGGCATGAGCGGCGCAGGCAAGAGCACTCTGGTCCGCTGCATCAATATGCTGGAGCGGCCCACGGAGGGCCGGGTCATCGTCAACGGCCAGCAGCTGGACGCCATGACCCCGGCCCAGCTGCGGGCGGCCCGGCGGGAGATCACCATGATCTTCCAGCGGTTCAACCTGCTGATGCAGCGCACCTGTTTGCATAACATCTGCTTCCCCATGGAGCTGGCCGGGGTGGGCCGGAAGGAGGCCCAGGCCAAGGCCCGGCAGCTGCTGGAGCTGGTGGGCCTGCCGGATAAGGCCCAGGCCTATCCCGCTCAGCTCTCCGGCGGCCAGCAGCAGCGCATTGCCATCGCCCGGGCCCTGGCCACCAATCCCAAGGTGCTGCTGTGCGACGAGGCCACCAGCGCCCTGGACCCCAAAACCACCCGGCAGATCCTGGAGCTGATTCAGGACATCAACCGCAAGCTGGGCATCACCGTGGTGGTCATCACCCACCAGATGAGCGTGGTGAAGGAGATCTGCACCCACGTGGCCATCCTGGACGACGGCGAGGTGGTGGAGGACGGCCTGGTATCGGCGGTGTTCTCCGCCCCCAAGTCCCAGGCGGCCCGGCACCTGGTGTTCCCCGGCGGGGCCGACGCGGCAGTGTCCGACCCCAGCCAGGAGCGGCGCATCCGGCTGATTTTCCGCAGCGCCCAGACCACGGCCATCCCCATGGTGGCCCGGCTGGCGGCGGAGGAGAGCATCTATGCCAACGTCATCTCCGCCAGCACCCAGAAGCTGTCGGAGGAGGTTTACGGCAGTATGCTGCTGGGCATCCCCAACAGCCAGTTTGACCGGGCCTGGCAGTTTTTCCGGACCATCCCCAATTTGCAGGCAGAGGAGGTAAGCGTGGATGTACAGTGATCTGTTTACGGCGGAGTCCCTAGCGGAGCTGAAAACCGCCTTTCTGACCCAGTTTCCCATGGCACTGTGGGAGACCTTCTATGTGACGGTGCTGTCCACCGCCCTGGCCATCCTGCTGGGCCTGCCTCTGGGGGTGCTGCTGGTGGCCGGGGAGAAGGACGGCGTCCTGCCCCTGCCGAAGCCGGTGCTGTCGGTGCTGAATGTGATCATCAATCTGCTGCGGTCCATCCCGTTCCTGATTCTGATGATCATGGTGTTTCCCCTGTCCCGGCTGATCATCGGCACCGCCGTGGGTACCACGGCCACCATCGTTCCCCTGGTGGTGGCGGCCTTCCCCTTTGTGGCAAGACTGGTGGAGAGCAGCCTGCGGGAGGTGGACCCCAACATCATCGAGGCGGCCCAGAGCATGGGCGCAACGCCCATGCAGATCATCTGCAAGGTGATGATCCCCGAAAGCGTGCCGTCCCTGATTCAGAACGTCACCATCTCCCTGACCACCATTCTGGGCTACTCCGCCATGAGCGGCATCATCGGCGGCGGCGGCCTGGGCAAGGTCGCCATCGACTACGGCTATTACCGGTATAAATACCTGGTGATGTTTGCGGCGGTGATCCTGCTGATTCTGCTGGTGCAGCTGTTCCAGACGGTGGGCACCAAGCTGGCCGTGAAGTGCGACAAGCGGCTGAAAAAGTGATAAAGAGCTGAAAAAAAATCCCGCGCCGGTATCGGCGCGGGATTTTTTGAATGCGGAATAGAGGCTTACTTGCCCATGTTCATCTGAGCGGCGACCTCGGCGGCGAAGTCCTCCTGCTTCTTCTCGATGCCCTCGCCGGTCTGGAAGCGAACGGCGGTGACGAACTTCACGGAACCGCCCAGCTTCTTGGCGGCGTCGGCAATGTAGTGCTCCACGGTGCCCTGGAACAGGTCGCTGCGGACGAACTCCATCTGCAGCAAGCAGTTCTCCTCGTAGAACTTGTTCATCTTGCCCATGACGATCTTCTCCTTGACCTGGGCGGGCTTGGAGGCCATCTTGGGATCGCTGTCCATCAGGGCCAGGGCGATCTTCTTCTCCTCGGCCAGGACGTCCTCGGTGACCTGGGACTTATCCCAGAAGCGGGGATTCAGAGCGGCGATCTGCATGGCGACGTTCTTGCCGATCTCGGAGGCGTCCACGCCCTCCACGGCCAGGTTCACCAGAACGCCGATCTTGCCGCCGGCATGGACATAGCCCACGCTGGTGTTCTCGGCGAAGCGGACGAAGCGGCGGATCTGCAGGTTCTCGCCGATGGACATGACCTTCTCGGGCATGGTCTCGGACACGGTCAGCTCGGTGCCGGGATACTTGCAGTTCATCAGGGCGTCCACATCGGCGGGGTCGTTATCCAGAACGGCCTTGGCGATATCCTTGACGAAGGCGACGAACAGGTCGCTCTTGGCGCAGAAGTCGGTCTCGCAGTTGACTTCCACCAGGGCGCCCACGCCGTTCTCCACCAGGGCATAGGACATACCCTCGGCGGCAATACGGCCGGCCTTCTTGGCGGCCTTGGCCAGGCCCTTCTCCCGCAGATACTCAACGGCCTTGTCCATGTCGCCGTCGCACTCGGTCAGGGCCTTCTTGCAGTCCATCATGCCCACGCTGGTCATCTCGCGCAGGGTCTTCACATCAGCAGCAGTAAAAGACATTCTTAGTTCCTCCAATTTCATAATAATACAGTAAAAGGGGCAGGGCATACACCCTGCCCCGTGGTTACGCGGTGATACAGCCGGAAAATATACGCTTACTCAGCGGTTTCCTGGGCGGCTTCCTCGGTCTGCTCGCCCTGACGGCCTTCGATCATGGCGTTGGCCATAATGGAGGAGATCAGGCGGATGGCGCGGATGGCGTCATCGTTGCCGGGGATGGGATAGTCGATCTCGTCGGGATCGCAGTTGGTATCGGCGATGGCCACAACGGGGATGCCCAGACGATGGGCCTCGGCGATGGCGTTGCGCTCCTTGCGGGTGTCCACGATGAACAGGGCGCCGGGCAGCTTCTTCATTTCCTTCACGCCGCCCAGGTACTTCTCCAGCTTCTCGATCTCGCCCAGGTGCTTGATGACTTCCTTCTTGGGCAGCATATCGAAGGTGCCGTCGGCCTGCATGGTCTTCAGCTGGTTCAGGCGGTCGATACGGGTGCGCATGGTCTTGAAGTTGGTCATCATGCCGCCCAGCCAGCGGGCGTTGACATAGTACATATTGCAGCGCAGAGCCTCTTCCTTGATGGCCTCCTGAGCCTGCTTCTTGGTGCCCACGAACAGCAGGGACTGGCCGCTCTCGGACAGCTGACGCACGAAGTTATAGGCCTCCTCCAGCTTCTTCACGGTCTTCTGCAGATCGATGATATAGATGCCGTTGCGCTCGGTGTAAATGTAGGGGGCCATCTTGGGGTTCCAGCGGCGGGTCTGGTGACCGAAGTGGACACCGGCCTCCAGCAGGGCCTTCATGGATACGACGTTCTGGTTAGCCATGGTTTCATTTCTCCTTTGATTTTTAGTTTGTTGCCTCCAGGAGCTTCCTCCCCCCGGCCAACCTTGCGGCACCGACCGAAAGTCCGCCCCTGTGCGGAATGCTGAAATATAATACCACAGTGCGCCGGGAATTGCAAGATAAATTTTGCGGTTTGTGACGGAAAGACGGCGTTTTTTATAAAAAACCTTATCCCATCCAGCGGAAATGGCCGGTAATGGCGTATTTGCCCATGTCATTGCGCTCCACGGCCTCGTCGATGGGGTTTCCGTGGTGGATGAGGAAGGGGATCCCCTGCCGGTTCCGGTGGTCGGAGCAGATGCCGATGTGGTCCCGGTCGCCGAAGATCACAATGTCCCCGGGCTGCCACTGGGCGGGATCGTCCAGCTCACAGGTCAGCACCTGGGCGTGGCGGCGGAAGAAGGTATCCAGATTGCTGACCCGGCGGAAGTCGATGTTGCCGTCAGGGGTCTCGATGTTGGGATAGCAGGCGGGATGGTCGGCGATGTCCCGGTCCACCAGGTCCTTCAGGGAATAGCCCGCCGCCCGGAAGGCCTGCCAGATCACGTCGGTGCACACCCCCAGGCCGTCGTCGGGATAGCCGCCGGCGTAGTATTTGCTCTTATAGTGGGGGTGGGTGCCGATATAGGCCCGGGCGCCCAGGACCATGTCCGTCCAGTCGTCCACGCCGTCGCCGTCGGCGTCCAGGGGGCTTTGCAGCTGGGGGATGCCCAGTTCATCGGCGGTGTACCACCGCTGGGGAATGCGGCTTCGCAGCAGGAACCAGGCCGCAGCCAGCAGCAACAGGCACAGGGGGATCAGAAACAGGCGCTTTTTCTTCATATCCGTGGTCCTCCTTGGTGGGATAGAACCATTATACCCGGCCGGGCCGCCTTTGTCGAGGAGAAAAGGGCGGCCTGCTTGGGTGACAGCTAAAATAAAACTTTTGTAAAATATACTTATCAAACTGTCGGGCGGGTGATATGCTGGGGCAACAGTATGAAAGGAGCGATGGATACGGAACCTTATCTGGCGGGCATTCTGGCGGGGATCATGGCCGTGGCGGTGGTCACGGCGATACTGACGGCGGTGCGGAAGAAGCAGGGCCGGCCCAAGCCGGAATATGACGAGCGGCAGATGGCCGCCCGGGGGGTGGCCTATCGCTGGGCGTTTCTGACGCTGATGCTCAGCCTGGCCGTCAACACCGGGGTGGAGGCCCTCTGGGGCCCCTGGGCCAAGCCTGGGGTGTCGGCGTGGATGCTGATCTTTCTGTCCATCGGGGTGTTCATCGTGGCCTGCGTCCGGAAGGACGCGTATTTCGCCGTGGCCCAGAATCCCCGGACCTATCTGTGGCTGTTCGGCGCGGTGGTGCTGTGCCAGATTCCCAACTTCCTCCTGCAGCTGCGCAGCGGGGACCTGGTGGAGGACGGACTGCTGACCTGGAACGCGCTGTCCCCGGCCTGCGGGGTGCTGTTTGGGGTGATGTTCGTGTGCATGCTGGTCCGTCTGCGCCGCCAGAAGCGGGAGGAGCAGGAGGACGCGGAGGCATGAAGAATCTGCACCTGAAATCGGCCCGGGCCGCCAAGGATCTGAGCCAGCAGCAGCTGGCGGACCTGGTGTCCGTGTCCCGGCAGACCATCGACGCCATCGAAAAGGGGGACTATAACCCCACCATCCGCCTGTGCATCGCCATCTGCCGGGCGCTGGATAAGACATTGGACCAGTTATTCTGGGAGGAGGAAGAAACATGAGCCTGACGGTAAAGGACCTGACCAAGCGATACGGGGACAGGACGGTGGTGGACCGGCTGTCCTTCGGGATGCCCGGGCCGGGGGTGTATGCCCTGCTGGGCACCAACGGCGCGGGAAAAACCACCAGCATCCGCATGATGCTGAATATGCTGTCCCGGGACGGGGGAGAGGTGCTGTGGAATGGGGAACCGCTGGATATCAGCCGCTGCAACGTGGGATATCTGGCGGAGGAGCGGGGCCTGTACCCCAAGTATGCGCTGATGGACCAGCTGCTGTATTTCGCGGCCCTGCGGGACGTGCCCCGGGCGGAGGCCAAACGGCGCATCCGGTACTGGGCACAGCGGCTGGAGGTGGAGGAGTATCTCTATCCCAGCGCCCCGGCGCAGACGGGACGGCGGGGGCTTCTGGGCGGCTCCGCCCAGCGGGAGAAGCCCAAGCGGCCGGACCAGCTGTCCAAGGGCAATCAGCAGAAAATCCAGCTGATGGCGGCCCTGCTGTCGGACCCGGAGCTGCTGATCCTGGATGAGCCCCTGTCCGGCCTGGACCCCATCAACACGGACCTGTTCAAGGGGATCATCCGGGAGGAGATCGCCGCCGGGAAATACCTGATCATGTCCAGCCACCAGATGGCCACGGTGGAGGAGTTCTGCACGGATCTGACCATTCTGGACCGGTCCAGAACGGTTCTGCAGGGGCACCTGAACGACATCAAGAAGGGCTACGGCCGGGTGCATTTACAGCTGAAAACCGAGGAGGACGCCGGGCCGTACATCGCCGAAAGCGGGGCGCAGATCGTGACCCGGAAGGAGTTTTAGTATCAGCTGAAGGTCACCGGCCAGGAGCAGGCCAACGACCTGCTGGCCCGGCTGACCCGGGCCGGGGTCACGGTGGTGCTGTTCAACCTGCGGGAGCCGTCCCTTCACGAGATTTTCGTGGAAACCGTGGGGGGTGAGTCCGATGCGTGACCTGTCCGGCACGGGCCAGGTGTACCGCTTCACCCTGTCGCAGCTGCTGAAAAGCAGGGCAAACCGGGTGACGCTGATCATCATGGTGCTGCTGGCGGCGGTGAGTATGCCGCTGACGGCCCTCCTGGGCGGCGAGACGCCGGAGACATCGGACACTGCGGGTCTGGCGTCGGTGCGGGTGGACAACCGCACGGACCTGGCACTGGACTTCTCCGGCGACGCCTATTGGGCGGACACGGACTTTTCCGCCGGCGCCGGGGAGCCGGATGCTGTGGTGACAATCACCGGCGATGAGACCGGCTATCAGGTGGCGGTGGTCGGCAGCGAAAGCGCCCACGCCGGGGAGCTGTCCCAGCTGGCGGAGACGGCCCGGCAGGCCGTCCGGAACGCCTGCCTGCAGGCGGCGGGCCTGTCGTCCCGGCAGCTGGAGGCCCTGACGGCATCCACCGGGGAGGAGGACTCCCATGAGGACGGCTTCTGGGTCCAGTACGGCTATTCCATCCTGGCCATGATCCTGTGCCTGATGAGCGCGTCCTATGTGATCCGGGCCGTGGTGGAGGAGAAGGACTCCCGGCTGGTGGAGCTGCTGCTGGTCAGCGTGAAGCCCATGGCCCTGCTGGCGGGGAAGATCCTGGCGGTGATGGCCTTCACCTTCGGGTGGCTGCTGGCCATGCTGGCGGGCTTCGGGGTGTCCTGCGGGCTGACGGCGGGGCTGATGGGTCCCGGCGTGCTGCAGAAGCAGCTGTCCGGCCTGCTGGCGGCTGTGCCCCGGGTGCAGGAGGACCTGTGGCAGGCGGCGGGGGTGCTGCTGGTGCTGCTGGTGTCCCTGGGGCTGGGGTATCTGACCATGTCCCTGATCGGCGGCGTGGCCGGGGCCTGCTGCTCCGGCATGGAGGAGGCAGGCGAGGCCACGGGGCCTGTGATGCTGCTGACCATGACGGGGTATCTGGCCTCCTGCGTGGTGGGGGCCGTGTCCTCCGGGCCGGTGGTGGTGTTTTTCACCCTGTGCCCCATTGTGAGTATTTTCTGCGCCCCGGTGCAGTTTGCCGGGGGCAATGTGTCCTTCTGGCTGGTGCTGGCGTCCTGGGCGATCCAGGCGGCGGTGATCTGGGGTTTGCTGACCCTGGCGTCCCGGGTATATGCGGGACTCATCGTCCACCGGGGCAGCCGGGTGAAGCTGCGTGAGCTGATGTCCATGGCCAAGGGAGGTGCGGTCCGATGAAACGATACAAGGGACTGGGGCGGGTGTTTTCCTTCACCCTGACCCAGCAGCTGCGGCAGAGGGGCTGGCGCACGGCCACCATCGCGGTGGCCCTGGCGTGCCTGCTGATCCCCATCCTCTCCCTGACCGTGGCGGCCCAGCACCAGAAAAACGCCGCCCCGGAGCAGAATCCGGTGATGGAGGAGGGCTATACCCAGGAGGCCCTGGACCGGGCGGAGCTGACGCCGGAGCAGAGGGCCCTTCTGACGGCACCGGTGGAGGTCACCGTCACCGGCGGGCAGACCGGGGAAGGGGAGGCCATGGGCCTGCTGTCCATGCTGCTGCCGTTTGCGTCGCTGATGCTGCTGTATTTCCTGGTGCTGCTGTACGGCCAGAGCACGGCGGCCAGCGTGATCCTGGAAAAAACCTCCAAGCTCATGGACCTGTTCCTGGTGTCCGTGGAGCCGGGGGCCATGGTGCTGGGCAAGGTGCTGGCCACAGCCCTGGCGGGACTTCTGCAGCTGGCCGTATGGGCGGCGGGTCTGGCAGGTGGCTTTGCCATCGGCGGAGCCGTGGTCCGGCAGACGGGGGTGACCCTGCCGCTGCTGGAGGTGCTCAAGAGCGTGGGACGGCTGACGGGTCTGTTCAGCGTTCCCGCCATGCTGGAGGCGGCGGGACTGCTGCTGGCGGGCTTCCTGCTGTATTGCAGTCTGTCCGCCATCGGCGGGTCCATGGCCGGAAAGGCCGAGGACCTGTCCAGCACCAACGTGCTGTTTTCCCTGGTGCTGGTGGCCAGCTTCTTCTGCTGCATGTTCGCCGGGGGCATGGACGGCATGACCTCCTCGGCCCGGTGGCTGGACTATGTGCCCTTCACCGCCATTCTGGTGACGCCCAGCCGGGTGCTGCTGGGGCAGACCTCCCTGCTGGGGGGCCTGGTGTCCCTGGCGCTGGTGGTGGTGTGCGCCGGGGTGCTGACGGCCCTGGCGGGCCGGGTATACCGGCTGATGTCCCTGTATAAGGGCAATCCCCCCACACCCCGGCGGGTGCTGCGGATGCTGCGGGAAAAATAAGAATCACTTGCTTTTTCCGGCGGAATCGGGTATGATACAGGCAACTGCAACAGGAGGTAAACGGAAATGAGCGAAGAATTCGGCCCCAATTTCATCACCCTGACCGATGAGGACGGCAACGACATCGAGCTGGAATATGTGGACGCCCTGGAGGACAACGGCCAGACCTATATGGCCTTCTTCCCCACGGTGGACGATGAGACCGACGAGGCAGCCGCCGAGGATTTCGGCCTGGTGATCCTGAAGTCCGTGACGGAAAACGGCGAGGAGCTGCTGACCACCCTGGACAGCGACGAGGAGCTGCAGCGGGTGTATGACCTGTTTATGGAGCAGCTGATGGACGAGGATGACGAAAATTCCTGACCGGTTTCCGGTTTATGGATGCTGCATCCGGCATATGGAACACAAAAGGCGCTCCAATGGAGCGCCTTTTCCATGCCGGAAACGATTTTAGCAAACCGAAAGCCCTTTCGTGAAAATGCCGAAGGGCGGGGGCCGCTTCCGGAAAATTCCAGGGGGAATCCGCAAGTTTCCCCTTTTATTTTCCCGCCGGGTCTGCTATACTATGGGTGTCGTCGGAAGACGGCTCCCTGCGAGGTGTGACGGGTCTTTTTTATCCTCACATTTTGTTATAGGGGATGTCGGATCAGTATGTGAACAGCAGGCCTCCCGGCTGCCGTCTGCGGCTGGAAGTTGGAAGCTACGAAGCAAGCTGGAGACAACCCACCTGCTGAATCGGTGCAGGTTATAACTCGGCCCCCACGGCCCCGCAGGTCTGTGCTTACACGCACGCAAACACGCCGCAATCTCTTGTGGATTGCGGCGTGTATTTTTTATTTCTCCCCCACCATCGCCAGCAGGTCCCGGCGGACGGCCTCCCGGTCCAGGTCCGTGCCGGTAAAGCGGGAAAAGGCCAGGATGGCCTGCTGCACCAGCAGCTCCATGCCGCCGATGGCCGTGAGGCCCCGGTCCCGGGCCGCCGCCAGCAGAGCCGTCTGCCGGGGGTGGTATACCAGGTCGAACACCGCCGCGCCCGGGGGCAGCGCGTCCAGAAAGGAGAGGCTGGCAAAGGGCGGAAAGCCCTCCATCCCCAGGGGGGTGGCGTTGATGACCACAAGGCTGCCCCGGGCCGCCTGGGGCAGCCGGTCCAGGGGGATGTCCCCGCCGTGCCGGGCCGCCGTCAGCAGGCGGCAGTCCCCCAGGGCGAAGCGGGCCGCCCGGGCCGCCCCGCCGTTGCCGATGATCAGCACCTGTCCCGCCCGGGGGTCCGCGCCGTGAGCCAGAAGCCCCGCCCGGATGCCTGGGGCGTCGGTGTTGTACCCCGCGGCCCGGCCCCGGCGGAAGCACACGGTGTTCACCGCCCCGCAGACGGCAGCCGCCGGGTCCAGCTCATCCAGCAGGGGAAGGATTGCCTGCTTCAGCGGCATGGTGACGTTGCAGCCGTCCCAGGCCCCGGCCCGGGCCGCCGCCAGGAACTCCGGCAGGGTGTCCGGGGTCACGGTGACGGTCTCATAGCTGCCCGTCAATCCCGCCCGGGCCAGCATCTGCCGGTGCAGCAGGGGGGACAGGCTGTGCCCCACCGGGTCGCCGATGACGCAGAGCCTCATACCAGAGGACCACCTCCTGCCAGCAGGTCCATGGCCTCCATATACCCCAGGAAGCCGTGGCCCACGATCTGGGCCCGGCAGGCCGGAGCGGTGACGGAGATACGGCGGAAGGATTCCCGCCGGTTGATGTTGCTGAGGTGGACCTCTATCGCCGGGACGCTGACGGCCAGCAGGGCGTCATAGATGGCGTAGCTGTAGTGGGTATAGGCCCCGGGATTGATGACGATACCGTCATACACCCCGTCAGCGGCCTGTATTTCGTCAATGAGCACCCCCTCGTGGTTGCTCTGGCGGATGTCCACCCGGATGTCCCGGGCGGCGGCATAGGCCACAAGCTCCATGCACAGGTCGTCGTAGCTGCCGGTGCCGTAGATGCCCGGCTCCCGCTTTCCCAGCAGGTTCAGGTTGGGGCCGTTGAGAATGAGAATTTTCATGTCTGCTCCTCTCTCCATAGGCGGACGGCTTCCTCCGCCGCCTGGCGGGCTGTGGATTTGTTGACGGAATGGTGGGCGGTGGCCCGGTACAGGTCCCGCCGCTGCCGGGCCAGGCGGAAAATGGCCCCGTCATCCGTCAGCAGGGGACGGCCCTGCCGCCGCAGGGTGCGGCGGATGGCCCAGGGGGACCGGTCCAGGAAGATGACCAGGCCCCCGTCCCGCAGCAGCCTCCGGTTCTCCCGCCGCAGCACCGCGCCGCCGCCGGTGGCCAGGACGATGCCCTCCCGGCGGCACAGCTCCGCCAGAACCCGGGACTCCAGGTCCCGGAAATACCCCTCGCCGCTTGACGCGAAGATATCGGCGACGGAACGGCCCTCCCTCTGCTCCAGGAACTTGTCCGCGTCCACAAAGGGCAGGTTCAGGGCCCTGGCGCACAGCCGCCCCACGGTGCTCTTGCCGCTGCCGGGCAGGCCCACAAAAATTAGGTTCCTCACGACTGCTGCTCCCGGCTCAGGGCCATCAGCGTCTCATACAGGCGCTCCACCTCCGCCCGGTGCTCCGGGGCCAGGTCGCCCCGGCTGCGCAGCACCTGGGCCTCCCGCTCCGGGTCCCGCACCGGGAGACCGTGGGCCGCCTTATAGGCCCCGATGTCCCGGGACAGCTCCTGCCGCCGGACCAGCAGCCCCACCAGCTGCCGGTCCACGTCGTCCAGATGCAGCCGCAGGGATTTCAAATCGCCGCCCCGGGGATCCAGCACCTGCCACAGGGCCAGGGCCGCCGCCGCCTCCACAATGGGGGCCGCCCGCAGGGCGATGCAGGGGTCGTGGCGGCCGGTAACGGCCACGGTGCAGTTTTCCATCCGGGACAGATCCACCGCTGTCTCTTATACACATCTCCGAGCCCACGAGACCGAG
>ENA-OZWZ01000206-OZWZ01000206.1-human-gut-metagenome-genome-assembly--contig:-NODE-206-length-12734-cov-3.968136_pt1 | contig 12734 bp, 4 predicted proteins | sample MGYA00244852_ERZ654088 | MGnify/ENA primary metagenome ERZ654088 (study PRJEB26926, sample SAMN06164960) | human gut metagenome | biome: ENVO:00009003; feature: ENVO:2100002; material: ENVO:00002003... | reverse complement strand
AAAAAGATATTTTATAATTGATGTAAATATAGACGTATTTTCTTAATTTCTGAAATTACTGATTCAAAGTTTCTAAAAATTCCACCTCAACTATCCGGAGTTCATTGTGTACCTTCTTGCCTCCTTCAGCTTTGAAAAGATCAAGCTCTCCGGCCTTGGGTTCCACAACTTCTATGATTTGGCCGAATGCATCGGAATCCTGAGTAGCCCCCTTCAAACGGATGGTTATCTCATCAGAACGTACCGGACGGTCAATCATCAAATGGACATATCCCAAACTTTTCTCCGTGTTCCCGCTCCAAATCAAGTGTTCTCCGGCATATACTTCAAGCGGATAAGAACGCTGCCTCCATCCGGTCAGTTTGATACAGATATCATCTATTTCCGCACGCCTTTCCAATTTATATGTAATCCAGGCGGTGTTCAACCTGCCATCATTTTTCCACTCGCTCAATTCGTTGTCATCAAAACTTTTCCCTGCATCCCTTTGATTTGTTCCGGCTGTAACATCAGCTACTCTGACATCAACTTTGGTCTCTTTATAAGAGGGCGAGGACGGAGTTTCACCACGATCAAAACGGCTAGGCAACCCAACAGATGGGAAAAAGGTACTTAAGCCATTTTTAACTTCTACCGGCCGCGTACTGAAAGCTATTTCTTCTGAAGCCAACCCTTCTGCAGCCACCTTCAGCACCACATTCCCCGGTTGCGTTGTCGAGCGGATCATCACTCGTGTTATACCACATTCCACAGGAAGTTCTTTTGCCAACACATAATTATCTGCCGCCTGTGCTATTCCTCCTCTCCATTCAGCTGGACCTTGTAAATCAAATTTTATCTTATGATTGGCTAACGGGCATCGTTCTCCATTGTCATCCACCACTTCCACCTGCACCATCGCTATATCAGCGCCGTCGGCAAAGACACCTTGCGGACCATGCATCAAGGTCAGTTTTAACCGTTCAGGCTCTCCAACGGTTTGAAAAGAATGACGGCTCAGTTCTTTATGCTGTTCATCGTAAGATATGGCTTCAATCGTCCCTTTCTCCCATTGCACAGAATCAAAAGTAAACAAGAACCGATAATCCTGTCTGCCGAAACCTTTGGATTTTCCATTTACAAACAGTTCCACTGCATCTCCCGATGAAACCACATAAACAGGTTTTCTCACATCCGGAGTATAATTCCAATGACCAATAATATGAGTATGATAGTTTTCCACATCCACCCATCCGTCCCACATTACCTTGTGTGCAAAGAAGCCATCTTTAGGGATTCTCAACGGATCCACCACACCGCTCCGGCGATAATTCTCGGCACCACGTCCATAAGTCTGCGTATCGGAAAACACAATCTTCGCGCCTCCTGAATTGACACGCCGGCCTGTTCCGGGACGCTCACGCCACAAATCATACCACCGTCGGACAAACTCCACAGTCAGCCTGTCCTGATTCTGATTATATGCTCCGGCGTCCTGTCCTTTGTGCAAAGGGCCATCTCCCTGTTTATGAAACGGATAACTGTATTCATCCCAATATTTACGCAGCCCCTCATCACGACAATATTCAGTCTGAATCATAGGATGATGTTCACTTTTATTCACATAAAGCATTTCACCACCATACTCAGCCTCACGAATGTCCAACATCTCCCGGGAACCTATCGCCCTTCCTCCATGCGGATCGTACTGGTCCCGTATGGCAATCATCTCAACCATGTGCTCACGGCTGATTGATTCATTTCCCGATTCATAAAATAAAATACTTGGATTATTACGCATATAAATAATAACATCCCTCATCAACTCTTTCCGTTGTTCCCAACGTCTGCCGGTCACATCTTTTTCCGCATCACCTGCAGGCAACATCTGTATCACCCCCACACGGTCACAAGATTCCACATCCTGTTTCCAGGGAGTGACATGCATCCACCGAAAAAGATTGGCGTTATGCTCAATCATCAATCCGTTAGAGTAGTCACTCATCCAAGGCGGTACAGACATTCCTACTCCCGGCCATTCATTACTGGACCGTTGCGCGTATCCCTTCAACTGCAACACACGGTCATTGAGCCACACTTTTCCTTCTCCGAAACGAGTCTTGCGGAAACCTGTCCTAGTAACAACTTCATCCACCGGACGGCCATTTACCAACAGGGTAGTCTTCACATCATATAAATAGCCGTACCCCCAACTCCAAAAATGAAGATCTTTTAATGGTGCAGAAGCTTTCAATACAACCGTTTCTCCGGACTGCACTGTCGTCGGTTGTCCCCGGAATGTACTGACCCTTTTTCCATCATAATCATAAATGCTCACCTCATAATCCACATGAACGGACTTGCCATACTCATTCCGCACCTGTGACTCTGCATGAACAACCGCCTCACGGGTCCTTACCTTAATATCGGATGCATAGATGTAAGTCCCTGTAGTCTGTAAATTACTGTATAGAGGCAAGGTCTGGTATAATTTATCAGTAATGTGCAACCATACATTTTTAGGTACTCCTCCATAATTGGCATTGAAATTTCTATCATTCCACTGGAACAAACTTCCAGTCGAACGCTCCTTATACCTCCAGTCATTGTCTGTTCGGAGAGCAATCACATTCTCTCCACCAAAATTCAGAAACGGAGTCAGATCAAAGCCTACCGCCATCACCCCATTTTCATGCAATCCTATATGCTTGCCGTTCAAATAGAAATCCGCCGCCTGCCGTACTCCCTCAAACTCAATAAAGACCTTCTTCCCTTTTGCAGTCTTAGGGAGCCTGAAATGTTTTCTATACTAGGCTATAGTATCCGTCATTCCCCATATATGTACTTTAAATGCCTCATCTTCATTAAAAGCCCGGGGCAAAGTAATTTTTTTCCAGTTTTCATCGGAAAAATCCGTTCTTTCCGCCCCCGGCGTATCTCCGATATAAAGCAACCATCCAGGGTTGAAATTATATTTCTCACGGTTATTGCTCTGTCCGGATACGGGAAAAAGCAAAAGCATACATAATAAAATAAGTAAATTCTGTCTGTTCATGGTATTATTCATTTGATTTATCAACAGCAAATGTAGAAAATCCACCTTGATACAAACCGCTCCCACGTTTCAAGATGTGAAACAAATGTTGCAAGATACGATGACAGAGCCTCTTACAAGCTTATTTATATTGTGTAGGCAACACCCCAAACAGTTTCTTGAATGATTTTGTGAAATAACTAGGCGTATTAAAACCAACCTGATCAGCTATCTCAGCAATGGAAAGCCCTCCTTCTTTCAATAATTCGGCAGCTTTACGAAGACGTACATTCTTCACGAAATCAGAAGGCGAACTTCCGGTGATAGATGTAATCTTCCGGTAAAGAGTAGCACGACTCATGCACATATCCCTACTTAAATCTTCTATGGAATATTCAGGATTACTAAGGTTCTTCTCAACCATATCCAATGCCTTCCTTATTAATTGCTCATCAGATGCTGAAATAGAATTCGCTTCTACTTTTCCTTCTTCCGGCAATGGATCTATCTCATGCCTTTGCTCCGGATTTTGTTCCAGTGGCAGAACAGTCTGTGCAATAATGGGCTTCCGTAATTTCATATACATCCGGTCCAATCCCCAAACAACCGATAAAACAACAAGCACATAAAACAAATACGCCCAACCTGTTTCATACCAAGCAGGCAGACACTGGATCATAACCGTCAATGTACTCTTACTCCACAGACCATTCTCATCTGTAGCACGGACTTCCAGTTCAAATTCCCCCTTTGACAAATCAGACAAGCCGATACTATTTTCCCCTGCCGGTAAAGCCACCCAATTATCGTTTCTTTGTTTATAACGATAAGCATATCTTACCTTATTCGTATTCAAATGGTCAAAAGTAGAAAAAAACAATTTCACATTTCTCTCATGAGGAGACAGGCTTATTTTCTTTTGATTATCCACCCCGATTTCAGAGGTGTTATTCATTTCGACGGATGTCAAACGCACCGTTGGCTCAGGTATCCTTCTCTTTTTTTCATTATAGTGAGGAAAAGTCACAATTCCACCTCGTCCACCCACACTCATTTCTCCCCGAGGACCTTTATACAATGACTGGAAATCTTCCAGATTTATCCAAGAATCAGTACAAGACATCATAGTAAAGATATGTGTTCCGGGATGATAGACCATCACCCGCTGTGATGTAAGAATCCAAAGATTCCCATCGTCATCCGATTTTATATCCAACACAGCATCCCCTGTCAATCCACAATCTTTTGTCCGGGAAATAAAATCATTCGTATCCGGAGAATAACTATACACATTGCCCTGTTTAGTACCCACCCAAAGATTGTTGTCCGGTGCGACAGTCAATACCGAATAATTTTCTCCAGTATCCTTTATTTGCAACCGGCTTTCTCCGGAAATTCTCCACAACCCTCTACTTTCAGTTGCAAAATAAACAACTCCTTCATTAGACGAAACGATAGCATTTATAAAACTAACATCATCACAAACTGTAGTCAATCGGTCTTCCTCCAAGCTATACCGAAATAAATGGTAAGTAGTCCCTATCCAAAGATTTCCATGGTGGTCATCATGCAAAGCACGGATACGCTCACCTTGTTTAATGGGTATGGCACATACGATGGATTCAAAAAGCCGGTTCTCCTTATACCGAATTAAAATTACCGAATGATCCCTTACCATATAGAGTCCCTCTCTATCCGATGGCCTCTCAAAGAAAAAAGAAAGCTCCCTGTCATTCTTAACAACAGACATACGATCTCTTTGGGGATCATAAGCATACAGCCCCAATTTTTTTTGCCTGATCCAATAATAATTTTTCTCTTGAGAAAACTGCATAGGAGACGCGATTACCCCCAAATTTTGCTTTACCCCTTCCATAGACAAAGGAAGCACTTCATTAGGAAGAAAAGAAATAATGAAAGAAGAAGGATAATAACCTGTCACCCATAAATTTCCGGATTGATCGGAAAGAATCTTTGTGAGGATTTTCCTGTCAGCTGATAATAAACGGGAGAGATCTACCTTATCCAAAGATGCATCGGCCGTTATTTTATAGGCATATAAATTATCTGCCGCAATCACCCACAAATATCCCTTAACAGAATCTTGTATGATATGATGAAGCTTTCGGGTATCGGAGTTAGAAGACGCATTATCCACTGTTTGCAATCCAAACATTTTGTCTGTATCCTGTGCCTTGGGATCAAAACGTACAATACCTTTTCCCCAAGTAGTAACCCAATAATACGGGGTGTTATGATCTTCCGTCATGCTTGTGGGATACTCATCATAGGGCCAAGGATATGAAATAAAAGAGTCCTTTACCTTATCATAGCAAAAAAGCCCGCCTTTTGCTTGAGTTACCCAAACAGTCTGTTTCTTATCCTCATAAATAGAATTGACGGTATTCTCCCGTCCTTTCCATTTAAGAATGTATTTTCCAGTTCTTTCCCCTGACTCATTGTATCGAAACAAATGCCTGTTAGTCGAAATCCAGATCGTACCATCAGACGTCGCTGTCATTGTAGTTATAGTCCAGCTCTTTATCGTTTCATCAGCAAGCGCCCTTATCTCATAATCTGTTTTTGACAAAATATAGGCGCCACGCTTCGTTCCAAACCATATTTTCCCTTCACCGTCTTCAGTAATACACGTCACACTGTTGTTTTCCAAGATTCCCGGGTTCTTGAAATCAGAACGGAATACTTTCACCGTATATCCATCATCACGGCACAAGCCTCCCCCTTCAGTGCCATACCACATATATCCTTCCGAATCCTGGAAAATACAAAGCAATTCTTTGGTCGGCAACTGTTCCGAATTAGGAAGGTTTCTTACTATCATATCAAATGCTTTGACCGGAACGGCATTTATCCGCACAGTCAATAACAAAATAATGATTGGTAATACTATCCTTCCTATGTTTTTCATATTCTTCACGCAAGTACTCCTGTTGAAAACAAACGAATACAAAGCTAGGAAGAAATTCAAGAACTTGCAACTTGTCGGTTTAATCAAGTACATTAAGAATGACTTAATAAAGAATATGGCTATTGAACAGACACTTTTTTCTATTCAACGCTCAGTCCTTCAACCGGAAGCTGTACCCGCCCTGTTCTCTCAGTACCAGTGGCTTCTTTCCGATCTTTTTTATAATTCTGACTGTACATCCTGCCGGAATGTCAATAGTGCTCTCCCCCTCGGCATTCAGTTTCAAGACAATATATCCTTCCTTTACCGGAATTCTGGAATGAATCCACTTCAAATGGAGTAACTCCGGTTTAATGGTATATTCATTCGTCTTCATCGAAGACTGGCTGAAACCGATAAGACCGTTCAATGCGCCTACCACTACCGGGACTCCATTCGCCCCATGACAAAGACTCAGGCCGTACGGACGATTATAAAACACCAGTTGACGGGCGCGGGAAGCATTCATCATAAAGTTCTCCGGGAAACGGGTATGTCCCTGATCCATCCAGTCGCCGAACACACCATAAATATGATCCCATAACTCTTTTATCCGCCCGGCTTTGGCATAAGCCAGAAACTCATAACCCTTCTCATAACTGACCACCTCATAATAGTTAGGCAAATTCGGCAGAATATTTTCAAAGAGGTTGTCATAATGTTCTTCGGGAAAGATATCGGCCAGTATTCCCCAATATTGGGCATGATGCGAAATACGCTTGTCCACAGTCACATTGTCATTCATTGTACCGTTGATGAAGACCTTCCGGTCATCATCCCAAAAATGTTCAAAAATCTTCTTTTTTAGATTCCGGGCCAACTTGCGGTATCTGTCCGCCAATGCACTCTCCTTCCACAGATCCGCGAAATAAGCTCCGGTCACATAATTATAATAGAGCATGATCTGGGCATAGGCCGCCACCCCTTTCCGGACAGGACCGTTATAGGTGGACCATCCGGGGGTATAACCGAACTGCCTGTCTCCATAATTGCCGTGTACAAAACCATTCTCATCCACGATGGAGGCATAAAAATCAAGCAACTGGATGATGCGGTCTTTGTATTGAAGGGAAGTGGCCAAGTCACCGAAACGCAGATAGTTCTGTTTCAGGCCGAACAGGGCATGCAACGGATAATCAGGAATCCCTATATCTGATTTCTGCGGATCAAGCGGCATCAGTGCTATGGAAATTCCGTTTTTTGACACCTGCTGGTCACCGAAAAGATAATCCCCCGCCAGGGTGCTGACCAGCGCATCCATGGACCAGGGAAGAAAATCACGCTTCACCCCGTCCAGATAAAAGCGGTGCATACTAGTATGCAATGTCGCACTGCTCATTTTGAACAGGTTGTTCACATAATCATCATCCGTTTCAAACTGCATCTGGTGCTCTACCGGCCACAATGACGCATCAAAACGAAGGGAGGTAATCTCAGCCCCCTTGTCGCATTCCAGTGAAACATATCGGAGAGCGCGTTCCGGCAAAGTGATGGTGCCTCCTTCTTCTGACAAGGTAACAGGAGCCAATGGATATTGTTCCAGTTTCTTATCATCCCGTTCCAGTGCTTCTTCGGGAGTTTCGCCAACGCGTACGGTTATAGTTCCCTTTCCTTTCGCTTGAAAGGTCAGTGTTCCAATCTCAAGATGGAAAAAGTCGATGAGGACATAACCATTCTTTCCGATACTAATTCCGTCTTTACCTTGCATCTCAGCATTGCGCATGGGGAGTATTTGTGAAGGTTTAATCCGGGCTGTCATATCTTGCGGAGCATCCGGCAGCACGCCCGGTTTATTATACATGACGGCACTCTCGGGTATTGTCCAATGCTCTTTATCCATGCTGACTTGCCATTCATCCAGATTTTCCAGTCCCGCCCCTTTCAGAATGATACAAGGTAATGAGTCATCCGTTGTCACCTCAAACAATAAAGAGGATCTGCCCACGGGTAAAATAACCTGTTTACCGGAAACAGACTGTTTTACACCATTTATATAAAGAATAATATCCGACGGACCCTCCCAGCAAAGACTACTTTCCTTTTTCAATCTTACCTCTTTTCTGAACCAGGCATGATTGTTCTTTGCAAAAAATTTACCCGGATATCCTACATTAACGCAACGCTCTTTTGAGATACGGGCACATTGTTGCTGGTAGAAAGCAGCCAGTTGTCCCGGATACCACATATAGCGACTGTTCCATTCCTCCTGAGATTGCCGGCTCACGATGGTTACATTAGGATCCAGAGAAGGATCGAACTCTTTTGTCTGGGCATAACAACATAAAGATGCTGTTATAAAGATGCCAAGTAATTTTAATCTTTTATTCATATATTTCCTTTCATTCTTTTATCGTTTTCAACCGAAGTGTGCCTTTCAATCCAGCTGAGGATATTTTGACCGTAACATTCCCAGCCTCCTGATCGCTTCGGAGAATAATTTGCATCCTTCCCTGATACATTCGTTTGGAAGTTATGCCATGAAAGAGCTCATCCGTATAATGATCCCCGTTATCCAATGCCACCAATCGTGCCGCACCTTCCATTTGTAAAGTAAGTGGCTCGTTGTAGTCCCATACCGGACGACCTTTTTTGTCTATGACCGTCACGTTTATATATTGCAAGTCCATACCGTCTGCCTTCCAGTCCGTCGGTGTTTCCGCCTCAATCCGGAGTGCCACGGCTTTTCCGGCAGTTTCAATACGATGACGCGCCACTTCTTTGCCCGACTTGTCACGGGCTATTGCCACCACAGAGCCACCGTTGCCATAAGGAACATCCTTCCAATAAATCATATTACGCAGGTTTGCCCGTGTCGTATCGTTTTTTTGAATTCCCATGCTCTGACCGTTTACCAACAACTCTACAGAATGTGCATTAGTGAAGGTGAAGAGTGACCGTCTGCTGCCCGGAGTATGATTCCAGCACTCGTTCAGCGCCATGCGCCCCACTATCACATCATTCCAACTGACGCTTTCCGCTCCCGCCGCATCGACCACTCCGATATGTACTTCAGGAATCTCCGGCATGAAAGCCGTTTTAATAAGATAGGCCTGGGGATAGGGGCGCATGGTATGCTCAAAGAAGGAGTAGTTCCACCCTTTCTTAGGCCATTTATTGGATTCCCCCCAATACTCGACCGAACCCCAATAGGCGATACCGACCATCCGCTCTTTATCCATATTATAATAAGGCTGCAACAAGTTGCTGGTTTCAGCCTCACTCTGGAACAGGATAAGGTCCGGCCGGTATTTCAAATAAGCGTCATATTTGTCCGACTGGTAATTGAACGATGCCACTTCTGTGGCACAAGCCAGTTCAGGCGGTACTAAATAGTCGTTGAACTCCTTGTCGTGCCGGGTTATAGCTCCCGCACGGGCGGGGAACATGGCTACAGTGGTGAGACGTGTATGATCCCATCTCTTTACCAGCTGGTTGAATATGTTATAGGTAGTGATTCCCCAGTCGTTGGTTCCTTCGAAACCTGCCCATCCTTCACGAATCTGAAGTTCGTTTCCCAAGCTCCACAAAATGATGGACGGACGGTTACGGTCGCGTTTGATCCATTCTGTAATCAGTTTGTGCCAGATATGGGTGAATGGCTGGCGTCCGCCCCAATAGTCATTGTCACTCCATTTGTCCGTCAGTTCGTCCACCACCAGTATCCCCACACGGTCTGCAATGCGGGCAAAACTGTCACTGTACGGATTATGTGAGCAGCGGATACAGTTGTAACCGAAGGATTTGAGTTGCAGCATCATGCGTTCGATGGCCTTGTCGTAACAGGTGGCTCCCAGTGCACCCAGATCATGATGGTTGGCATTGCCCTGCAGGAATATCTTCTTCCCGTTGAGTTTGAAGCCGAACTCCGGTGAGAATTCCAGACTGCGGATACCGAACTGTTCGGTCAGGCTGTCCACCACCATACCGTCTGCCGTCACCACCACTTCGGCATTGTAGAGCTGTGGGGACTCACATGACCAAAGTTGCGGATTCTCCAGAGTAAGCGCCGGTAACTTCACTTCCGTGCAGGTCTGGTGCGTATGTTCGGGCATACCGGATTGCACGGAGCCCACTATGACACCTTTCGGATTGCGGAGGGTGGTCCGTATCCGTACATCATGCTTCTGCCAGCCGTCCACCTCAACCTGTACGGCTACCGTTGCTCGGGAGGAGGAAACTTCGGGGGTGGTGATATACACCCCGTGGCGGGCGATGTGTGTGGGATTCTGCACCTGCAGATACACATCACGGAACAGACCGCCTCCCGTGTACCAGCGTGAGCCTTTCTTGGGACCGGTGGAGGCATAAACGGCTACCACGTTTTCTCCGTCGTGACGTAGAAAAGGGGTAAGGTCCGCTTCAAGCCCCACATATCCATAATCTGTCGAGGCTATTTTTGTACCGTTCAGATAGACATCGCCCAGATAAATGATACCTCCGAAATCCAGAACCACCCGTTTCCCTTTCCACGACGGATCGGTAGGGAAAGACTTGCGGTACCATCCTTCGCACATGGGTTTAAATCCGCGTGCACCTCCACCATTTTCAGTCCAAGGTTGTTCGAACTGGAAATCATGAGGAAGGTCCAGTGTACGCCAGGAAGAGTCATCCAAGACAGGTGAGGCGAAATCGGTATTTTTATTCTCGTTTGTAACCAACTGGAATTTCCAGCCAAAGTTAAAAAGGACTTTCTGCTGTGATGCAAAATTTTCCAAAGGTACATTGACCAGAGGAGCTTTTTCCTGTGCTTTCTGATATTGGGCTGTTACTCCGACAGGAGCAAGCATCAAGAAGAAAGCGATAATGATGTTTTTCATTTGATACATTATTATAAAGAATGAACACCGATTTGTGTCGGCTCGTTTATTATGCAAATATCGGAATTATAAAGAGTTGCAGACATGGAATTTAGTTGCAATACCTGTATTATCGTACAAAAAACACATACAATGGCTACTCTTTTCTTATCAGTCGTATGATATCAAGTTATCAGGGCATTCCAATCATAAGATATTAGAATGCCCTGAAACTTATTTTTCAGCAGGCATATCCGGTACTATAGGCCAATATGGATTTTGATAGAGAGGAGAATTCTCTACTGTTTTGTTATCGGGGGCGGTGATCAAAAACTGCTTGACCATAATGGGATGTAGATAATGAGCCATACGCCAAGTAAAACCATTATAACAGGTCTGTTTAGAATTCTTCTGGTAAGGGCGCAAGTATTCGCTGACATTAGGTGAAGAAACATTGGAAGCGTCTGATCCATCATATAGCAAATCTGCATACCAAGTCTGCATAGGAGTGTTCCATAAATGGAAACCTTCCGGTATATAAGGTTGTTCAATCAACTGGTCCATAGCACGCCAACGGCATAAGTCCATATAACGAAGCCCATCCGCCATAAATTCACATCGGCGCTCACGACGTATATTATAGAGAGTTGCGTCTATTAATTTACCACCGGAATACGCTCCCCAATCATTTTCAGCCTCTTTACTCATATCCGTTAAAGCAATGGTCTTTTGAAAATCCTCATCTACATGAGAACGACGGCGAATAATTTTCCAATATTCGGTTGCTGTTCCGTCCAAAGTACCATTCTTTTCATAACTGGCTTCCATGTAATTCAACAAGGCTTCTGTCGCACGATAAGCAATAGAGGCGGTATATCCTTTTGAATTGGAATAATATTTCTGATGGAAAGCTCCTCCTTTGCGTAAAGCATACCCAGTTACATAACGACGGGCACCATCTGTAATGGTAATCAATGGATAAGTTTCTTCAACATTGGCTGTCTCACCAACCACATCTTTTATTAAGATGTTATGTTGTCCGGGGTCTTTCAGAAAGATAACCAATCGGCAGTCTCTGTTTTGACGAACGTCGTGTATGGTTTTGTCTCCCATATAATATCCGTCTCCGTTCATATAATCACCGTGGGTATAAACAGGAGTGCCGTCAGCCATCAAAAAGTTATTCACAAAGCTACGGGTGACGCCTACGCCATTGTTTCCCCAGCTAGCATAGACATTTACGTTGTGGTGTACTAAGTTATAAGCGTATCTGCGCCATAACAAAACTTCATCGACAGAAGATAAATCTTCTTGAGCAAACATGTCAAAATAGGGGTTTGCAGCTTCGCTAGTTGACTGTTGCAGGGTACCTGTATTTTCTGTAAGCTTATTTTTGTAGCGTTCTGCGATATCTTTAGAAGCTGTCATGGCGATTTCTAAGAAATAATCTATCTCACTATCAATATTCCCGCTGGGATATTGATAAGTGGAATTGTAATCTTTTGCCTTGCCAGGCCAACCGTTACCATTGGGTACAAAAGCCGTATTCTTAAAATATTTCAACCAAGTACCTTCAAATAGAGCTACGCGCGACTTTAATAAAATGGCAGCATCCGCATTAATTCTAGTCGTCGGCATGTTTTTAGCTTTTAATAAAGTAATAGCTTTATCCAAATCACTTAGAATAAAGCGAGCCACCTCATTGCGTGGTGATCGTTTACTGGCTTCACTCAATGCTTCTTTGTCATCTGGCAATGGGTAGATAATTATGGGAAAATCTCCAAACAACTGATAACGTTTAAAGTATTCACAAGCACGTAGGAAAAATAATTCACCGATATAGTGTTTTATGCTGTTAAGGTCACCATTGATGGTATTGGCATTACCGCTCAGGTCGTTCCCATTAGCATTATTATCCCCAAATTTGGGCAACACATTCGATAATACAAAATTGATC
>ENA-OZWZ01000195-OZWZ01000195.1-human-gut-metagenome-genome-assembly--contig:-NODE-195-length-13115-cov-5.431547_pt1 | contig 13115 bp, 8 predicted proteins | sample MGYA00244852_ERZ654088 | MGnify/ENA primary metagenome ERZ654088 (study PRJEB26926, sample SAMN06164960) | human gut metagenome | biome: ENVO:00009003; feature: ENVO:2100002; material: ENVO:00002003... | reverse complement strand
TTACAAAACCGTTACAATATTATTCAATCATTTTTCAGCATTGTTACAAAAATCTGTGATTTTGTTCATAAATATACTGTTTTCACCTCTCTATTTCGATAAAATAACAATATTTTGTAACAAAGCAATCAAGTTTGTTGACTTTTAAAATATATGGTCTTATAATTAACCTCGGATAGAAGGCAGATTTTTTCGTCTGTCTTGTGACAAGCTACATAAGTGACAATTTTTCGGGAGGATATTTTATATGACTAAGTTATATCTGGCTATACCCTGCTATAACGAAGAAGAGGTTTTAAGAGATTCGGCAGGAAAGCTGTTGAACAAATACAACACAATGATGTCAGAAGGTAAGATTTCTGCTGACAGCCGCATTGTGTTTATTGATGACGGTTCAAAGGACAGAACATGGGAGATTATTTCGGAGCTGCATACGGAAAATCCTGTTTTTCAGGGTATCAAGCTTTCAAGAAACAGAGGACATCAGAACGCGCTTCTCTGCGGTCTTATGACTCTTAAAGACAAGGCTGACGCTGTTATTTCAATTGACGCAGACCTTCAGGATGATATCAATACATTTGATGAAATGGTTGCAAAGTACGAAGACGGCTGCGATGTGGTTTACGGTGTTCGTTCCAAGAGAGAAACAGACACATTTTTCAAGAGATTTACCGCAGAAGGATTCTACAAAATTCTTAACCATATGGGTGCAAAGGTTATTTTTAACCACGCTGATTTCAGACTTATGAGCAAAAGGGCGCTGAATGCTTTTTCGTTATACAAGGAAACGAATATCTTCCTTCGCGGTATGGTTCCGATGATTGGCTTCAAATCTGATATCGTAACATATGAGCGTTCCGAAAGACTTGCGGGAGAAAGCAAATATCCGCTCAAGAAGATGCTCGCTCTTGCTTGGGAGGGCATTACATCGCTAAGCATTCAGCCTATCAGAATGATTACATGGCTCGGTGGAATCGTGTTCGGCATCAGTCTTATTATGATTATCTACTCGCTTGTCAGCTTCTTCTGCGGCTGGACTGTAAGCGGCTGGTCAAGCCTTTTGTGCTCAATCTGGGCAATCGGCGGTCTTCAGCTTCTTGCTATCGGTGTAATCGGCGAATACATCGGAAAGATTTATATGGAAACAAAGCGCAGACCGCGATTTATTGTTGACAAAGTGCTTGATGACGATGAACAGTAATAAATTTGCAAAAGTCCTGACGAGAATTTTCGGCGGATTGTTTTCGGTATGTTTCATTTTTCTTTTTATCAACATTATTGTTATAGGCTTTGACGGAAAAGTTGACAGAAGATTTGATTCGTTTTCAAAAATGTTCATTCTTTTGATTTTCGCAGTCCTGACAGTCGGTATATGTGCATTCTATTTTTATTACACCGCCGATAAAAGCAATAAAAGGTGCAAAAGAATTAAAACAAAAGCAAAATTTGAATTGACCGATATAAACACTAAGAGGATTATTTTTATCGGTTGCGGCATTCTTCTGATTGCTGAATTTATTTTTGCTATGCTTACCGATTTTGAACCTGTTGCCGACCTGCATAACATCAGAAGATATGCTATGTATTTTTCAAGTCACGGCAATTTCGACCTCATTGAACAGGATTATGCACGCAATTATCAATACCTTATAAGATATCCGAATAATATGGCGTTACTTTTGATTGTATCGCTTGTCGGAAGATTAAGTTACCTTATATCCGGTCATTTTGTTGAATTTGCACCTGTTGTTGTAAATATTTTTGCAATTAACATTTCCGTAATACTGACAGCATTTACAGCAAAAAGACTTTTCGGCAACAGAAAGGCTGTATTTGTACTTGCTTTTTGTGCATTGTTTTTGCCCTATCTCACATATCTGCCCTACTATTACAGTGATTCGATGTCGATGCCGTTTCTTATCGGAGCGGTATATCTCATTGTTTCCGCATTTCAGGGTGACAACAGAAAAAGTATGTATGCAAAGCTTTGTGCTGCGGGTGCGTTGGTTTTCCTCGGATACAAAGTAAAGGGCAGTATTATTATTCTGTTTGCGGTTGGGGTTGTACTGCTTTTCTTAAAATTCAGATTAAAAAAAGCAGTTTGTCTTATACTTGTGTTTACGGCAGGATTCGGTGCGATTGGATTTGCTTACAATACCGCCGTTGACGCTGTCAATCCGATTACAAAGCAGCAATATGAAGAGTATGAGTACCCCGTAACTCACTGGATTATGATGGGGCTTAAGGGTCTTGGCAAATACGATGAACACGATGACTATTACACCCGTTCATTCCACTCAAAGCAAGAAAAGCAGGATGCTAATGTTAAGGTTATCAAGGAAAGAGTAAAGAAATATAAAATTGGCGGTCTGTATGATCATATGGTAAAGAAAGCGGTATGGACATGGCAGGACGGCACATATTACATTTCGTATCATAACCAAAAACCGAAAAATGATAATATTCTTATGGATTTTCTGCATATCAACGGAAAGTATAACAAGGCCTTCCAAAATTACAGCTCAGCCTTGCAGATGTTCATTCTGCTGATGATTTGTATTTCGGCACTTAAAACTCTTGTCAGACCCGAAGTTGACGAAATGCTGTTACTCAAAGGAATTGTATTTTCGGCATTTTTGTTCTTCCTGTTATGGGAAACAAGGTCAAGATATCTGTTTAATATGACGCCGCTGTTTATACTGCTTATGGTTGACGGTATGGATACCGTAAAGGCTTTTCTCGATTCATTGAAAAAGCCCGGGAAACACACAGCTGAACAGACAACGGTATAAAATTTTTTCAAGTGGCAGTTTCGGCTGTCGCTTGTTTTTTTATAATAAAATCTCTGTTACACCGTTACAAACTTTTTTATTTAAAATCAATATTTTCGTTTGCAATTTATTGTAATAATGCCAAAATTGTGCTATCATTGTTGTATATGCAATGATTTGCAAATTTCAAGTTTGAAAGGTAAGGATTATGGATTACGAAAAATTGAAAAAGAGGGATTCCTCGCTGGACATTCTGCGGATAATTGCAGTATTTACCGTTTTGTCGGTTCATTTCTTTCTGCATAACGGATTTTACAGTCAGACTGTTGAAGACAAACCGATGTACATTGCAGTTGTGATGAGAACACTGTTTTCCGTTTGCGTTCCGCTTTTTATGCTGCTGACGGGTTATCTTATGAGCAAAAAAGAGTTGAGCAAAAAATATTATTCAGGCATAACCAAAACACTTGTTGTATTTGTCATCTCAACTCTTGCATGCATGATTTACAAAAACATTGCACAGGGCGATATATTCAACCTAAAATCATTTATTCTCGGAACGCTTGATTTTACCGGTTCCAACTACTCTTGGTACATTGAAATGTACATAGGTTTGTTTCTGCTTGCACCGTTTCTTAATCTTGCTTACGGAAAGCTTAAAAACAAAAAACAAAAGCAAGTGCTTTTGATTACAGTTGTATTTTTGACAATAGTTCCGTCACTGTTTAATATTTTCAATTTCGGTTCGCTTGATTGGTGGACCAACCCGACATCATCCGATGAATTTCAAAAGCTTGTGCCGAGCTGGTGGCAGGGGTTCTATCCCGTTGCGTACTACTTTGTAGGCTGCTACATAAGAGAATACGGATTGAAAATGAAAACAAGAACAATGCTTATTCTTTTTGTTTTCTCACTCTTCTTATTCAGCACATTTAACTTTTTCAGAAGTTACGGAACGACCTTCAAATCCGGTACATATATTTACTGGTATGGCTTTGAACCGTTTGTCCTGTCGGTGCTTCTGTTCCTTTTAATTAAAAGAATCAAAACCGAAAATATGCCAAAGACAGCTAAAGTTGTACTCTGGAAGGTTTCGGATTTAGCTCTCGGAATTTATCTTATTTCATTTATTTTTGACAGCATTGTATATCCGATACTTTGCGAAAAGGTTATTTTAATGCCGGACAGACTTCCGTTCTACTTTGTAACAGTCCCGATTGTATTTGTCCTTTCCGCTGCTGCGTCTTTCATTATGAATCTTGTTGCCAAGATTCTTATCGACGGTTTCAAGTCGGCTGTTAAAATGGTCAGGGATTTGCGTTCAAAGCCCGACAAAGGCAAATATCAGCACATAATTTTTGCTGTACTTATGGCTTTGGCAATAGGATTTTCACTTTGGAAATGCTATTACGGCTTTGGCGGTAATGACGAATCATTTTACCTTACAATTCCGCACAGATTAACTCTCGGCGATTCATTACTCGGTGACGAATGGCATCTTACTCAGCTTTCGGGGTTCCTGCTTTTGCCGTTTGTGTGGCTCTACACAACAATTACGCAGTCAACCGTCGGAATAATTCTTGCGGCAAGAATTTTCTATGTCATCTGTCACGCCGTTATTGTGTGCATTATCTATTCAAGACTTAAGAAATACGGCTATTTCACGGTATTCGGCTGTGTGCTTTATTTCCTCTTTACGCCTTTCGACATTATGGCATTGAGCTATAACACAATGGGGCTTGACCTCATTGCTCTCACGGGTGTGTTAATGGCAACAGCCGATTATTCAAAAAAATTGCCACTCATAATCAGCGGACTTGCATTTGCAGGTGCGGTTCTCTGCTGTCCGTATCTTGCGGCAGCTTATGTACTGTATCTTATCGCAGTCGGAGCTCACTGTTTAATAAAGAAAACCCCACTCAACAAAAATGTATTTAATTCAGACTTGTTTTCAATTAAAACTTTTTTGTGGTTCACTTTGGGTGCGGGAATCCTTGCGGTAATTTTCATTGTATTTGTGCTTTCAAGAGTAAGCATAAATGAAATTTTCACCAATCTCCCCTATCTTATGGCTGACCCCGATCATCCTCAGATGGGATTTATGATGAAGATGAATTACTACTTTAAAACCATTGTTGATTGTCACAGCCACTTTAAATATGTGCTTATGGCATACGGTGCTACGGCAATTGTTATGATACTTGACAGAAAGAGAAAACAGCACCGTTCAATTTATCTTATACTGACGAGTGCAATTGTTATTTTGGCACTTGTGATGTTTATGCCGACAATGACAAGCGTTTATTACAACGCAATTATGTTCCCGATGATTTTTATGAGCATCACAGCATATGTTCTCTCGGAAAACAAAAACAGAGAACTTTTCGCCTCACTCTTTATTCTCGGAATACTTTATTCAGTGGCACTTTGTTTCTCTTCAAACCAATATTTCTTTGTTACCGCAATGGCTTGTTCAGCGTCAAATATAGCCGGCTTTGTTTTTGTCGGCAATCTGATTAAAGAAATGAAAGCGAGTCCGGATAATCTTGATTATGCAGTCCCCTGCAAATATTTTGCATTCGGAATTACTGCATTTTTGATTGTTTTGCAGGCTTGTTTTCAAATCACAATCAAAGCCGAGCATTGCTTTTGGGAAAGTTCTCCGAGTCAGCTGTCACAGACAATTCAGGACGGTCCTGCAAAAGGAATAAAAACTACTTCCGCAAATGCAGAAAACTACGGGCAGCTTTATAACGATATAAACGAATATCAAAGTCTTGAAAAAGGCAATATTTTGTTTTTGACACAAAAAACCTGGACATATCTTGCGGCAAAAGATTTTCCTTACGGAACACTCTCTGCGTATGTAACCGGAGAAAATCAAAACAGTCTTAACAGACTCCGTTCCTATTATTCTGTAAACAGCAAAAAAATTCCAAAGTATATTTATATACCTAAGGATTCCCAGTGGGAAAATATTCAGCAAATTGTTCTTGAAGCACAGCAAAACGGTTACACATTAAGTGAAAACACGGTTTCATATAAGCTGCAAAGATAGATATATTTTACTTTGCAATTTTATGTCAATGCTTGATGTAATTTGAAATAACAGAATATAAAACAAAACAAGCGACAGCTAATTAAACTGCCGCTTGTTTTATTGCAAAATTGATATGTTCTTGAGAAAATAAATGTAATATGCGGTTAAATATTATAACACTTCAATATCATTCATCTCAATACTGCCCCATGATTTTTGCCAGGTGTTTTGATATTTGTCCGGTTTTCTTCTTCTGAAGGTCAAACCGTCAGCAACTTCGAGTGTTTCAAAGGGGGCGGCATCGTTTTTTCTGCTGTAAAAGACATAGCGTGTATAGTATCCGCCACGGACAATTTTTGATACATCTATTTTTAATTTTGCCGTGTGGGTTTCGCCCTTTTTCCCCGAATAGAAATTTTCAATCACAAATGCGGTAACCGGATATCTTCGGTAATCGCTTACTTCAACACGCAGACAAAGGTTTTCTATATCAGCCTTGTTTTCCCACATAAGTTCAAGCTGAATCTGCTCGTCATCATAGAAAATGTTATTCTCTTTGCCGTCATATCTTACAAATTTCAAACAAAGGTCGTTTCTGTCGGCATAATGCTTATGCTCATTCCCGACATATTCAAGAGCACGGAAATTTTCGTTTGCACTTCCGAGATAGATTTTTATACCCTCTTCAACATCACCGTCAAAAACAATTTTGCCGTGGTCAAGAACTATGCATCTGTCGCAGAGGTCACGAACAGTGTTCATATTGTGCGAAACATAAAGAACCGTTCTGTCCTCTTCGGCTGCAAGGGCACGCATTTTAGTTATACATTTTTTCTGAAAACACATATCGCCTACCGCAAGCACCTCGTCCATAATCATTATTTCAGCGTCAAGATGTGCCGCAACGGCGAAGGCGAGCTTTACAAACATACCCGAAGAATAGCGTTTTACAGGCGTGTCAATAAATTTTGCACACTCTGAAAAATCTATAATACTGTCTATTTTTGAAGTAACCTCTTCCTTTGTCATTCCGAGAATTGCACCGTTGAGGTAGATGTTCTCCCTTCCGGTAAGCTCTGCGTGAAAGCCTGTTCCGACTTCAAGCATACTTGCAATTCGTCCCCTAAAACGCACTCTGCCGTCTGTCGGAGAAGTGATTCTTGAAAGAATTTTCAAAAGAGTTGACTTACCTGCACCGTTAGCGCCTATAATACCGATTCGTTCACCGCGGTATACCTCAAGATTCACACCGTCAAGGGCAAGGAAGCTGTCACCTTTTTCGTAGTGCATTTCACCGATTCGCTGATTCGGGTCTTCCTTGCCTCTTCTTTTTGCATACCAGCTTTGTAAATCATGGCGGAGAGTTCCGGAACCTATTGCGCCGAGTCGGTATTCTTTTGAAAGATTTTCAATTTTAATTACACATTTTTCATTCATTTCAGTCATGACATCATACCGTATCTATAAAATTCTTTTCTACCCTATTAAAGACGATTATTCCGAACAGAAGAACGACTACTGTAACAGCAAAGCTCAATATGAGATATTGCCACGGAAATGTTCCGCTGCCTAAAAATCCGTAACGAAAAGTTTCAACAAGCGGAGCAACAGGATTTAAAAGAGCAAGCGAACGGAATGATTCTGCCACCTGAGAAACAGGATAAACAACAGGGGTGATGTACATCCACAATGTTACTCCAAATGAAACAAGCACACCGAGGTCACGATATTTTGTTGTGACTGACGAAACAATAAGTCCGCAACCCGTACCTAAAAGTGCCGATAAAAGCAATACAAGCGGCATAAGCAACGCACAAAAATTCGGGTGAACATTTGACCCGGCAAACATATATATAAGTACAAGAATAAAAAACATCACAAAATTAATCAAAAAGCCGATTGCATTGTAAATTATGTTTGCACAGGGCATTACAAGCCTTGGAAAATACACCTTACCGAAAAGTCTTGCATTACCGATAAAGGTTGATGAACTGCCGTTAAGACAGCTTGAAAAGAACGACCACAAAATGTTGCCTGCCATAAAAAACAGGAACTGAGGCATTCCGTCAGTTGAGATATTGGCTATCATACCGAAAATCACGGTAAAAACAAATGTTGAAAGGAACGGCTTTATAATTATCCACAGCGGTCCAAGCACAGTCTGCTTATAGGAGTTTTTAAAATCACGCTTTACGAACAGCATTACAAGGTCACGGTACTTCCAAATCTCACCAAGATTAAACTCAAAAAATTTTCGTTTTGGCGTAATTTCCGTTATATCGTTATTTTTCAAGCTTTTTCACCCTTTTGTAGATATTTCACATACAAAAATTTTATCACATTTATATTTTTGTGTCAATTCAGGTTGATTTGCAGACATAATAATGCTAAAATAAAAGTGAATTTATTTATGAAAGGAATTTAAAAAATGGCAAAAATTAAAAAGATTTCGGCAATTATGGTTGCTGCAGTTATTCTCTGCACCTGCTTTTTAATCAGCGGTTGCGGCGGTGACTCAGAGAGCAGTTCTTCGACAAAAGCTACTTCCGCAGTTTCAAATGAAGAAACAACATCAGCAGGCACAGACACAACCGACTACAAGTCAAGCTACACAGCAATTATTGATGTTAAAGACTACGGTAAAATTGAAGTTGAGCTTTATGAGGAGCTTGCTCCGATTACAGTCAAGAACTTTGTTGACCTTGCAAAAGACGGCTTTTATGACGGTCTTACTTTCCACAGAATCATTACAGGCTTTATGATTCAGGGCGGTGACCCAAAGGGTGACGGTACAGGCGGCAGTAAAAAAACAATCAAGGGCGAATTTGCTCAGAACGGTGTTGAAAACAACCTTTCACATACAAGAGGCGTTATCTCAATGGCTCGTTCAAATGATCCCGACAGCGCAAGCTCACAGTTCTTTATTGTTCAGGCTGACAGCACATATCTTGACGGTCAGTACGCCGCATTCGGCAAGGTAACAAAGGGTATGGATATTGTTGATAAAATCTGCGAGGACACACCTGTTACAGATTCAAACGGTACTGTTGAAAAGAAAAATCAGCCTGTTATCAACTCAATTAAGATTGAGGAAAAATAATGAACGGTATAACTGTTCTTGTTGATGCGGATGCCTGCCCTGTTGTAAAATCGGTTGAAAGGATTGCAAAAAATCATAATGTTCCCGTTGTGCTGTTATGCGATACAAACCATGTTCTCAAATCGGATTACAGCAAGATAAAAATTATCGGTGCAGGCGCAGACGCAGTTGATTTGGCACTTGTCAACCTTTGTAAAAAGGGCGACATTGCGGTAACTCAGGATTACGGAGTCGCGGCACTTGTGCTTGGAAAGGGTGCGTACTGTATTCATCAGTCGGGGAAAATTTTCTCGGATGATAACATAGGCGGTCTGCTTATGGACAGACACCTTGCCAAAAAGGCGAGAATGTCAAACGGCAAGCATCACTTAAAGGACCGAAAAAGCGTACAAAACAAGATGACGAAAACTTTGAAAAAAGCTTTGAATCTTTGCTTGTAAAAGTGTTAAATAATTCCAATCAGGAATAATAATTTTTCGGCATATACTTGAAATGCACAGAAATGTGTATTACGATAATCATAGGCAAAATGATGTAAATAGTCCATTGGGCAAAACGAAACCCTCGAAGTTGGTAGCTTCGAGGGTTTCTTCATAGGTTGGCTGTTGAAGTTACTATCTATCCAACCACTTGCAAATATATTAGGCAACTACACTTTCTCCAACAGATAGGAAAAAGGATATAAGCAACTCCAAAAAAGTCGCCTTCTTCCTGACGGAAAGAGTCAACCGCACAATCAGCATATCACATCTGTTGAGATATATTTCAGCCAACCTTTACAAACAGAACACCCCGAAGAACTTAATCTTCGGGGTGCTTTATGTTTTACCGTAAGAATTTTTGCAGTCGCATACTCGGGCAAAATATGATATAAACGATTCAAACTATCTTCCCAACCGCACCTAACAGCTATTAACTTTTCACTCCTCACTTCCAACGGTATCCGTTGTTTCGGTTGATTTGACTTTTTTCTGATAGGTGTCAATATTAAAAATGCCGAGATTTTGTTTCCATTTCAGGATTCGCTTTACGGATGCGTCAACCTGAGCTTCGGGAATTTTACCGCTTTGAACAGCCTCAAGAACTGCGGGATATTGGGTATCGACAGATGAACAGCAGAGCAAATCATTACCGCATTTTGCCGCCGTGACAGCCGCCGCTTCATCTCCCGTAAAATCCGTGATTGCGTCCATAATAAGGTCATCGGTCATAATTACACCGTCAAATTTGAATTCATTTCTGAGAATATCATGCACCTTTTGTGAAAGTGACGCAGGATATTCGCTGTCCATGCAATTAACTATGTTGTGTGAAACAAGAATGCAGTCGGCACCGGACTCAATTCCCTGATAAAACGGCTTAAAATCTGTATTTTCAAACTCCGAATAGTCACGGTCATCATATGCAATTCCCGTGTGTGTGTCGCTGTTATTGCCATAGCCCGGGAAATGTTTCAGAACCGTACCGAGTTTTTTTGATTTGCTCGTTTCAACAACAGTTCGCACAAATCTGTTTTCCATATCAACATCCGAGCTGAAAGAACGGTCATACATAAAGCCGTATTCATCGGAGGTCATATCGCACACGGGAGCCAGATTCACATTGATTCCGAGTGAAAGGAGTAAATCCGCTTTTTCTTCTGCATCCTGCTTGACAGCATCCCAACCGCCGTCTGCATAAGTATCCTTTGGAGAAAGGAACGGGGCTTCTCTAAGATTAGGATTACTGCTGACACGCACAACCGTTCCACCCTCTTCGTCAACACCGATTAAAAGCGGAATATCTGCCTCATCCTGATAGCTTTGAATACAGTTAATAACTTCATCTTTGGTTTTTCCGTCAAAATCTCTGCCAAACAGGATATAACCGCCGATATTGTACTCGCGGACCTGTTGCACGGCGTCTTCATCGGGACAGCGTACAAAGAACATCTGCCCCACCTTTTCTTCAAGCTTCATATTTGAAATGAACCTGTCAAGCTTTTGATCATTGATTTCTTCTTCCGACATTGTAGTCGGCTGAACTGTAGTCTGCTCTGTTGCTTGAAATTGTTCGGGCTGACTGTCACCGTTTGCACAAGCCGACATTAAAAACAATATGCATAATGCAAGCAAAGCAAATGAAGTTATTTTTAATTTTCTGTTAAATATTTTCATAAACGCCTTACGCCTTCTGGATTTTTGACTGCACTCCCTTTGTGACATAAACAAGACATCTTACCGTAACACCGTTTGCCGTGGTACATGATACTGTGGTTTTGCCCGTTTTGTTGGCTGTAATTTTTCCGCTGTTTTCATCAACAGAAGCAACAGTCGGATCTGTTGACGAATAGGTTGTTGAACAGGTCGCCTCACCTTCTGCAACAGAAAGATTCAGCAAACTTGAATTACCCTCTGAAAGTGAAATTTTATTTTTGCCAAAGCTAACCGCCATGGCAAGAAACTTTACATTCACATTAACATTTTTTGTTTTACCGTCAGATGTCGAAATCGTGATAACTGTATCGCCTATGCCTGTTGCGGAAATTTTGCCATTTTCATCAACAGAAGCAACTGACGGATTACTGCTGTAGTAACTCATTTCAATATCTCCCCTCAACTCGGTAATTTTACTGTTGAGAGAATATGTTTCAAAAAGACCCATCGAAAGCTCAGTTATCGGAACAACAAGTTCAGATTTTTTCTGAGCAACCTCATTGAGCTTTTCGGCAACGGCAGGACCGTATATCTTCATATTAGTATACGCAAGAGGGTGGATTCCATCGCCTTTTTTAGTTGTTATATTATATTTAAAATACTGTGTTGTAATTTCCTCGTTGTCATCGGTAAGCTCTGTTTCTTCCGAAAGATCAACATAAGGGATTTCCCACTTGTCGAGGATATTTTTAATCAAAGTCCAGTATTGCGACTGTTTTGTCTTCTTTGAACAATCGTGACAAAGAACGAACAGTTTGATTGAACTTTTATAATTCATATTAAGAAAATAGCAAATACTTTCCAACGCACCCGCGGTTGTATATTCATCATACTTTCCCGACTTATTGCTTTTGTCAGTCATAGAACCGATTTTTACATTTTTGAATAGGTCATTAAAGCCGCCGTCAAGCAAAATAACATCGTAGTCATCTTTCATTTCTCGGACACGCTCAAGTATACTTTTGTGATTTGTACCTATAAAATTCTTGCGTATTGCAAGAGTTGTGCCGGGTACAGCCTTGTTGGTCATTGTCATATTATACTTTTCGGCAACATAATTACAGAATGAATAAGTTGAATTACCCATTGTGTCCGTACCCGAACCGTAAGCAACGCTGTCGCCGTCACAATACATTGTTCTGCCGGAAAGATAGTCGGGGGCTGTATACAGTGCCTTTGCACAGGGAAAAAGGTCTTTGCAAAATTCATTTTCGACAGCCTGCAAAATCAAATTAACATCGTTTTCGGTTATTTTTCCGTCATCGTCAACATCAGCCTTTGTGAGCTGTTCTTCTGTAGGAATACTGCCAATAAGACTTTTGGCAAGCTTCGCGTCATGAGCATCAACCTCACCGCTGCCGTCAACATCGCCGTAGGTTACCTCACCTGCCGAAACAAAGTTAAGAGAACTGTCATTGCAATATTTTTCTGCAACGGTGCCTGAATAGCCTTTAAGCGTAAATGCCGAATCAACTTCATACTGCTGAGTACTGATTGTCTGCTTGCTGTAGGAGTCAAAAACACCTGTCTTAGTGGTACAGTCTACCGCAAAAGAATCGTCACAAATCTGTGTCACGGACATAGGAATGCTCACTGATTTAAGCCTTTTGCAATTCATAAAAGCGCCGTAACCAACTGTTTTTAAGCCAAAATTAAGATTGACTTTTTCCAAACTTGAGCAACCGTAAAACGCCCACCACTTAATGCTTCTGACCGTATTTGGAATTGTAACTTCCTTAATTTTGCAGGAAGAAAAAGCCGTTCTGCCTATTGAGGTGACAGGTACGGAATTTATGCTTTCAGGAATTGTCACAACGGTGTCTTTACCTGTATAGCCGCAAATTTCAGCGGTATCATCGTCAAGCATTTTATATTTGAATTTTCTATATGTAAGTTCATCGGATGCGGCAAAAACAGTTGTGCTGACGCCTGCAACCGAAGAAAAAACAATCATCGTTGAAAGTAAAAGAGAAAGAGTCTGTCTCTTATACACATCTGACGCTGCCGAC
>ENA-OZWZ01000184-OZWZ01000184.1-human-gut-metagenome-genome-assembly--contig:-NODE-184-length-13422-cov-5.512007_pt1 | contig 13422 bp, 20 predicted proteins | sample MGYA00244852_ERZ654088 | MGnify/ENA primary metagenome ERZ654088 (study PRJEB26926, sample SAMN06164960) | human gut metagenome | biome: ENVO:00009003; feature: ENVO:2100002; material: ENVO:00002003... | reverse complement strand
GCAGCGTCAGATGTGTATAAGAGACAGGAAAAAACGTCTCGAAGTCGGCGAAACGTGTACGTTCGGGTTCAATCTTACCGAAAGAGATTTTGCCTATTTCAGCCCCGTTTTAAATGAATTTTATGTGGAAAACGGAACTTTTACGATATTGATCGGCGCAAGCAGCGCGGATATCAGGTTACAGGAAAAAGTGGAAATAAAATTGCCTGACGAGAAGCAGTTTTCACAGTATTGAGGAAGAATATGAAACTAACAATCGATTATCTCGAAGAAGAACGTTTTTTCGGCGGAACGGTCAACGACGGCATTTTTATGCCGTATTCCGCAGGATTTTCGCGCGACCTGCGCGTGTGGCACGCAGGAAATCAGGCGTCCTCGTTTTTATTGTCGGACAGAGGAAGAACGATATATTCGGATAAACCTTTTAAATATGAGTTCTTTTCCGACCATATGGAAGTCGAAGGGGAGGATATCTTTGTGGAACGCAACGGCGACACGCTGAAAAGCGCATACACGTCGATGTGTAAAAAATTCGCTCCTGCGGGGAAGAATACGATTCCTCCCGAGATCATGTTTTCGAGTCCGCAATATAATACGTGGATAGAAATGGAATGGGATTGCACGCAGGATAAAGTGCTTGAATATGCCGATCGGATACTTTCACACGGTTATCCGGCAGGAGTTTTAATGATCGACGATTGCTGGTGTCGGGCATACGGAGACTGGAATTTCAACGCCGCGTCCTTTCCCGATCCGAAAGCAATGATTGATAAATTGCATCGATCGGGTTTTAAGGTCATGCTGTGGTGTTGCCCGTTCGTCAGCCCCGACACGGCTGTTTTCCGCGAACTGGAAAAACTCGGCGCGCTCGTAAAAAAATCGGACGGAACAACCGCGATTTCTCATTGGTGGAACGGATACAGCGCGGTGCTTGACCTGACGAATCCGACGGCAACGGCGTGGTTTGAAAAGCAAGCTTCCGCTTTGATGGACAATTTCGGTATAGACGGTTTTAAATTCGACGCCGCAGACCCCGAATATTATGACGACGATTTTGTGTTTTCCGATGGTTCGGAGCGTTCGACGCAGGCGAAAATATGGGCAGAAATCGGCGCGAAATATTCGTTTAACGAATTGCGCGCCGGGTTTAACGCGGGGTGGCTTCCCGTTGTCAATCGTCTTCGGGATAAAAATCATTCCTGGGATAACGACGGGTTGAACACTTTGATTCCAGACGGGATCGCGATGGGTTTATGCGGTTATCAATATCTTTGCCCCGATATGATCGGCGGCGGAATGGTTCCGGATTTTCATCGCGACGGATTTGTTTTCGACGAAGAATTGTTCGTGCGTTATTGTCAGGTGGCGGCAATGTTCCCCATGATGCAGTTTTCGCGTGCGCCGTGGAAAGTTTTATCCGAAAACAATCAGAAAATTTGTCTCGATGCGGTCGGGTTGCACAGCGATCTTGCGGAGTATATCATACAGACGGCAAAGCGTTGCGCCGCTTCCGGCGAGCCTATGATAAGAAATCTCGAATATGCTTATCCTCATAGCGGTTATGCTACGGTGAACGACGAATTTTTGCTTGGTGAAGATATTCTTGTCGCTCCGCAGTTGAAAAAAGGCATGAGTACGAGGCAGGTGGTTATTCCCGACGGAATATGGGAAGACGCGGCGGGAAAAAAATACCGTAAAGGCATCTATTCGATCGATACGCCGATAACGGTAATTCCCGTATTCAAAAGAATCGGCAAATAAAGTTAAGCGCAGACAGAAATACGCACGGTTTTTAATGAAAAATCGCTGAAAACTTGCCTGAAAACGATATTGCAATAGTTGATTATCGCAATAGCGAGGAACGTATTTGGCTTGCCAAATACCGACTTAATAAGTCGCCTCGTTAGGGAAAAGATTTCCCTAAGACCCTTTTGAAAATAACGAACGAAAAACATAAAATCAGTTTGCAAAACGGAGAATTTTTCAGGAATATAATAAAAAGCAATTAAATAGAATGATTGACCATCATAGGACAAAAAAGTTGTCAGATACGGTTAAAGTCGTTGAAGCGTAAAATGTTTCGGCGGCTTTTTTATACCCGAAAATCTGAACGAGGAGGAGCAATAATGGCATGTTACAATTTTTATCGCCCGCCGTAAAACGGAATTTATAGAACTAATTAAAAAACTACGGGAGGTAACGTTATAGAAAACAGAACGAGACCGTTTGCCTACACGTTTAGGGCGAACAAAAACGAGAAGAATTTAATCGACAAAGCAATATCCGCAAGCGGACTTACTATGCGCGAATTCATCGTTCGTGCTATCATAAACAAACCCGTTATCGTAATAGAGCGCGGCGGCGAGATACTCGCGGAATTGAAGCGGCAGGGAAACAATCTGAATCAGGCTGTGAGGAACAATCATTACGGGATAGATACAGAGCGCGAAATAAAAAGTTGTATCGCCGACCTGAAGGAATTATACCGTAAAATTTCCGTTGCCGCAGGCGGTGCGTGATGCCGCTTTTTAAATGTAGTGCGAGCAAGGCGAAACCGAAAAACGGGATAAGGTATATCACCGATCCGAAGAAAGCGGCGTTTGTGTCGGCGAAAAATTTATTCGAGGACGAAGATTACGCAAAACAGTTTGAAGAAACGGCGAAAAGGTTCGGTAAGGGTGAGAAGTTCGACGAAAGGAAATACTACCATTTCAAATTATCTTGCGCGCGGAAAGATAACGTAACGCCCGAAAAAGCCCACGCGTATGCGGAAGAAGTTGCGGAAGCGTTTTTCAAAAATTACGAATGCGTGATCGCAACGCACACGGATACCGAAACGGTTCACAGCCACATTATCGTAAACGCGGTTGATCCGATTACGGGGAAAAAGTTGCAATTCGGTAAAGCGGAATACGCCGCGATGAAAGACGAAGTCAATCGAATCGGAAAAGAACACGGGTACACCGAAACGGAATTTCGGAAGCGCGGCAAAAACAGCCGAACGGCGGCAGAAAAGAAAATTATATTAAAAGGGGGAACGAGTTGGAAAGAAGAACTGCGCGAAGTCATAGCCGAAGCGGTAAAGAAAACGAAATCGCCCGAAGCGTTCAAAAAATATCTTGACGAATGTTACGGCGTAAAAATCACGCGGGACGGAAAGGATTATTCCTATCTGCACCCGAACAAACAAAAGCCTGTTCGAGGGGCGAAACTCGGAGAAAATTATACGAAGACGGAGGTAATCAAAAGAATTGGAGAACAGAATTACAGGCAGAAGTCCGGAGCGTATATCGGACGAAGAAGTGGATTTGAGGGAAAATCCGTCGGCAATCGAACTGTGCGAAGAGGTAAAACGGTTGACGGCGGAAACGCGGGAAGCATTATTAGAGCAAGCCTTAGCGGTATCGAACGAGAAATGCAACGCCTTAATTTCGCGGCTGAATGCGCGGGTGGAGGACTTGACGCAGCAAGTGAGGAGCGTAGAATGGACGAACGACGCGCTCGTGAGGAGGCTGAAAGAAGACGTAGAGCAGCTGACGAAAGATATGAAAGAGGACAATCGGAACTTGCTGTCGAGCCTGCGGATAACGCTTCAAAGGATAACGGAAACGGTAACGGAAATACAGCGGCAAGTAAGTACAACTATGGCAAAGGCGACTGACGAGGCGACAGAGTTATTAAAAGAGAGAATCGCGCTTGCCGCGGACGATGCCGCCGAAGTAATCGATGCTCACACGAAAGAACTTAAGAAAAAGGTGCAAAGTCTCGAAAAAGAGGTGGATAAAGCGAAAGAAGAAATCTATTACGAGCGAGGCTTTCGGAAATTCTTTTTCTGGCTGACGCCGGTATTATTGATTGCGCAGGGAATCTTGACTGCAATTTTACTGTTGAGATAAAAACGAACAATCCGACGATTGAAAGTGATGTTGCTTTCAATCGCCGGAGCCGACGCACAAAGGGGCAATACGGTATATAGAGTTAGCCGGAATGATATTGCGGAGTAAGTAATAAAGGGTGTAACGGCGAAAAGCAGAAGGGGTTTTACAGGATAAGGGTAGAACGGAAAAGACAACAAATAAGAAATTAAGAGAGGAAAAGTGGCGAGAAATAAGAAGGAAGTAAACGATATCGGATACTTGTCCGCACCGAAAACGAGTGTAAAGATGAGTATCAAAGGGGCAGATTATTTGGTGGAGAGTTATTTTATCGGAAAGAAAAATATACACGATACGCTAATCGTTTTAGCGGAAAGGGAGGCGTATGAGGAAATGTTGAAATCAAGAAAAATTAAAGGAGGATGCGAGGTATGAACAGCTTGAGCTATTACGAAAAATATGGTAAAATAAAGGCAAGTGAAAAAATTGCTTCGGTTCGGGAGGTAAAACATGGAACCTAAGCGGAATAAAAATTACATAGCAGGCATTTATTTGAGATTAAGCCGCGACGACGAGCGCGCAGGAGAATCGCTTTCTATCGAGAATCAGAAAATACTCGTAACGAAATACGTAAAAGAAAAAGGCTGGGAGATAAAAGACGTATATGTCGACGACGGCTATTCGGGAACGAATTTCGATCGCCCCGCCACAAGAGAACTGTACGCACCCTAATGGTAAATTAGAGTGCGTATATTTCTTTTCTGTCGAATATTTCGGCATAATTGTAAGAAGATGAATATAAAAACGGACAGCCGGGCGATTTTATTCGCTCGGCTTTTTCTATACCCAAAATTAAACGCATTTACGGAAAATACGAGAAAAAACCACTTTTTCAGAATGCTTTACCGAGAATTGCTCCGATTTATCGCCTTTCGTCATTTTCGTTGTAGCACAGTAAAAATCGGAAGTCAACGGGAAAAATTGTCGCTGAAAACTTTAATAATACCAAGAGTCGGACTCAATTTCGAGTTTGGCTCTTTTTTCATTTATGCAACAATTTTGTCCTTTGTCGTTGACTTCCGGGATTGCGACTTTAACTCGCAGAGATATTTGCTTTTTCCGGTGCTACCCCGTTTATGCCGAAAGGCGAAAAATAAATCGGAGGTAAATCCAAATGAAAAAAGTAGTTTATTCAATCAGAAAAGTTAAAGGAAACTTTGACGAAAAGATTTCCGGTCTCGGATTTCTTAACGACGAAGGAACGTTATTCTGCAAATGCGTTTCTAAAAACGGAAAGCGTTATACCCGCGCTTTCGATGACGTCGAAAAGAATTGCCACCCGATAATCGGAAAAGAAAATGAGTTCAAAGGTTACGTAACTATGTATTACGAATACGAAGGCAGAGATATCGAAGTCGAATATTCGGTGTGGTATAAAACGGTATAAGGAGTAAGAAAAATGGCTGAATATCAACACTTTGACGGTGAAACCTATATAACTTTCAATATCGTATATGCGACCGAAAAAGAAGTCCGACTTGCTATTACTAATCGTGGCAAAATCAGCGTTCTGACCTATGACTTATATACAGACGAAAACGGCAAATATTTTGAATACGGCTGTATGTATGAAAAAATTTATATCGAAGATTTTGAGGTAATGTGAAATGGATAAACCAATTATTGATTTAGAAGAATTGCTTGACGAAGCAAAAGACAGGATTGAAGAAAAACTTATTATCGAAGGAGAAATTGAAAATGTGTGACAATATAAAAATCGTTATAGGCTCGTGGGGTTCATACAACGAATGTAACGAAAGAGCGTTGGGCTCGAAATGGCTTGACCTTTCGGACTATTCCGACTGGGACGAAATTGTAGAAGAACTTAAAAAAGAAGGCTTTGAACTCGACGGCATAGACGAAGAACTGTTTATACAAGACGTTGAAGGTATCGAAGACCGTTCCGTAAACTGGGATTACGTCAATCCCGAAAAGTTATTCAATACATTGAAAGAATCGGGCGTTTTGGACGACGATTACAAATACAAAGTATTCTGTGCTTTCCTTGAAGTTCGTTGCTACGACGATTTTGAAGAAAAAGTCAACTCGCACGGCGACCGCTGGGACGATTGTATCAATCTTTGGAGCGGCTACTCGTGGGAAGATTACGGCAAAGAAATGCTCGACTGTTGCGGCTACGAAATACCCGAACATATTTTAGACTTTATAGACCTTGAACGCTACGGAAGATACTGCGGCGAAGAAACGCTTTCCGAATACAGCGACGGTCTTATTGAAATTTATTAAACAAAAAGGAGTTTTTACTATGAATATTACAATCGAAAACAAAAAACAAAAAGCAATCGAACTTATGCAAAAATTAGACATTTATAAACCGTATATCAAAGGCTTTAAGGAAAAAACCGACGTTTGCTTCTTTGAATGCTTCGGCGGTTACTGGGCTTATCAAGAGCCTGAATTGATGGCTAAAATCAAAGAATTTGAAGAACAATACAACGTTCTCGTATATGCCGTAACACACGAATATACGGATTTCGGCGAATGTTACGACTTTCTCTACATATCCGACTACGAAGAAGAATGGGACGAAATGCTGTATAAGCAAGGCAGAACGTTCTATGCTTACGCCTACGTTTGGAACAAAACCGACGATTGCTGCTCGGAGTTCGGTACAATAGGCGTCTGCTCGTTCGGCGGTGGAATTAAACGTGTGGCGTGAGGTGAAATATGAAAGAGTATAAAGCAATGGCACATATAAACTCGCTGAACGGCGAACTTGCCGAAATAACGGTACTCGAAAAAGTCGGCGATAATGATTACATAGTGGACTACAAGGGCGTGAAATGTCACGCTCTTTTTAATTGGTTTGTTTGTCAATTTTACGCCGACGACGTTTACGGGAGAGTTAAACAATGAGATACATTTTCTATCACTACAATCAATACGGCACGCTCGTTTTCGACTATTACGATGACGAAACGCACGTTACGCAATCGTATGTGTTCTATTCGCTTAAACAGGCTGTAAGCAAATTCAGGCACGACAACGGTTTGCAGTATAAACGTATCAAAATTTCAAAATTATTCTAAGGAGATAATCACTATGGCTAATATCAAAGACTTGAAAAAATACGTGGGTTACGAGTTTTCGTCCGGCTGTTATACAGGCGACGACTACAAATCGTTTCAGACCAAATACATAAATTTCTTAAAAACAATGTGTAGAAATAACCACTGGCAACTTGTAAACGTCGGTAGAAATCATTACTGCTTTTCGGCGTTTATAAAGAGCGCGGAAAACAAATGCGTTTACGTATCTATATCCGACGTTCGCTACTTTTCCGACGAGTGGTATAACCACATACTTATCCGCACGGCGAAAAACGAAACGGACTACCGCGGTGGGTTCAACAACTATACGACGCTCGACGGTTTGGAAGGTAAGGCTTGCGAATTGCTTGACGACTTACCGTTTTAAGGAGATACGAAAATGAAATTATCGACAGAAACCCTATATCGCCTTTGCAACAAATATCAATGGTTTACAAGCGGCGATTGCACGCAATATGAAAAAATGTTTGAGCGAAACAAACAAGGAGCGAGCCTTGAAACGCTTGCAACGATTATTTGGCTTTGCTCGGTCGGATACGAAGAAAAACAAATATTAGAAATACTCGAAAAGGAGTGTAAAAACGATGATTAAGTTAAATCTTACACCGCAAAATAAGCAGGAAGAACTTATCCTTACTTATTTACAAAACAATGCGAGCGAAACCCTTGCCGACAAGATAAATAACGGCACTCCGTTTGAGAAAGACGGACACCCTTTGTTGAACAAGAAAACGCTTTCCGGTTTTATGAAATATGCTTGCGACGAAGCGAGAAAACTTGCCGAAAAAGGTGCTAATTCCGCTTGTATTGACGACGTTACCGTGTACGGTTGGGCTATCCACTTTTTTGAAGAAGATTCAATCGAAGGCACGCTTTATACCATAGACGGCGAAGAATACAAACCCGCGCCGAAAAAGGTTGCTACAACAAAGCCTGTAACGGTAAAACCGCAACCAACGAAACCGCAGAATTTACAGTTTTCTATTTTCGATAAAATCGACGATACCGACGTTAAAGACACCAAAACGGATACTTTAACTACTAAAACCGATACAAACGACGATGAAACGGATATGCCGTCGGAAGAAGAAATGCAGGAAATTTTCGCCCAAGTTCACGAAGAAGAACAACGCAAAAAAGGCAATCCTACGTATCAAAAATATACGGCGTATCAGGCAGAACACCCGACGGCAATCGTGGCATATCGTTTAGGCGATTTCTACGAAGTTTTAGGCGATAAAGCCGTGCTTCTCGGTAACGAACTCGACCTTACCATTACAAGCCGCGACGTGGGCTTAAAAGAGCGTATTCCGATGGTCGGTTTTCCTTATCACGCTGCTGAAAATTACTTTGCGAAAATCGTAAAATATCACGACTTGTATATCATCGAAAACGACAACGAAAAACAATTCATTGAACGCGTCGAAACAGCCGTTAATCGACATATAGACTTAGATACGGGCGAAATTCTTACAGAAGAAGAAATGCGGGAGTTCGACGGAGATATCGAAGAACCCGACGACGTTCTCGCAGAAGAAAAAGAACTTGCCAAAGGCTTTGAACCTTCCGCCGTGTGCAAACTCGAAGAGATACTCGGCGACGTCTTTATCGTGGAGGTGTAACTATGAAAAAAGAGAAAACAAAACCCATTCCGAAATACATAGTCGCTCGTATCAAAAAAGCCGACGCGCAAAATAACGTATGCCTTCCCGGCAGAACTCGTTTTTACTCATATCTTACGAAAAATGACGGCGAACTCGTCAAAGTAACCGTAGCCGTAAGAACGAAATATAAACAGTGGCTGTATAAACAGGTTGCCGTTCACGGTCTGAACTCGGATATTTGCTACGTCAAAGATATGGTTTTCCACTATATCGCAGGCTATTCCGTCGGTTGGTTTGAACAAGGGGCGCAAACCGCTCCGCGTTGGTATGAAAGCACCGAATGGGATTATTCCGAAGATAAATATTTCGACCCATTCGCCCCGGTCGTCAACCGTGAGTATTTAGACAAATTTCCTAAATATAAGTATTCCGCCGTAAACCTTTACAAGGGCGTTGACGTTCTGAAATATCTACGCTTTTACGAGAAATATCCACAAATCGAATATCTTATGAAAGCGGGACTTGACGGCTACGCCTTCTCCAAGCAAATTTTGCAAGAAATCGGCAAAAACAAACGCTTTGCAAAATGGCTTATGAAAAATCGCGCAGAGTTAAGCCGAAACGATTATAACGTTGACGTTATTAAGGCTTCGTTCAGAACCGGCAGACCGCTTGCGGAATTGCAGAATATACGAAAAAATCAGCAGGCATTGAAAAAAGCCGTAGGCATATCCGAACTGCGAACGTTCTTCAAAAACGACCTTGAAAAATTCGTTACATATCTCGCAACACAAAAAACAAGCGTTTATTCCTACAACGATTATTTCAGAGCGTGCAATTATCTCGGCTTGAATATGACCGAAGATAATCGTTTTACCTCCTTGAAAATAGTCCACATAAATTTTAGTAAATTATTGAAGAAAGAAAATACGTTTAAGGACAGCGCACTCTCAATTAGCGATAAAAACGATAGCAAAATTTCGATAACTAATGAAAATATTAGTGATTTTCTATGTTTTATGATTTTGTTTTGGACTTCTATGCGTTCGTCAATTTTATCAATGAACCCTGATATTTTTTGTTGTTCATCAATGGTTGGGTATGCAATAGAAATCTTTTTCAATTCATCTGCTTGCAAGTGAACGATTGATTTACCTTGTGCTATTCGTGCAATAAAGGGAAAAAACTTCTCGAAAAAATATACCACTTATTTTATTCATGTCTTGACGACTTTCAAAAAGAAATTATCCGCGAACGAAAGTTAAAATCTGAAAAAAATAATCCATGAAGGAAGGAGAAAGAGAATGACAGAGAAAGAATTTAAGGAATTGAAGGTAGGAGACAAAGTAAGGATAATCAGCACGCCTGTATCGGAGACACATGCGGGAGTTCCAAGCATGGATAAATGGAGCGGGAAGATTATGACTATAAGGGGAATGCGCATTGATGGTGCTACTCTTTATACGCGGGAATCTCATACGAAGAAATCATGCTGAAAATTTGCGAGCGGCTTGCGCGGGATACGGACAATTATCTGTTCGGAAGTCGCTTACATAGGCTCTTTGAAGGGCTGAAAAGGAGGATAATTAATGAAGACGGGTAAAAAAGTGCTCAGTTGCGCAGTCGGTGCGTTATTGTTGGGAAGCCTTCTTTTGGGCGGCTGCAACAATCCTATGTTCGATTTCGGCGGCTATGAATATCCGGATTTCCCTTTGGCGGATCACGACGATACGATCGACAGCTGGACGCAGTGGGAAGAGGACGAAATCATAAACATCGACTGGTTTATCGACAGTACATCGTATTCCCTGCCGCGGGAGGGATCTCAGGTTATGGACGAGATTCTCCGTAAAACGGGCGTGAAAATCAATTTCAGAAAGGCGACCACGGGAGACGGTTCGGAGCTTACGACGATGATCGCGGGAAACGATCTGCCAGATCTGGTTTCCGTCACGGCGGGCATGGACAATTTGGTCAACGGAGCCAAGGTATTTCCGATCAACGGACTTGCCGAACGCTGGGCTCCTTCGCTGTGGCGGAGAATCACGGAAGAAGGGGAGATGTATAACACATATAAAGACGCCGACGACGAGCTTTTCTACATAGTCAATAATTTTTACAATTCGGAGGAAATGGAAGACTACCGCGAACTGGGCGGGGATATTCTTCCCAACGACGGAATTGTCGTAAGAAAGGATTATCTCGACGCTTTCTGTACGTACAAAAAATCTCAGAATCCCGATTGGACGGACGCGCAGATGGCAAATCCAGAGGGGATATTCGAGTTTCTTACATGGACGAAAAACGAGTATTCGTTATCCAACGCAAACCATTCCGTACTGATTTCCGCGTTTGATTCCAGCGAAGAGTATGGAAGCCGAGGGATTCAGGTACTGATGGAATATTTCTCCTGTCCGGAAGAAGATTCGGAAGGAAACTATGTATATCCTCAGTCGAGCGAAAATTTCGTGGAAATGATGCAATGGCTGAACGAACTTTACCGTGCGAACCTGCTTACGGAAGGCTGTCTCGGCGCCACGCAGACGCAAATCAATCAATATATTCAGACGGGTGAACCGATCATGTATATCGGAAAAATGATTACTCCGTCGAGCTATTTCAGAAACTGGGAAATGAATATCAACGGCAATAATCCGAAAGGTGAGGATGCCGCTTACGTACCGATTATCTTTACGAACGGGAGCGGACAGGTGCCGCAACTTTCTTATCGGACGTCGGGGGAATTGTTCACGATGGTTTCCGCAAATTGCGAGAGGCCCGACCGTGTAATCAAATTGCTGGATTTTTTGTATTCCGAAGAGGGACAAAGGCTCGTCTATTACGGGATCGACAGGGCGGAGGATGCGGAAAACGGAACGTTTTTCTACGTAAAACAGCCGGGGGAGACGGAGACGCTTGAAGACGGTACGGTGCATACCTACCGATACGGGCAGATGGACTATACCGACGAGGTAAAGACCGCTTTTCAAACCAACGTGGAAAGTTACGGCATTTATTTCTGCATGTTTCTCTGCAATCCGATGTACGTAAATCTTACCAGCGTGTCCGGCGGTCAGTTCAATAACTACCGCGATTACGTGAAATGGAATTCCCGCGCTGCGCTCATCCCCTATTCTTATGATAAGCGGGGATTCGAGTTCATGCTCGACACATCGGATTCGCGATATAAGTCCAGTCTTACGACGCAGAGCAATATGCGTTCACAGTGGTACAAAAAATATGCGGACATTATCGGCCAGGGTTCCGCGGAAGAGGTCGCTTCGGAAATTGAATCGATGCTGGCGTGGTGCGTGCGGGCAGGTTTGAACGAGTATGTTGAATTCAATAACGATTGTTTTCAGGCGCATAAAAAACGTTTGGGGATACAATATGCATGGGCGCCAAATGCTCCCGATTCCGACTACGCCGAGCTGAGGATTAATTCCGTGTACGGGGACACCTCCTATTATAAGGCTGTGCCCGACAGCATGAAGTAAAGCAATGGGGAAGATTAGGAGCCAACATGGAAAAACGCGAAAAAATCATCATCGATACGGATATCGGCGACGATATCGACGACGCTTATGCTTTGGCGCTTGCCGTCCGCATGAAGAAATTCGATATTCTCGGCGTGACGACGGTGTTCAGAAACAGTATGCAGCGCGCAAAAATTGCTTCGGCGCTGCTCGGAGCGCTCGGGGAGGATCCGGAGGTATATGCGGGAGAAGATTATCCGTACAAGGCCGCTTTTCAGGTGGAGGATTTTGAAGAAAGACTTCCCGACGGCCGTCCCGTCATTCCGCACTATTTCCCCGAATTTGCTTCCGCACCCGTACGTTCTCTCTCCGCAGTCGATTTCATTGCGGAGCAAGCGGAAAAAGCTCCCGGAGAGGTCACGCTCATGGCTATCGGGCCTTTGACGAATTTGGCGAAAACGGCCGAAAAATATCCGAATTCTTTCCGCAAACTCTCGCGGATTATCTGCATGGGCGGAAGTTTTACGGGAGAAAAGGCGGAATGGAATATCCGTTGCGACCCGGAAGCCGCGGCGCTCGTACTGAGGGCGGGCGTGCCGATGACTTTTGTCGGAATCGATGTGACCGCCTATACGTATTTGGAAGAATCAGAGGTCTATGCGGTCGTTTCGGGAGGGGGACGGGAATTCGACATTCTCGGAAGAATGCTCGGAAAATGGAGGGATACACATCCCGGGCGCAGGCCGACGATGCACGATGTGCTTACGATCGCCGAAGCGACGGAAAAGTTCTGTACTTACGGAAGACGGCGCATAGACATTCCGCTCGCAGGGGACGAAAGGGCCCGCACGCGATTTACGGATTCTCCGTCCGCGACGGAAGTTACTTACGCGACGGGCTTGGACAGAACGGCATTTCTCCGTTTTTTCATAAATACCTTGAAATCGGGGGAAGTGACGCATATCAAATATTTTAAGGATACCGAACAATCGGTATTCCCGGAAGGAGGAAAAGAATGAAGACAAAACTGATTTCCGTGATGCTGGCGGCCTTTGCCGTAACGGCCGTATGCTTTTCGATGGGCGATAGAAGCACTTCTGCGGAACAGGCTTTTCCGTTGATCTACGAAACGGAAGGGAAATTATCGGAAAACGAACGGCTGACTTATGTGCTGCCCGAAGAAAAGCAGGTGGAGGGGAATGCTCTTTCCGTAAAGGTATTTTTGAAAAATACTTACAATTACGCACTTCCCGTCAGAATTTCCGTTTGTTCGGGCGGAACGGAATCTGTCTCTTATACACATCTCCGAGCCCACGAGACCGAGGCTGATCTCGTA
>ENA-OZWZ01000146-OZWZ01000146.1-human-gut-metagenome-genome-assembly--contig:-NODE-146-length-15122-cov-7.849804_pt1 | contig 15122 bp, 9 predicted proteins | sample MGYA00244852_ERZ654088 | MGnify/ENA primary metagenome ERZ654088 (study PRJEB26926, sample SAMN06164960) | human gut metagenome | biome: ENVO:00009003; feature: ENVO:2100002; material: ENVO:00002003... | reverse complement strand
CGGTCTCGTGGGCTCGGAGATGTGTATAAGAGACAGATAATTAACAGACTCATCTTTAATGTATCCGCTAAGTTCTTTATCAGTAGGATCGGTATCTACATTCTTCCAAGTGTGCATAGTGTACTTCGTAGGGTCATCCACATTCGTAGCTATATACACATTCTTCTTATTCACATTACACTGTGTCTTGGAAACATAGGATGTTTGTGAATCGGAGGCAAATCTCTTGTAGGTTCTGAGGGGGCTGTTCACACCGACAGAAAGTTTGTTAGTTTCCGAATTATTAAGGAACAAAGAAATTGACTGCGGTGCATTTCCCGTGTTCTTTACCTCTGTACAGAAATATTTTGTTTCATGGGCGGAAACAGTTGTCAAACCACTAAAATTAAACGGATCAGTACTATACTCACTGCCGTCAGGTTTTGAAGCAGCATAAGTAACAGCAGTAATATTTTTTCCGTTGGTCACATTGTAATCTCCGCTCCAAGAGAGGGAGTCGCCCTTTTGCACTTCAGGACGATTAAACCACGAAAAAGTCGTAGTTGTTCCACACAACAAACACAGTACAAGTCCGAGTACAATAACAAGTGTAAATTTAGATTTCTTCATGGTTTCACCTCCGTTGAATTACTTGTTTTGCAGATTTACTGCCAGTTACCCGTCCCATCTCCGGTTGCCGTGTAGGTTGTCTTTGTGCCTCTGTTACCTGTATTCCAACTATTCCAAACCTCATTATCAGTATTAGGATTTATACGCTGAATTTTAAACGAAGTTACATTAGCAGGTATATCCTTCCATGTCCAATTGGTTTGACCTTTAATCGAACTAAGATCACGATAACTTCCGTCAGGTAATACAAGTCTCATTTTTGGGGTTGAGTCTGATATCCATTTATTATTAGTACTGTCGACCAGATTTATATCAATCGAAGTAATAGGTTTCGGAACATATTCTACAAGTGCTTCAGGTGAGCCACTCTCAAAGAGGTATGTCTTGCCGATTGTACCCTCAAGTCCACTATTGCTTGGATACTGAGTGCCACTACCATTGTTTACAATAACTCTGAATTTACCTTTATCAGAAGTTGTAAATTCTAATTTATAATAGCCTGTAATATCATCATAATCAGCAACCTTACCCGGCCATCCACCTTTGTATTCAGTCCCTGAATCGCTGTATACATATGCATTATAAGTGCTGAATCCATCTCTGGGTTCAAAATAGATTGTTGTTGTTGACTCAGTAGTCTCCAACTCAAACTTAGCATACAGAGTGATTCCCTTGCTAACTTTATTTAAGGTTATAGGTGAAACATTGTTGTTTTCATCGAAATACGGTTCATTACAAGCCTCGTCCTTATACCAACCGGCAAACTTGTAACCGTTATTGGCACTTGCCTTAACTGTTACATTTTCGCCCTCCATAACGGGAGCTTTCGAAATTTTATCGGCTTTTTCGTTGCCAACCTGTACAGTACCGGCTGTAACAACATTTCCGTTGTTGTACATCGCTTTGGCTTCTACCGTATACAAAGCCTTAAATCTTGCATACAGTGCATATGTCTTTACATCAGAATATTGTATCGTCATTTTTGTAGAATAGACGCCGTTATCTAAGATACAATCTTTAACCGCTACCTTCGGATCTGCTGCATCTTTACTCTCATACCAACCGATAAAAGCATAGCCGCTTTCAGGCTTAGCATAAAAAGTTACTTCTCCGTTACGATTTACCGTTGTTGTTACTTTCGACGCATATTTATTATTGTCAAAAGACACCTTACCGGCTTTATCAAAGGGAGCGTTATTACCGTGCTGAGTGTATGCTTCTACAGTATAAGTATCAACTTTGAATTTCGCATACAACTTCTTGGAAACCTCAACATTAGCCAATTCATATTTATCGCTCGAACTCTCCGAAATACTCTCACAGGCTTCATCTGTGTACCAGCCTTCAAAAACATATCCGTCTTTAGCTTTTGCGTAATATGTAACTGTGCTGCCCTTAACAGCATTGAGTGTAATGTGTGTTCCATCGTTGGAATCTACAGTCGAGTTTTGGTTTCCACACTTAATTTCAACTGAGCCGCCATTTGTGCTTTCAGAAAGGTTTGCACCGTCATATGTTCTGACATAAGCCTCAAATGTCAACGACTCAACATAAACGGCTGTAAAGTTATAGTTACCTGAAGCTGTCGGGGTAAAATAACCGTTGCTGTCAATGCCGTCTGCCACAGCACTTGTATCGCTGTTTACCCAGTTTTTCAATACGAAACCTTTTTTAGGATTTGCTATTAGCTTAACCTTTGTACCGGGGGTTACAGAAATTGTAGTACTTGTCAAACCATCATAACTAACTTTAGGATCTCCTGCATCTTTCTTGCCTGCAGTAACAGTAATAGTAGCAGGTGGATCCCAATAACCTGTTGTAGCAGAAGTAACAACAAAAAGCGTTGAATTGCCTCTGTTAGGAGCAGGAATTTTATATGTATTACCGTTATTTGTAAAAGAAAAAGTCATGTTGTCTGCCTTTTCCTTTGCAATATAACCGACCCAGTTTTTCTTGTCAGCAGTAAATGGCATTCTAACTTTACTGTAAGAGTCATTTTTATCCGGAACCATATATACACTTGAAACATTGCCTGTATCAGGGAGTACATCGGCGGTTTTGCTTGAAACACTGATTTCAATCACTTCGCCCCATGTACCGTATCCGGCGTTACTGTTATTATGATCGCCATAGGCGGTGTAGTACATACTGTCGCCTGAATTGAGCGACTTCATATCAGTAGTCCAAGTAACACTTCCCGAGGTGAACTTAACTTTTGTATCGTCAGCGGCGGGTGTATAATCACAGTAATATGTATGCGACTTCGCGTCAAACTTCATTGCTACAGAAGTTCCGCTACCCTGCTGAAATGTTACATTCTTTGTCCAATTTTTTGTGGTATCATTTACAGTACGGTCAACAAAATACACTTTATTGCCTTTTTTGTTCTGAGTTACAATATTAACATCAGTTATTGAAACAGTTTTACCGGCATATGCAGTAGCCGCATTATCATCCTGAAGCCACACTTTAATATTTATTGTTTTACTGCTTCCTCTATCAACCCGAAACAACTCAGTTGGTCTAGGTTCAGAACTAACAACAAAATCGCTAAAAGCTTGAACATTCTCAGGAGCGTTAGTGCCATCTGCTTTATTTACAACATTTCCGTCACCGGCATTAGAACCGCATACAACCGTATTTTGAGTATCGGTATCTGTAATTGCCATTCTTACAAGGTTTCCTGAAACATTTTCACCACCTATAGTTATCTTAGGTACTTGATCAAAGTAAAATTCTGCATGATCCGCTTTAAAGGTTTCATCAACCTTTACATTAAATGAAAAGTCAATATAATTAACATTCTTATCATTTACATCCGCACATCTGTAAGAGCCAACACCAAACTCAGAAGCACCTGATTTCTTTATTGGAAAAAATATATTTTCACCGTCAGCACTTGAAGCCGAAGCAAGATGCACTCCACCCGCAGCACGGAAATATTTAGTCAAGTCAATGATTTCGTTTGAATAACCATCACCACTGCCAATATCGGCATTAGTATAAACATAGTTGTCAATTTTTGCGCCCTCAGCTTTAATTGTGATTGTTGAAATAGTTTCAACCCAAGCCGAAACGGACACAACCGATATGGCGAGTACTTCAACAAGTGCCACCATAGTGAGTATAAAGCCTTTTCTTGTTTTTTTATTCTTGCCAAATGCAAGTCTGTTTTTCAAATACTCCCTTAAAAGAGCAAGTCTTTCTCTCATCGTGACACCTCCTTAATGTGTTAATCAATTAATTTTCCCAATTGCCTGCTTTTTCAACTATACCTGATCCTTGATTTACCAAACTATAAGATATGATATATTCGTTAGAACCCGCACTCTCAGTAAATGTATGCTGAATGTTTGTAGGCACTATATAATTCCTTATTATTGGAACTTCTTTTGCAGGATCATACAAATCAAATCTTACAAGTCGAGAACCGCTTTTGACGCTTGTCTTTGACAGCACGCACTTATCTCCGCCACCCTGCGGTTTCATTTCATAAGCGGTTTCTGTACCGTTTGAATCGAAAACGGCTTTTAGTACCAAAACATCCTGACTAAGCAGATTTCTCAGACCTCCGCCGCCGTTATATGAATTATATTCATTTAACCATAAATTGTAATCAATTTGAATATCCGCTCTCGCGTAGGTCTCTCCGGTTATCGGCAGTTGTTCGGTTGTAGTCGGTTCAACACTGCCGCCTGAACTGTTGGCATACTTTGTACCCCAATATCCGATACACGGGGCAACATTTTCAGCAACAGTAGGGGTATCGCCGTAACCGTTACCGTGTACGGCATAATAGGTATTTTCTTTATTTCCGGTTGCAGTTCCGTCATCTGTGCGGTATGTCTGAAGACCGTTTTTATTTATGTCAAGTGACCAATCATATGCTTTTTTACCATTGCCACTTTTATTTGCAGCAATCCATGTATTTACTTCAGCTGTTGTATGCCATACATTATATATTCTGCCTACCTCAACATCATTAGTTCCGTCAAGCTTAATTTTCTCTTTTACTTTACTATATCGCATAAAAGATATGTTTGTTATTTTATCCTTTGGCAGATAAGCTATCCATTCAATAGGTTTTTTTCCATCACTCTTTGACTCACTCATTACTACTGACTTTGGATTTTGAAAGTTTTCGTCATAATAGGTCATAACAAGGAAACATCCGGCATTGCCAACCCACCTGAGTTCCGTATCTTGGTCATTGTCAGCATCACCTTTTGTTTTGTCAACGAAAGTAACATATTCCATATCTTTCCAGTTACTTTCAAGTTCAACTGTAATTGACACATCCTGACCCTCGTAAGCGTCACAGTTCTCTCCGGTTGCCTCAAGCCACGCAACCATGGTTATGTTTTGGGATTTAAGACCGTCAAGAGTAAAAAGAGGAGCACCTGTACCGAAATAGTAGTCGGAAAATGACCTGCCCTTTGCTTTAGTGGTTGTTGCCGAGCCGAGCGAATTAACAGAACTTACTGCCTGACATTCGTCAGCGTAGTTGTCAATAATTGCAGTGGGATCAATAACGGTCGAAGCCTCAGCACTGTTTCTAATGAATGCAATCCTTATTGGACAAGGATTCTGATATGCCAGATATGTCGATGGCTTACTGTTGTTGTCAACAGTAATATGTGTTGCACCGTCATAAACTTCATCTTTATTTGTATTCCTATTATGTACCTGAACTTTGTAACTTTTTACATATACTTCAACCTGACCGCCTGTTTGACCGGTAAGGGTAAAATCGCTGTATATGTATCCGTTATTTTTATCTCCTACTGTGCCTTCACGAAATTTCATTTCGTTTGTGTCAACGCTTTGTCCTTTATCGCCGTATCCGCGATCTACAGGAAAAAACATATTACGACCGTCAACACTTGATGCTTCTTTCAGCTTTGCCTGTTTTACGGTGATTGTATTTCTTATTTCTTCACCCTTATTAACTCTCATTCCGGCAGCAGATTCAAGAGAAAAGGGATCTGAATCAATAGTTGCCGTATCTCTTATTGTGAACCATGAAAAAGTAGATACTGCGAAAATACTTAAAACAAGAAAAAGAGCAACATATGAAGTTGTGACCTTTTTTGTGTTATTCAGTCTTGAGTCAACTAAACCGTTGAGAAAGTTACAAAACTTATCTTTCAACTTCATCAAAAATTCCCCTTTCCTACTTTAAAATCAACTTTCTTTTGTCTCTTTTGTCAATACAAGATTAACATTAAATTTTCCGTTTACAAGGGCAAGTCTTGCCTCTGCGTCTTCGCCCTCGATCCACATATTACAGGTTACCATAGCACTGAAGAATTGATCATCTTCTTGACCTGTTCCTGAGGGCTTTTCAAGTCGTGCAATGGTTTGGTTTTTACCAAGCTCATAGGTAAATTTTCCGTCAATAAAACCATCTTTATTCACAACAAACGCACTATCAGTTTTAGAATCGCTGATTGTTTGTTGTGCCTTTTTCGTGTCATAGTATACATGACTGTACGAAACTCCGCTTGGCATATTGTCTGACAAAGTGTACTCGTCAGTCTCCTGCTTCAACAAGATATTCGGAGCCGGCAACCACAGGAGCTTTTTTGAAGGAGGATCCTGCTTATAGTCAACAACCGAGAATCTTACTGCACCAACTACGGAATCTCTTGAAAAATTACCGTACTTGCTTTTATTTTTAATGTCCGTACCGTCTTGAGTTGTGAGTTGAGGAGCATCCGGTTTTATTGTTGATTTTTTGCCTATTGATATATTATACTGCGATTTTGCACGAATGTAAAGGTCAAACGACAAATAATGCAAATTTTCAGTAGGCTTACTCCACTCTCCATCTGGATTAACATGGGCTTGACCGCCTGATTGAATCAAAGACGGTTTGCTAAAATATGTGCCATCACCGGTTATTTCAGTCAACTGAAGTTTATCAAGAAAATTGCAATTAGCTTTACTAAGCGTAATATTACCCGTTTTATATGCGGTAGGAGCAGGGGCACCGTGCCCAACAACAGCAATTTCAATACCGTCAGGTGCCTGACACTCAACCTCTATACCGTTGGCATCAACTGAATTCTTATCCGTAAACCACGCCTGAATGCCGCAAAAGCCGGCAAGTGCAACAGTGAACAGAACTATTAAATTTTTAGCAATCATTCTGCCCGTTTTTCTGTTGGGCGCAGTAGAGTTTTTCATTTTTGCCCCTTATTCTTTACCAAAATAAACTGAAACAAATCCGTTTGCTTTCAGAGTTTTGTTATGGAAAACAGTTGTTTTTCTTTTGGTTGCATCTCTTACAATGTTTTCAAAATTCATCACAAACGGTCTGTCAACACCGGAGAATGTAATTACAATCGGCAGATTGCTCATACCTTTCAGCATTGAACACAAATCGTTAAATGCAACAGTAAGATCTGCCTGCTTTTTATAAACATTATATACGCTTGCGCCGCTCTGTGAAAAGCCTGCAAGCACAACACCCTTTTTACTTCTGCATATGCAAAGAGATCTTACGCTTTTCTGTGCGTTTATAAGCTCGTCTGCAACAGTAGCTTTGCCGAACTTAACAAGCTCATCGGCATATTTTGAAACAACTGCAACACTGCCGAAGCCGTAGTCACGAACGAACAAATTGCCTGTATCCTTGACAGATTTAATTTCATCCTTAACAAGGCTGATTTTTTCGCTTGCTTTCTTTTCGGCTTTGCGAATTTCAGCCTGAGCCTCTTTTTTAACCTCGGCAACCTTGGCTTTCATACGCTTTTCACAAGCTTTTTCTGCAAGCTCAACCTTTTTGTCAACCGACTTATAAGCCTTTTTAAGCTCAGAAGCGTGAGCGGCATTGCTTGCTGCTGATGATTTAAGGTTGGCTTCCTTAATTTCAACAAGTTCCTTCTTGTGAGTTTCTTCTTTATCTGCAAGCTCTTTAAGATGCTTTTGCTCGGTTTCATTTGCCCTTGCGGCAAAATCCGCATTAAGCTTGGCAACATAATCATTATGTTCGACCTCAGCATCCGCAATCTTATGATTGAGCGATTCAACCTCGGCTGTGTGAGCATCTGTCATTTGCTGCTTTTCATCAGCAAAATCGGCATTCATTTTATTGACAGTGTCCCTGTGCTGAACACGCTCATTCTGAAGTGTTTCCGTAAGATTTTCATTTTTCTCGGTTAGGTCGGTAATCCTGCGGTTATCCTCTTCAATCTGCGCATGGCACTTTTCAAGGCTCTGTGTAAGAGCGGCAATCTTGGCAAGCTGCTCGGCAACCTGAGTTTCAAGCTCTGCAATATGAGCCTTCTGCTCGGCGATAACAGCTTCCTGCTCTTTCACCTTTGTCTGCAAACGAGCATTCTCCTGCACAAGCACGAGAATTCTGTTATTTAATTCTACTATTTTTTTATTGAGTGTGTCAATAGTCTGATTGAGTTCATCAATCGTTTTATTCAACTCTTCAATAGTATCTTTTAACTGCTGATTTTCTTCCTCAAGCTCGGCAATCCTCTTTTCTGCCTCCATCAACTTGAGTTTTGTCTGCTGGAGCTCTTTCTTAACCTCTTCAAGTTGGTCTTCAAGAGCAGAAACCCTGCCCCTAAGAGTGAGAATCTGCTGTTCTTTCTGATCAATTATAACCTTTAAATTCTTGATTTCATTCGTGAGGTCAAGAATTTTCTTTTCGCGTTCACGGATTTCACGAAGGCGGATTTCCATCTCCTCTTTACGAACAGCATCAAGCTGTGCCTTCATAACCGCCTCGCGGGCCTTCTGCGGCTTTGATTCTTCCTCGGCAATTCGTGCATTTTCAGCGTCGTACTGTTCCTTAAGGATTGAACGAAGTGCCGGGTTTGTAGCAATAGACATCATAAAATGCTGGAATCCCATCGCAAAGTAAACATCCTGCTGAACAGTATCTGTCATTTTACCGTTGTATTCCTCGCTTACAACCTCAAAGCCTTTACGCTTGTAGCTGTCGAGAAAGTTCCACAGCTCAACCACTCTTTTAAAGTTGGGGTTCTTTTTGAGAAGGTTGGTCTGCATGAGCGGAGGACGAACCTCAGGCTCTTTTGAGATTTCCTTAATCAACTGAGTGTTTAAAAACTCATTAAGGGTTGTTCTGATTCTTCTGATTCGGTCAAAGTCCGAAAGCTGTGAAACATCAAGAACATCAAGGTCATCTGCAAGAGTTTCGTGAGATTCATTTATATAGTTAAGATTAAAATCTACTTTTTTCTCATTAAAATCAATGTGGCGAACCATAGAAATTTTATTATAGCTGTCGTTCGGCACATCTTTCATTTTTGAATATTTATCGTCAACAAAATGAAGCGCTTTGCGAATCAGCGTCATAAGCACACGGTTTTCATAAATAGCAAAGCTTTCTTCGCGCTCAATTGTGAGGATTTTGTTAGGCGTTACCATATCACCCTCAACCTTGGCGATAAAGTTAGTGTGCTGCGAAAGGTGCTTAACAGACTCGGGTCCAATCTTTTTTGCAAGCTCAACTCTAACAACATTGTCAACCTGCTTAATAAAACGGCGCTGTTCGTCTATTGCTTTCTGAATGTACGGAAGTGTTTCCTCAATGGCAACAACCCATTCCATATCAATTACCTTTTCGTTGGTCTTACCGTCGAGCTTATCCTCGCCCTTATCGCCGTCCTTAAGGCCTTCTGTTATGTAATTGTAAGTAAAATCATTTTTCAGAATGTCCTGCATATACATATATGCTCTGAAATATTTACCAAAATCAGCCATTGATTTTTCTCCAATCAGATAGTTTTACCGCTAAAGGAGCAAAGTCCTTTCACCAAGCAAAGGGCGAACAGAGTTCGCCCTGAATTGCTAAAATTATACAAGCTTCTTGAGCATACGGAGATAATCCTTGCTCTCAGTCATATTTTCTTCGCCGAAAAGCTCGTCAATATACGCACAAAGGCCATCTATTTCATCACGAATGTATGAAAGATTGAGTGACTCAAATTTTCTAAATACCTTGCGGGCAAGAACATAGTCAAGACCGTCAAGCTCTGTACCGCCTGTTCCGACATAAGCAGGAACAAAGTCACGAAGCTGTTTTACAATACGGTTACCAAAAGCTATGCGGAAATGCTCAATAACATAATCATCCAGAAGGGCAATCTTTTTGAGGTTCTCTTCCGAAACAACAAATTGAACCTTAGCGGCATTGAGGATGTACTCAAAATGTTTGTATGAAATGTATACAGAGTCTGTGAGAGGTGCTTCAAAAGGAACACCCTTTGTGTCGATGTTAATCGGCATAGCACGGTCATAAACCTTATCTGTGATAGCAAATGTCGAGTCATCGTTATTCGCAGTACCGATGTACCACATATTCGGCGGAATTTTGAGCTGACCGTTCACGATATGCTTCGGGTCAGACGGCCAAGAGTTCGGGATGATATCAACAACCCATTCATCTCTTGACGGCATTTCAAGAATTGAAAGCATCTCGGCAAAATAATACTCAACTCGAGCGATATTCATCTCATCGAGGATTACCGCATAGATGTTTTCGTTATACGATGCCTCATACATTGCACGTAGAAGCTCAGTTTCGTTGAACTTCTTTGTAAATTCGTTGAAGTAACCGAAAAGCTCTGTTCTGTCGCGCCATGACGGCTGAACGGAAGCAACGATTGAAGGATTGTTTACAAACTTACCAAAGGCGTAAGCAAGTGAAGTTTTACCTGTACCTGAAATACCCTGAAGGATAATAAGTCTGGTAGACGCAAACGCAGCAACAAAAAGTCTGATAAGCTTAATATCGTAGTAAAGACCAAGCTGTGAACAAGCAAAGAGTCTGAAACGCTCACAGAACTCGGGAAGTGTGATATCGTTGTCATAAACCGGCGGAACATAATCTGCCCAAAGATGGTCGATTTCCGTAAGCTTGTAGAAACGGCTTTCGCCTGTGTCCTCTTCTTCGCCGTTCTTGAGTGACTCGATTTCTTCGCCTGTAAGCTCTGAAATCTCGTTGGGGTTAAGACCAATCTGTGAAACCTTCATAGAGAGAATCTTATCCTTTTCAAGGTTAAGTCTCATAACCTCTTTGTTGAGTGCCTGAACCTCTTTAACAAGAGAATCTGTATCTTTTCTTCTTCTGTGCGAACGAATAAACTTTTTTACAGCGACGACAATAAGCCATACGCAAAGTGCAAGCACAGCTACCAGAAGCACAATGGCAATAATCGCAATTACCCATGCGAGGCCGCCAAGCTCCGTGGTATAGGCATTAATAATGTTTACATAAGCGGAAAAATCAAAGGCATTGCCTACTCCGCCAAATAACCCGGTGATTATTGACCATAATGAGCCAAAAAACTGACCGAGAAATTCAAAAAGAAATTTAAATACTGTATCCACGGTACTTCGTCTCCTTAAAAAAATCTACTCTCATCTTCTTTAGGCGAAATTACATCGCCTTATACTGCGGCAATCAGCGACTGCCGCTCGTTTCCGACGGAAACGGTTTTGTGTTAATGATTTGTTTTTGTATTATCAGAAAATCTGTATTTCAGACGGGAGAACTCGGTTCGCCACTGCAATTAACTGATAATTTCTGTTGTGTTTTTACTGTGAGCTGTAACTATATTTCTTTCTCAGCTTTGATACTGAGAAAGAAATATACCGTTACGATAAACGCTATGAATGCGTTAGGGACAAATTTGTCATAACTTAATCGGAATTATCAGCGGAATTATTGCCGTCAGCAGGTGTTTGTACCTCAGGCTCATTTTCCGCCTTGTCCTGATTTTCTCCGACGGAGGCAAGATATTCCTCAATAGCTCTCTTTTTCTGTTCTTCGGTAAGCTCGGCGGAATCAACCGCAAGCTTTGCCTCTTCGAGAGTTTTTTCTTTATTGTAGGCAAGCAGGTTGAGAACAACACGAACCGCTTCATAAACAAAGAAAATAATCATCGGAAGCAGAACGCAGAGGAAAAATCCAAGCTGAGTTCTGATAAAGCTTAAAAAGTTACCCACGCCGCCAATCTTCGTACCTGTGTACTTGGCAACAATAGTCGAAGAGGTTTGAAGATCCTTATCGGGCTCGGGGTTGGTTTTCTTATTGTCACCCTGTGTTCTGTAGTAGGTAATGTTGTCATCCTTAACAACCTCAACAATTCGGTGGGTGTTAAGAACGGACTCACCGTTGACTGTGATTGGGAATGTAACAATGTCACCTTTCTGATATTCATATGAAGGGTCATTTGTAACATCACTGAAAATTAAATCACCAACGTTAATTGTGTCCTCCATTGAATCAGTCTGAACGCTGAGGGGTGCAATGCCGAAAATATTGGGGACCCCTGATGATTTAGATGTTAATGATAATGTAACAATAAGTACTGATACTACCAAAACCAGTATAACAACAATATCTATAATAACATTGATTATCTTTTTTAACACTTTTTTCATGCAAGGGGACTCCGATCAAATAATTTGCTTAATATTATGTTTTACTAACTGTTAATTTATAAATTAGTCAGCTGTAATTGTGAAAGTGATGTTTGGCATATCGTTACCAGCATATGCATCCTGGCAATCCACATCCTGGCCTTCAAACCATACGATAAGCATATAGTACTTAGCATCATTCTGATTAAGATCACCAGCATTAACAGAGATTGAGCTACCCTGTGTTGAAACATCTGAAGCAGCTGCTTTGATTGCACCTTCTCTGTCTGCTACGCCTGCACCAACATATTCAACAGGCTTAGCAGCGTCAGCACCAGCACTGTAAATGTTATCTCTAAATTCCTGAGCACTTGCAACCGTTGCAGTACCACGACCGGTGTCTGCTGTACAATCAGAAGGAACAAGAGCTACACGGAGGTAGTTTTTACCACTTGTAACAGCTGTTTCAGAAATATTTGCTGTAATCGTAACATTAGTAGCAGTCTCAGCACCTGTGTTCTTAACATTGAGCATATTGCAGAATACATTGCCTTCAGCAGCAGTTGTACCAACACCAGTAATTTTCTCACCGCTTGTAGCAGCACCTGACATACCATTTACAGCCTGAGCTTTGTACCAGTTTGCACCGTCATATGATGATGCCGGCTGGAGAAGCTTTTTAGCTGCATCTGTACCAAAGTTATAGTTGAGGTTGTCTGTCCATTCAGAAGTTCTGCTTGATACTAAGAGCAATGACTTCTTAGATGTCTGAACAGAGATACCTGTTGCCTGAGTTGTTGTGTCAGTTGTGAACCAAGCGAATGTTGCTGTACCAAGTGCGAGCATTGCCACGAGGAGCATTGCTACGGAAGAGATTAATAATCTCTTTCTTGATGTTGTTTTCATAGAGAAATTCCTCCTAAATAAAATTAATTTTTGTCCCTAAAACACCATAGGGATTTTTTGCTATATCAGTGCCGAGGCACATAATACCAAGTTGATGTAATAATGTACCGAAAATTACGGTTTTGCTGTGGATTCTTCATCGTCACGAACCGAGAACAGCATTCTCATTCTTACATGACCGTTTCGGATATCGTCGATACATTCGGGGTCGTTACCCTCAATCCAAATTACGATTGTGTATTTATCAATATCGCCAACCTTGAATTTTTCGGTTGATGTTTTATAAACTTCCTTATCGCTTACAAACTTTGTGCAATCGGTTTCGGCTTTGCTTCTGTCTTTGTACTGACCTTTGCCGTAAATTGAGCTCTTGCCGTTTTTGTAAATCATAACTCGGGTTGCTTCATCTGCCGACTTAGCCGCACCTGTGATTTCAAGCACTGCGTCATAGTCAAGCTCAACCTCTCCGTTATTTTTACAATAGAAGGTATAAGCAACATAGTTTTTGCCGTTGTGCGCACCGTCCTTGCTTGTGTCAAGGTCAACAGGAAGCCATGCATATGTAATGTTTGTAACATCCTTAACCTGCTTCGCAGTAAGTGAAGCACACTGAGTTTTGAAGTCAGCGTCTTCGCTAAGCACGATACCTTTTTTTACGGCAGGAGAATCAATGCTGATAATCAAGTCGCCCCATTGCGTTACAAGCGTTGAAACAATGAACAGAATAAGAAGAATGATTATGCAGACCGAAAGGATAATACTCAAAAGCCGTCTGCGCTTTTTGTATTTTACAATCTCGATTGAATCATTTTTTACATGAAAATGTTCAATCTCGGCATCTGCCATTTTCTTATCATTTAAGCGACTTAACTCCTCGGGAGTAATCGGTTGTTCAATTTTTGGTTTCTTTTTTCCGAACAAGTTTTTCTCTCCCCTCAAAGTTGTATCCGTTTAACTGTCGGATTGTGCGTATTTCATTAACCCATAATTTTTCTCCTGTCTGAAATCTGCGTTGAATGACAGTTCCTCCAGGGCGGGCGGCCGATGACCGCCCCTACGGGATCTTGTTTAATTATGATATTGGTCTATTGTCCTTATCGCATCCGACAAAGCCAAGCTGTACAGAAAGCTGTGCATCCTGAACATCGTCATCACACTCGGGGTCGTTACCCTCAATCCAAAGGCGAACTGTTACCTTAACCGGTTCGAGCTGATTAAGATGGAAAAGTCTTGTGTTGTTTGAGTAAACCATTGAACCTGACGGCAAATCAAAGGTTGTCTGTCCGTTTACGGGATTACTTCTGTTCGGCTCATAAATTGTTGTGCCGTTGCCTGCTCCCTCAGCTGTGAAATCAACTCTTGCACAATTTACTACATCAGCCTTTGCGCCGGTTGACTCTGTTGACACCTTTGTACCGTCATCAGCGCCTGCTTTTGTGCTTTCGGTTGTGAGATGAACCCACATTTCCTCGGTTGCGATGAAGTAACATTCAAACTCAAGGTAGCTGTGCTTGTTAGGCTCTCTGACTGTGCCGCGCTGATTGGTGAACTCTGTACCCTCTCTTGTTGTAACAGGGTCAAGCACCGTATCTTCAAGGCTTGAACCGTGCTTTTTAAGGTAATCGTCAATCATTTCATTTGTGATTACCTTGCCGTATTTTTCAAGGTCTTTGCCGTGGTTTTCCATACTGACTTTAAGTTGTGCGGCAAGGCTGATATTGAGGTCAAGCTTGTCAACGCCCGCGAAAGTGTTTACTGAGAACCACGCAACCGTAGCTGTCGTCATAGAAAGAAGGGTTATGATTGCCACAAATACAATCAGCCTTTTTCTCTTTTTAAATGGAACTTTATCACTGACCATTTTATCAATAATCCTGTTAAAAAGGCCCATGCAAACACTCTCCTCATAAGCACACATCTGCGCCAAAATATAATAGTATTTTATACCCTAAACGCACAATTTGCAATATTAATTCTTCGACTGTCACCATTTTTGGATGAATTCACAAGATTTTCACATTTCATTTGTGCAATATTCTAATTTTTTATTACTTAATCAATGTTTTATAAATTTTTGAGTTTTTGTCCTTTATTCATATTGTTCCCTTTAAAATGGCATAAGAAGACAAAAAAGTCCCTTTATTTAAAGGGACTTTTGGTTTACAATAATAACAAATGACATTTATTACTGTCTCTTA
>ENA-OZWZ01000118-OZWZ01000118.1-human-gut-metagenome-genome-assembly--contig:-NODE-118-length-16536-cov-9.591044_pt1 | contig 16536 bp, 22 predicted proteins | sample MGYA00244852_ERZ654088 | MGnify/ENA primary metagenome ERZ654088 (study PRJEB26926, sample SAMN06164960) | human gut metagenome | biome: ENVO:00009003; feature: ENVO:2100002; material: ENVO:00002003... | reverse complement strand
ACTGTGACGGCGTCACATAATTTGAGAAAATCGGCGCGGCGCTGCTCTGGTTGTATGATTAGGCTCCTTGAGCTCTGCAGCCACGCCCTCACTGCGCCAGCGTTTCCCGGATAAATGTCTCAATGGCGGCTTTGGAGCCGGGCGCTACCACAGAACCGATCACCTCGCCGCTCTTAAAGAGCATCAGCGTGGGGATGGTGTCAATGCCGAAACGCTCGATGAGCTGCGGCTCCTCGTCGTAGTTGATCTTGCCAGCGATGAGCGTGTCGGCGTACTGCTCCCCCACCTTGTCGAAGGCCGGGGCAATACGGCGGCAGTAGGGGCACCACTGGGCCCAGAAATCCACCAGCACGGGCTTGTCCGCGTGCAGGACGTCATTTTCAAAGCTGTTGGTCGTAATGGTAAGCATCGTAAAATCCTCCTATTTCTGTGTAAAAAGCTGTGTTTCAATATCCGTGATCGTAATGTGCGATAGATAGGCGGCGCATTCCTCATTCATGCTCCGGTACAGCGCATCCATCACGCCCGCCATGCCGGAGCAGATGGCGCAGTCCCGGTCAATGTCGCCGCTGTGCCACGCGCAGTCCACAAAGCGGGTATTCACCGCCTCCGCCACCTGCCGGAGAGAAAGGGTTGCGGGGTCTGCCGTCAGGCGGTAGCCGCCGTCCAAGCCCTCCCGGGTTTCCACCATTCCCGCCTTTTTCAGCCCCGCCAGCACCCGGCGGACGCGGGTGGGATTGGTGCAGATGTTCTCCGCCAGCGCTTCGCTGCTGAGGGAGCGTCCACTGTGGCTCAGGCAGACCAGCGCATGGACGGCCAGATTAAAAGAACTGTCCACAATCATCCCTCCTTCACAAGCTCGTAGAGCCAGTCGATGACGCCGCCGAAGTCGTAGATGCTCTGATACCCCAGCGCCAGCAGCTTTTGTGCGGCATCCTTGCTGCGGCGGCCGCTGCGGCAGTAGACCAGCAGCGTGGCTTCCTTGTCGGGCAGCGCCTCGGGCATTTCGCTGCCGATGCTCTCGTTGGGGACAAGGACGGCGTTCTCGATGTGTCCGCCGTCGTATTCCTCACGGGTGCGGACATCCACCACCACGACCTCCTGCGAGGCCATCATCTCATAGGCTTCCTCGGCGCTGATCTTATGATACACCGCCTTGCCTGTCATGTCCTCCGCCGTGTCCGCTTTTGTCTTGGACAGCGTGCAGCCGCTCAGCAGCGCAAGCGAGGTGGCAAGTGCCGCAAAAAGTAATATCTGACGCATAATCAACCTCCAATGTAACTGTATTCGCTACTAATACAGTTCATACTGTGATTATAACAGATACAGTTAAAACTGTCAAGGTACTTCGGGGCAGCTTTTGGGGCACAAGCCTTTTGTGGTTGTTGACAGAGAAAAAAATATAGGTATAATAAAAGCAAAATAATAAGACTCATTCTTGCATTTGGAGGGTTGGCGGTATGCCAAAATACGCAGAGGAGATATTGGCCGCCGTAACGGAACTGCAGCAGCATCCCACGGCGGAGCAGGTGTTCTTGGAAATGAAAAAGGAGCATCCCAGCATCGCCATTGGCACCGTGTATAAGCATCTGAACGCCTTGGCAGAGGAGGGTATGCTGCACCGTATCACCGAGTCGGGGTCGCCGGATCGGTACGACCGAACGGAACGGCATGATCACCTGATTTGCAGCCGGTGCGGGAAAATTGTGGACGTTCACCTGCCGGATATGCAGAGTCAAATCGAACGGGCACTGGGGCAGGAGGTCCTCTCCTATGACCTTAGAATTCGGTACATCTGCCCCGCTTGCCGGGAGCAGGAAAAAGACAATATTATGGAGGAGAAGCATTATGAACGCTAACGTATCGAGGCTGCTCAACGAGCAGATCAACAAGGAGTTCTACTCCGCCTATCTATATCTGGACTTTGCCAATTACTACGCCTCCGTCGGCCTGGACGGCTTTGAGAACTGGTACCGGGTACAGGCGCAGGAGGAGCGGGATCACGCCATGCTGTTCTATCAGTATTTGCAGAATAACGGCGAGGGCGTCACCTTTGAGGCTATCGCAAAGCCGGAGTGGGAACGAGGCGACCACATGACCCCGCTGAAAAAGGCACTGGAGCACGAGAAGCTGGTCACCGCCAGCATCGATGCCATCTACGCTGCCGCATACGATGTCAGGGACTTCCGCGCCATGCAGATGCTGGACTGGTTTATCAAGGAGCAGGGCGAGGAGGAGAAGAACGCTGCCGACCTTATCACCAAGATGGAACTGTTCGGCGGAGACAGCAAGGGGCTGTATATGCTCAACAGCGAGCTGAAGGACCGGGTCTACACCGCGCCCTCGCTGGTGCTATAAGCCCCGCGCGTCTGCGGGCTTTCGCATCAGGCAAAAGGCAGACTGCATACAGGTGGCCTGCCTTTTCTTCCATCAGGCAGTTAGAGGAGACTAACTGTGTATAAAACAGAAAGGAATTTGGAGCTTGAACAAGGAAAAGGAGATCGAAACTGTTACCCTCATGGTGCGTCGGTATTGTTGGGGCGTGCATGGGACAAGGGGCGAGGCGCTTTGTCCGGCGTGTGCCGCCCTGCTGGAATACGCCAGGCAGCGGCGGGAAGATGCCCGCATGGGGAGATAGACAGCCATGAGTGAACGAAAGACCTTCTGGGACAGAAATGCCGGTCGGTACGACCGCTTTATGCGAAAGGATCGGGCGGCATACGAAGAGATGTATAAGCTGATCCAGCCGGTGGTGAAAGCCAAGACGGGGCTGGAGCTGGCAAGCGGCACGGGGCTGATCGCAAAGCACATCGTGAATGCGGCGGCACACATCGAGGCGACGGATGCCTCCCCGGAGATGATCGCCGAGGCAAAGCGGGATAATCGCTCTGCCAAGCTGCACTTTTCCGTGCAGGATATGTTCCGCCTGCCCTATGCGGATAAGTCCTTTGATGCGGTGATCGTGTCCAACGCACTGCACATCGTGCCGCAGCCGGAGAAAGCCCTTGCCGAGATTCGCCGGGTTCTGAAGGACGACGGTGTGCTCATCGCGCCCACCTTTACCCATGCGGGAAACTCGTTTTCCGGCATGGTCAGGGCATTTTTTATGAGGATGGCAGGCTTTCCTCTCCACAGCAGGTGGACGAGCGCGGAATACCTGCGCTTCCTAAGTCAGAATGGCTGGACGGTGCGGAAAAGTGCTGTTCTGAAAGCCTCGTTCCCATTGACTTATGCGGAATGCATGAAATCGGAGGTGTGATATGTCATTCTTTGAAAACACCCGCAAGCCCGAGGGCTTTGGCGGGAAGCTCATGGTCGCCATGATGAACGTCGGGCACGGTGCCGTTGCTCGGTGGGGACTTCAATTTTTAGAGCTTGTGCCGGACGCCAAGGTGCTGGACTGCGGCTGCGGCGGCGGGGCGAACATGAAAAGGCTGCTGAAAAAATGCCCGCAGGGCGTCGTCAAGGGTATCGACTATTCGCCCGTCAGTGTGGAGAAGTCGAAAAAGGTCAACAAGGCCGCCATCATGGAGGGACGCTGCACCGTTCTGCAAGGCAGCGTGGCGGATATGATGTTTGCTGACAACTGGTTCGACGCGGTCACGGCCTTTGAAACCGTCTATTTTTGGCCTGACCTGCCCCGATGCTTCCGGGAGGTTTATCGAGTGCTGAAGCCCGGCGGGACATTTCTCATCTGCAACGAAGCAAACGGCGACACGGACAAGGATGAGAAGTGGACGGAGATCATCGGCGGCATGACCATCTATAAGGACGTAGAGTTAAAGGCGTACCTGGAGCAGGCGGGGTTTCACGATATTCAAATTCATAAAAAGAAAAGCTGGCTCTGTATCACGGCGCGGAAATGAGGGAGAAGCAGGAAGATGAAGGACAAGAAGCTCCCATTCGACCGCAAATGCCATGTGCTGTATTCCAATCCCTGCAAGAAGGAGATACGGGCGAAGATCGCCCTGTACTACCCGGAAGCGGAGCGGGAGGCGATATGGGAACAGGTACAGCGGTAGTATGCGGAGTTTCTCTCCGACTGGCGTACCGACTTGGGTGGCAAACGGAACTTCCACAACGGCGTAGGCGGCACCTACGACTGCATCGCCATTATGAGCTATTACACGGCCTGCAAGGCCATTACATCGTTCCGTGAGATCGAGGAGATGGAGGAAAATCTGATCCTGCCGATCTTCCGCAGGCTACGGTTTGTGGACTGCAACAAGCCGTTCTGGAGGAAACTGATGCACAGAGCATTTGCGCCTCGTCGCGAAAAGGCTGAAAAGCGAAGCGCGGCATGGCAGAACCATTCTCGTGCTCACCCACGACAGGGAATTGATCGAGAGCTGCTGCGATAACGTTGTGGAGGTTGAAAAACGATCGCCATGAATCAGCCGAGGACTGTTATGGGATATCCGCGCCGGAGGGATCGCTTTCTGTCCCTGCCGGCAGCTCCACCGCAATGGTCGTGCCCTTGTCCGAGCTTTCCTCCACCCAAACGGAGCCGCCGTGGAGATCGGCGATCTCCCACACCAGAGAAAGTCCCAGTCCCGCGCCGCCGTACTCGCGGCTGCGGGATTTGTCCACCCGGAAGAAGGGCTGGAAGATACTGCGCTGATACTCCTCCGGAATGCCGCAGCCGGTGTCGGAAACGCGAATGATGCACTTTTCCTGCCCCTGCGCAAGCTCGACCCGCACCGAGCCGCCGGGGCGGTTGTATTTGACGGCATTCTCCGTCAGGTTAAAGAGCAGACGGTAGATCAGCGCGTCGCTGCCGGTGAGGGCAGCGTCGCCCTCCGCTTCCAGCGAGATGCTTCGCTGCTCCGCCAGCGGCGCGAGATCCGTGAAGATCTCCTCGACCATGGGGGCGAGCTGGAGCTGCTCGTTCCGCGCCACCTGCTGCAAATTGCTCATCTCCAGCAGCGTCTTGGTCATCTGTGTCAGCCGCTCCGTCTGCTCGCGCAGGAGGGTGAGAAACTCCGCCGTCTCCGGCCGCACATCAGGGTGCTCTGCGGAGAAAAGCTCCAGCTGCGCCTGCATCAGCGCCAGCGGCGTGCGCAGCTCGTGGGCGGCATTGCCGGTGAACTGCCGCTGGGCGGCAAAGGCGTTGTTCAGCCGCTCCAGCATCTGATTGAAGGAGCGGCTCAGCTGACGGAACTCCGGAAGCACATCTTCGTCGATCTTCATATCCGCCAGATTGTTCAGCTGCACCTGCTCCACCTGCGAGGCAAAGCTGCGCAGGGGCTTGAGGGCGCGTCCGCTGACGAAATAGGCGAGGATGCCGCTGAGCAGCGTTACCGCCGCCGTGATATACCAGTTGGTGGTGCGGAAGCGCCCCTGTGCCCCATCGACGACGATGGTCAACTCCGCGGTGGGCGCTATGAGCTGCGGGTCAAAGCTCGCCGCTCCGTCCTCATTCAGGATCACCGTGCTGCCGCCCTGTAAGCTGTCCGCAATGGTGTCCATATAGTACACACCGGAGGAGCACAGCAGCAAATTCATGGCCACGCAGGTGATGCCGATGAGCAGGACGGTCATCAGCGTGATGCGCCACTGCAAAGAAAGACGCTTCATGCTTCCTCGCCTCCCATCAGATAGCCCTCGCCGATGCGGTTGCGGATGGGATCGTAGCCCAGCGCGGCGCGGAGCTTTTTGCGCAGGGCGGAGATGTGGACGCGAATGGAATTGCTGAAGCTGTCCACGCTGTTGTCCCAGACGTGCTCCATCAGTTCCTCCTGACTCACGGGCCGCCCCTGATGCACCATCAGGTATTCGAGTATCCCCGTTTCCTTGCGGGTCAGCGTCAGCGTCTGCCCGTTGACGGCGGCGGTGCGGGAGCGGGTATCAAAGCTCAGGTCTCCGCAGCTTAGCAGTACATCCTGCTGGGTGAACTGCCGCAATGTCAGGCTGCGGATGCGGGCCTCCAGCTCGGCCAAGTGGAAGGGCTTTGCCAGATAGTCGTTGGCCCCGGCGTCCAGCCCCTGGACCTTGTCCTCCACCTCGCTGCGGGCGGAGAGGATCAGCACCCGCGTCTCCCGGTCGGTCTGCCGCAGGGTGCGCAGCACCGTCATGCCGTCCTTTTTCGGCAGGTTCAGATCCAGAAGTACCAGATCGTAGCGCTCCACGCCCAGAAGTGCCAGCGCCTTTTCCCCGTCATAGCAGTAGTCCACGCTGTAGGCCAGCCGCCGCAGGCTGCGGACGATGGTCTCGCACAGGGCGCGTTCATCTTCAATTACTAAAAGGTGCATGAGAGCCCTCCTTTTTATTTCTTCGTTTTTGTGTTGCTTTCATTATAGCAAAAACAGATAAGGTTTGCGTTAAATTTTTCTTCTTAACAGGGACTTTAACTCCCCTGCGCTATGATAGGGGCAGAAAATCGGAAAGGGTGAGAAAAATGAGCCATGTAAAAAAGGCGGCGGCCCAGGTGATCCTGCTGGCAGCGGGAGCCGCCATGCTGTGCTTCGGCGTCTGGCGGGGCGAGGCAGCGACGGTGCTGAGCAAAGCAATCAAATTATGTCTGGAGTGTGTGGGCATTGGATAAGAAAAAAAGTGGCGTATCTCAGGTGCTGTCCCGCTTCCGGGGCTGGATCCAGGCGGGAGCGACGCTGCTGACCAACCTGCATCTGCCGAACTTCCTTAAGGGCGGACTGTATCAGGGGGCAGGGAAGACCGTCTGCGTGCCGGGGCTGAACTGCTACTCCTGTCCGGCGGCCTCCGGAGCCTGTCCCATCGGGGCGTTTCAGGCGGTGGTGGGCTCGTCCAAGTTCAGCTTCTCCTATTATATCACAGGTTTCCTCATTTTGCTGGGAGTCCTGCTGGGGCGCTTTATCTGCGGCTTCCTCTGTCCCTTCGGCTGGTTTCAGGAACTGCTGCATAAGATTCCTACGAAGAAGCTCTCCACAAAGAAGCTGAAGCCTCTGACATACCTGAAGTACGCCGTGCTGCTGGTGATGGTTTTCCTGCTGCCGGCGCTTCTGGTGAACGATGTTGGCATGGGAGACCCGTTCTTCTGCAAATACCTCTGCCCACAGGGTGTGCTGGAGGGGGCCATCCCGCTGTCCCTTGCCAATTCCGGCATCCGGGCGGCGCTGGGCAAGCTGTTTACATGGAAATTCGGCATTCTGCTGTCGGTGATCGTGCTGAGCGTACTGTTCTACCGTCCCTTCTGCAAGTGGCTCTGCCCGCTGGGAGCGTTCTATGCACTGCTCAACAGGGTATCCCTCTTCCAGATGAAGGTGGATAAAAACAAGTGCGTCTCCTGCGGGAAATGCGCCAGAGCCTGCAAGATGGATGTGGACGTGACAAAGACGCCCAACCACACCGAGTGCATCCGCTGTGGGATGTGTATACGCGCCTGTCCCACAAACGCCGTGTGTTTCCGCTATGGCTTCGGAGACGGTAAAGATAAGACAAAAGCAGCGGAAACGCTGCAGACAAACAACAATATCAAGGAGGAAACAAACAAATGAAAATGAATAGGACGAATACTGCCGGCAGAATTCTGGTGCTGCTGCTTACTGCACTGCTGGTGCTCTCTCTGGCCGCCTGCGGCAAAAAGGGCAACGACGACATGACAAAGCCCGACGGCGAGCCCAAGAACGCCCAGGAGGCGGCCGCTATGTACAAGGCCCTGATGGACCAGGAGAATGCCATTCTGATGGAAAACCAGTCCCTTTGGGAGAAGGTGTTCATGTCCGCCGACAAGGGCATGACCATGCAGGAGGACGGTAAGAACTACGGTGATTTCCTGCTGGACACCATTGAGTCCGCCAAGGACAAGTTTACCGCCGACGAGCTGAAGCTGCTGCGCCAGGGAGGCGAGAAGATCCGGGAGATCGAGCGCACCCTGACCGCCATTGAGGCCAAGTTCCCCGAGGCGGCTCCCAAGGCCCCGGGCAATGGTGACAGCATCCCTGCCGACAGCCCCACGACCCCCGGCAACGGCGACAAGATGCAGAAGTTCCCTGCCTTCGAGGGCAAGGACCTCAACGGCAACCCCGTCAAGAGCGATGATCTGTTCTCCAAGAACGCCGTCACCGTGGTGAATTTCTGGTTCACCACCTGCAATCCCTGCGTGGGCGAGCTTTCCGAGCTGGAGTCCCTGCATCAGGAACTGACCAAGAAGGGCGGCGGTGTCGTCGGCATCAATTCCTTCACCCTGGGCGGCGATGAGGCTGCCATCTCCGAGGCCAAGTCCGTTCTGTCCAAGAAGGGCGTCACCTATCCCAATGTCTACTTCCCCGCCCAGGGCGAGGCCGGCAAGTTTGTGGAGAACGTGTTCGCCTACCCCACCACCTATGTGGTGGACCGCAGCGGCAACATCGTGGGCGATCCCATTGTGGGTGCCATCACCGACAAGACGCAGGCGGCGACGCTGCAAAAGCTCATCGACCAGGCTCTTGCCGCCGATATGGGCTGACCCGAGATTTAAAAAGTGCCTGCTGCGCGCCATTGTATTGCCCATGGCGCACGAAGGGGCAGAGTGAGCCCAGCTTCCCCTGAAAGGAGGAAATGCGATGCATCGAAGCGTATTGGCCCTGCTTTTCGCAGCAGTGCTGCTGCTGGGCGGCTGCGCCGCCGGGCAGCAGACTGTGCCGAAGGAAAAGAGCGGACAGGAAACAAACATGGACGGAGCGGCTTTTGACCGGTCCGACGAGGAGATCACCTATATGGATACCACAGACAATGTCATCTATCTGGCGGGCGGATGCTTCTGGGGTATGGAACAGCTGATGCAGTCCATCCCCGGCGTTATCGACGCCGAGAGCGGCTACGCCAACGGCACCTGCCAGGCGGACGCCGATTACAAGACCGTCTGCAAGGGAGAGACCGGCTTTCGGGAGACCGTGCGGGTGGAATACGACCCCGAGCAGGTGAGTCTTGACGCGCTGCTGCTGGCCTACTTCTACGTCATCGACCCTACGGTACAAAACCGGCAGGGCAATGACCGCGGCAGCCAGTACCAGACCGGCGTTTACTTCACCAACGAAAGCGCGAGAGAAACGGTGAAGCGCATCGCGGAGATCGAGCGCGGCCGCAGCGAGAAATTCTTCGTGGAGATCGGCCCGCTCAAGAACTACTATCCCGCCGAGGAATACCACCAGAACTACCTCGAAAAGAATCCGAACGGCTACTGCCACATCCCGCGCGCGGAGATGGAGCTTTTCTCCCGGCTGCGCATCGACCCGGGCGACTACCAGAAGCCCGCGGCGGAGTCCATCCGGGACAAGCTGACGGAGGAGCAGTACCGCGTCACGCAGGAGAGCGGCACGGAGCGTGCCTTCACGGGCGAGTTCTGGGACAAGTTTGAAAAGGGCATCTATGTGGATGTCGTCACCGGTGAGCCGCTCTTTTCCTCCACGGATAAGTACGAAAGCGGCTGCGGCTGGCCGGCGTTCACAAAGCCCATCGAGGGTCCTGCCGTGGTGGAGAAGGAGGATCTGAGCCACGGAATGCGCCGCACGGAGGTCAGAAGCCGCGCCGGAGACTCCCACCTCGGCCATGTGTTCACCGGCGACCCGGAGTCGCCCAACGGCGTGCGCTACTGCATCAACAGCGCGGCCCTGCGCTTCGTCCCCTATGAAAAAATGGAGGCCGAGGGCTACGGATACCTCCTGCATCTGTTTGAGAAATAGGACGCAAGCGGTCGGCAATTCTCATGCAAGGAACTATCAGCACATCACAGCATATCGGACTGCCCGGTGGCAGTCCGATATGCTGTGAATGGCTTGGTTCACAAAGTCAACCCCCGGCTCTGCGGGGGGCAAAAGAAAAACCTGAAAGGTTTGAAAAAGGAAAACCTTCGTGATAACATGACCGCGCTGGAGCTGGTGCTGAATATGCTGGCGGAGGCAACCACTACGGAAATTCCCAATCAGAAAGCACCAAGCACATTTTCAGAGAATATAGCGGTTGCCCGCGAGGGCGGTGAGGCCGCCGGAATCGCACGGAAGGCGGTTGAGGAACGCACAGACGTTCCCGTCATCACCTCCAAGAACGCCGCGCAGCTCAATCAGGTCGTGACCGACCTTCTGGAAGGGGCAGCCGCGGATATGAGCGAGATGCCAGAGAAAAAATGAGTGTTTTCGCATAACGGTTTTTCATGTGGCTAATTGGCAGCTCTTGAAAGCACCCATCAAAAAAGTTTGAGAAAAGTTGAAAAATACGGAGAATTCCGACTTGCACATGGCATTTTTGAGCCGGGGGTTCAAAAATCTACAGTGGTACAGCATGCCATGCGGAGTGTCCTTATAGGATCTGAGTATCCTGTAACGGGCACTCCGCATTTTTTATTTCCCGAAAAGTTCATACTGCAGACTCACATTTGCGTAAAATATCAAAAAAATTCCCTTCTATTTTGTGACATATTCCAATTCTTACAAAATTGCAAAAAAGTGGTTGCAAAACTGCCGCGGTGGTGTTGTAAATAGTAAAGACGCAGGGCTGCGTCCACTTTGCGAAAGGAACGCAACTATGAAAAGACGCAACGATCCCAGCAAGATATTCTATATTCCGGCTTGGCAAACTGGCGTTGTGGAGCGGAAGCTGGCGGAATATGCCCGATGCGGATATAAGCCGATGGATTTTCAGGAGCTGCCATGCTCCATATGGCGGATCACATTTCGGAAATCGGAGCCGCATTCCACCGACTATTATCTGTTTGGCCGATTTCAGGCAGGACGAGGATCTACGCTTGGCTACGACAGCCCCTGCGGCAAAGAAGAACGAAAGATTTCCGATATATCCCGAAGGACCCTGGTCATAGGGGCAAATCTTCGACAGACGGCGAGGGGACGAAACACAGGTCCGGTAAGGATGACGGTATGAAAAAATCAGAAACAAATACTTTACGTATTGAACCCCGAAAGTTTCATGCAGCTGCGGTAGGAATGGCGATGGTGCTGGCATATGTGGATTATGAATACTTCGTTCAGACATTTTGCTGGGTTTTTCAGCCACCCATACGCATAGCAATTGACACTGTCACGATTGTCTCCCTGGGCATTATATTTAACGTATTATCTTTTGCTCATATTATCGCTACCAGCCGAACATATATTGTGTCTACTAAGGGAATTACCGTGACTTTTCTGGGTGTCTTTCGCCGCCTATATCCATGGCAGCGGTTTCAAATTGTAGGTGTGTTCCCGGTAGATAAGATGGGTAGCACGGAAGTGGGGCAGCCATTTTTGATGGTTTGCAGTACCAAATCGATTCGGACGACAGCTGGTGGGGCTTTTCAGTTGGAATCCGCTATTTACCGTTGGCCTCACATTTTGATTTTTCCACTACTGCCGGGCGAGGAACGCATGCAATTTGAAAGCCTGCGGCGCGGGGAAATATCTCCCGATCAGGGGGATCAGGAACCCGACGAGAGTGAATAAGTATCCCGGCTGACGGACGTGGCCGTCAAAAGACGGTCACGTCCGGACAGCAAGCAGCACCTATACCCACGGCGACGCCAATTGGCCGGACCTGCTGACGGCGTTCAATGGGAAGTCCATCACCTACGACGCCATAGGCAACCCCCTGAACGACGGAACGTGGACGTATACCTGGCAGCACGGCCGCCAGCTGGCGTCCATGAGCGCATCCGGCAGCAGCATCGCCTACGGCTACAATGCCGACGGCAAGCGCATTTCCAAGACGATCAACGGCACAACGTACAATTATGCCTACCTGGGCGACACTCTGACGGACCTGTCCTGGGGCAGCAACAAGCTGCATTTTACCTACGACTCTCTGGGCCCGGCGTCTGTGACGTACAACGGAACCACATATCTGTACGTCAAGAATGCGCAGGGCGATGTGGTTCAGATTGTGGACGGCAACGGGAACACGGTTGTGACTTATATCTACGACCCCTGGGGCGCACCCATGTCCACCGGCGGTACCATGGCTTCCACCCTCGGCACCGCGAACCCCCTGCGCTACCGCGGGTATGTCTACGACACCGAGACGGGCCTGTACTACCTCAGCAGCCGGTATTATAACCCGGTCTGGGGAAGGTTTATCAATGCGGATACCGCTGATGTTGTAGCCACCTCTCCTGATAAGACGCATTGGGACAAAAACCTTTTCGCGTACTGCGACGATAATCCAGTTAATCGGAGAGATGATGGCGGCGATTTATGGGAGTATGTCGTCGGTAAAATGATCGTGGGTACGGTTGTCGGCGGATTGACTGGTGGCATATCTTCCATGCTTGATGATGCTGCCGCAGGGAAAGAAGTTTCACTTGCTTCTTTTGCAAAAGGCTTTTTTTCCGGAATGTTGTCAGGCGCTGTTTCCACGGCGGCATCCCTGGTTATGGAGGGCTTAGTTCCGTTGATTTCCATTCTGCGTGCGCCCAAAGATGCTGAACGTGCGATTAGGATGGCTGAAGTTGTTGCCTCTGCCATCTGTGCAACTATCTCGGCAATACGCAATAGGGAATCACTTCCTGATGCGTTGCTGTCTATCGGGTCTGCGGCAGCGGCTGCCTACATATCGAACAGAGTTTCACCGAGCGGGCATAGCGCTGGAGCTATAATAGGTGGCGGAATAACAAGTTTTGCCGTAGGCGGAGCAGTATCATCCGCCAAGACCGCAATCCGTATTTCGATAAATTCATCCAGAAATAGAGGGCCGGCAAGGAGAGTGACCGTGTAATGGAGGATAAAGAAAATAATCGAACGATGGAAAATAAAAACGCTCTGATTATTCCGGATAAGAAGCGTCTTGCAATTTTAAACGGCTTGTTTTATTCGCTGACGTCGGCTATTTTTCTGTGTCTAATGATAAAATACAAATATTATCTGGATACGTTCCTCCTGGGAATCGCTATGCTCATGGGATACATTGTATTCGGAGCCAGACTTGTATTGATTGGAGGCAAAGGATATGTAATCGACGTTAACGGACTTACGGTGATTTGGTTCCGGAAATGGAAGCGCTTTTACCGCTGGGATGAGTTTTTGACGGCTCGGAAATATATGGTCAGTGCCCCTCAAGTTAATCGGGAGGCGGTTGCGGAGTGCGGCGGTGAACTGAGTACAAATGTATGCAGCCTGATTCCCGTTCGAAGCAACCGGCGTGGAGAAATATCCCAAGCATGGGTATTGCGCCATCCGTTCAAGGTCTATGTCTTTGCATTTGATTCATTTCATAATCAAATCAAATTTGAAAGCCTGCGGCGGGGGGAAATACCTCCCGACCTGGAGGACCAGGAACCCGACGAGGAAGAATAAGTGTCCCGGCTGACGGACGTGGCCGTTAATAGACGGCCACGTCCGGACAGCAAGCAGCACCTATACCTGCGGCAACGCTGATTGGCCGGACCTGCTGACGGCATATAACGGGAAGTCCATCACCTACGACGCCATAGGCAATCCCCTGAACGACGGCACATGGACCTACGCCTGGCAGCATGGCCGTCAGCTGGCGTCCATGAGCAAGAGCGGCAGCAGCATCACCTACGGCTACAATGCCGACGGCAAGCGCATTTCCAAGACGGTCAACGGCACAACGTACAACTACTCTTACCTGGGCGACCAGCTGACGGAGATGACATGGGGCAGCAACAAGCTGCATTTTATCCGTCCATGTGCGTCTTCGCGCCCAGCAGCGCGGCGTAGGCCGCATTGTGTGCAGACAGCAAAACGCAGCCCCGTTTCAGACGGGACTGCGTTTTGGCCTGTATGGGTTTATATTTGCTTTCGTAAGTCGCGGCGGCTGAAAACCTCGTCCTCCGTGTAGCGCACGCTGTCTGCTGCTGCGGCCTTAAGCGCTTCATCGAGCTTCATCTCAATCTCATCCGTCAGCGCGGCCTCAATCTTCTGCTTAGCGTCAGCCTTGGGCGTGATCCCGAGGTGGATACGCCGGACGTCAAGACGCTTTTTATTCATTACAAATTCTTTGAAAAGTTATAAAAGTGACCGTATTCAGAAGAATACGGTCACTTTTGGAGCTTGTGGCCGGATTCGAACCGGCGACCTGCTCATTACGAGTGAGCTGCTCTGCCAGCTGAGCCACACAAGCGCATGTGCTTCCGAGGGGAAGTCACAAGCTGTATTGTACCATGTTTTGCCCTGCCCGTCAACCATAATTTTTGTGCTCCGGCAGGGAATACGGCGCGTAATCATGAAGCCCCAGGTGCAGAAAATTTCTTCAGGAGAAACAATTCCTTGCTGCGGGAAGCCAGTTTGAGGGTCTTGACCGGCGAGCCAGAAATGCGTGGCTTTTGTCGAAACGGGGAATTTTCGTGACTTTTCTGACGGGGTCGTGAAAGAATTATCCGTTTACATAATGCTTGTTCCGGAAACGTTTTACAAGGAGTTATCCACATTTTCCACAGGGTTTTCCACAAAGGCAAAAACCGGTACAGCGCAATCATTTTCGACGATTTTACCAGTTATTTACCAGACCGCAAAACAGGGAAGTGCACAGGGAGAAATCCGGCAAATCAGTTTACATAATCACATAATTTCCGAATATGGGTCAAAAGCTGTCCTTCTTGCAGATATGACAGAGGTTGATGCAGGGCCTCAGCCAAAATACTTGTCACGGAAGGGGACATGGTCCACCTGGAAGCTACGGCCCCGGAGATATTCCAGCAGGCCGGCGTCCGTGGGGAAGTCGAAGGTCAGGCGATAGGAGTACAGAGCCTGCCGGGTCTCGCCGTACCGGCGGTTGGCGGCGCCGTTGCCGTACTTGCCGTCTCCCAGCAGGGGACAGCCCAGGTCGGCCATGGTGGCCCGGATCTGGTGGGTGCGGCCCGTCAGCAGCTGGACCTCCAGCAGGGACAGCTCCCCCCGGGTTTCTAAGGTCCGGTAGCGGGTGACGGCGGTTTTTCCGCCGGGCACCGGCCGGTGATAGACAGACACCTGCTTTTTCTGCTCGTCCTTCAGCAGGAAGCAGGACACCTCGCCCTCCGGGGGACGGGGGCGGCCCAGGGTGACGCACAGGTACCGCTTGTCGATCTCCCGATCCCGGATCTTCTCATTGATGATGCGCAGGGTCTCGGCGTTTTTGGCGGCGATGACGATGCCGCCGGTGTTGCGGTCGATGCGGTTGCACAGGGCCGGGGTGAAGGCGTTCTCCCACCGGGGGTTCCACTCCCGCTTCTGATACAGATACGCCTGGATGTGGTTGATGAGGGTGTTGACCTTCTCCGTCTCGTCGGCGTGGACCACCAGGCCGGGGCGCTTGTTCAGCAGCAGCAGATTCTCGTCCTCATACACGATGTCCAGGCTGGGCTTGAACAGGGTCAGGAAAAGATTGTCCTCCCGGGGCTTGTCAAAGAACTCGTCGTTGATGTATAATTGCAGAATGTCCCCCTCCTGGAGCCGCTGGTCCCGCTGGGCCCGGGCTCCGTTGCACTTGATGCGCTTGAGGCGAATGTATTTTTGCAGCAGCGCCGGGGGCAGCAGGGGCAGACTCTTGGACACGAAGCGGTCCAGCCGCTGCCCGGCGTCGTTTTTTCCGATGGTGATCTCCCGCATAGAGGGGCCTCCCTTACCGATTGAATTCCAGTCTGCTCTTATTCTACCTTGTTTTTCAAAAAAGTCAAAATATTTGTGAGAAAATGTTTGACAAAGAGAGTGAAATTCAGTATAATACTACTCGTGTCATTGCGAGGTGTACTATGATTCTGAATGTGAACCGGATTCTGCATACCCCCGGCGCCAGCCAGGATTTCCATTTTGAGATGGACCTGTCCGACTTGGAGTTCGGTGGGGAGAGACCCGTGGTTCACCCGGTTGCTGTGGACGGCAGGGTGTATAACCAGGCGGGTGTGCTGCTGTGTGAGCTTCAGGCCAGTACAACGCTTCGCTGCGTATGCGACCGGTGCATGGAGGAGTTCGACTCTCCCAAAACTGCGTCCTTCTCCTGCATTCTGGCGGAGGAGAAGCAGGATCAGGAGAATGACGACATTGTTCTGCTGGACCACGACGAGGTGGATCTGGCGGATCTGGCCAGCACCGCGTTTATCCTCGATATGGACACAAAGACTCTCTGCTCGGAGGACTGCAAGGGCTTGTGCCCGGGCTGCGGCGTGAACCTCAACCGCGAGGCATGCCGCTGCAAAAAGCAGGTCGATCCCAGACTTGCCAAGCTGGCTCAGCTGCTTGCACAGGACGACGAGTGAGAATATGAAAATACATTACTGCTCAGGCAGTTAAGACCAAGGAGGTGTCAACATGGCAGTACCTAAGGGAAAAGTATCCAAGCAAAGACGCAATAAGAGACGCAGCTCCGTCTGGAAGCTGGCGGCTCCCGGTCTCGTGGCATGCCCCAAGTGCGGCGCGCTGCATCTGCCTCACAGAATGTGCCAGGAGTGCGGTACCTATAACGGCCGCGAGGTCAAGCACGTTGAGTCTGTGGCAGCAGGCAAGTAAAATACCGTGTGTCCTTGTCAGGAGGGAAGATTTTCATCTTCCCTCCTTGCTTTTTGCCCAATTTTCGGCTAAAATTGTCGTATATAGATGAGACTGTCGAAAAACTGTCTCTTATACACATCTCCGAGCCCACGAGACCGAGGCTGATCTCGTA
>ENA-OZWZ01000115-OZWZ01000115.1-human-gut-metagenome-genome-assembly--contig:-NODE-115-length-16742-cov-6.656140_pt1 | contig 16742 bp, 15 predicted proteins | sample MGYA00244852_ERZ654088 | MGnify/ENA primary metagenome ERZ654088 (study PRJEB26926, sample SAMN06164960) | human gut metagenome | biome: ENVO:00009003; feature: ENVO:2100002; material: ENVO:00002003... | reverse complement strand
GACAGGTTCTTTACTGTCCCGATAACAACACGGTTATCTGTTCAAAAAATGCAGATGAAAAAATGAAGCCTGCGAGCACCACAAAGATTATGACATCTCTCATAACGCTTGAGGAGGCGGCATCCTGTAACAGCGAAGTAACCTTCAAACAGGAAATGGTTGCCGAGGGCAGTTCGATGTATCTTAAAGTCGGTGAAAAAGTCCGACTTTCGGACCTTGCTTCAGGAATGATGATGGCGTCGGGCAATGATGCGGCGAATGCGGCGGCATATACAATTTCGGGCAGTCCCGAAAAGTTTTCACAGCGAATGAATGAAAAGGCAAAGCAAATCGGTATGACGAATACCAATTTTGTAACGCCGAGCGGACTTGACGACGAAAACCATTACTCAAGTGCAAAGGATATGGCTCTGCTTATGTCATATGCACTTGAAAATGACGATTTTGCAAATCTTACGGCTAAGAAGAGCGTGACCGTTGAATTTCTTGAACCGAAATCAAAGAAAACCGCATATGCAAATCATAACAGGCTTTTGTCGCTTTATCCCTACTGTACAGGCGGAAAAACAGGCTATACAACGGCGGCAGGGCGGTGCCTTGTTTCCTCTGCAAAAAAAGACGGTGTAACGCTTGTGTGCGTCACTCTGAATGACCGCAACGATTGGAATGACCATATTTCTCTTTATGATTACGCTTTTGAAAAGTACAGGGGAGTTGACTGCAAGGACGCTGACTTTTGTGCCGATATTCCGTGCGTGGGCGGTGATAAGGACAGCGTAACGGTTACAGGTGAGAAGAACAACACAATCGTTTTAAAGCGTGAGGACTGCGATAAAATCAAGAAGAAAATCTATATAGACAGCTTTTTGTACGCTCCGATTGAAAAGAACGAGTCGGTCGGCAGAATTGAATACACACTCGGCGGAAAGCTGCTTTATAAATGCAAAATTGTTGCAGGCGAAAAGATTAAATCGGATAAAAAGAGTGTGTCAATATTTTCGGCAATAGGAAATCTGTTTTCGTAACAGCTTAAATATAAAGAAAATTTTAATATAAAGGAATTTACATATGGCTAAAATTGAACCTATAAGACTTCAGAAATTCATAGCGCAATGCGGTATTGCGTCAAGGCGAAAGGCCGAGGAGCTTATTCTCGGCGGTCATGTCAAGGTGAACGGCAAAACCGCAATTCTCGGTGACAAGGTTCTTCCTACAGACAAGGTGTTTGTAAGAGGCAAGAGGATTGTTGTGCCGAAGGGCGGCAATTACCGATATATTATGCTCAACAAGCCTCGTGGATTCATTACCACAATGAATGATGAGCGTGGCAGAAAGTGTGTTGCACAGCTTGTTGAGAATGTCGGCGAGCGAGTTTATCCGATAGGCAGACTTGACAAAGACAGCGAGGGTATGCTTGTTTTTACAAATGACGGTGACTTTGCAAACAAGGTTATGCACCCGAAAAACAATGTTTACAAGATTTACAGAGTAACCGTTCGTCCGTCAATTGACGAGGATCAGCTTGTAAAGCTTGAAACAGGCGTTGAGCTTGACGGCAGGAAAACCGCTCCTGCATATGTCCGTGTAATTCACAAGGAGCAGGGCAGAGTAGTTCTTGAAATGATTCTTCATGAGGGTAAGAACCGTGAAATCAGAAGAATGTGCGAGGCTGTCGGGCTTGAAGTTGCAAGACTCAAACGCACCCAGATCGGCGGTGTAAAAATGGGTATGCTTAAGCAGGGCGACTGGAGAGATTTGACCGAACAAGAGGTTAAAAAACTGCTTGCAAACCCGTTTTTAAACGGCAAACAGCTTTAATTTTCTGTTTTTGAAAAATACTTCCGAAGCGGTGAATAAAACTATTCGTTAATTTGACAATAAATTTACGGTTTTGGTGTAATAACTATTAAATGTGTTCAAAATTGAAATAGTACAGCGTGTTTTTCTTGTACTTTTGAAGATTATAGAGTATAATGTATGTGTAGAAAATTAGTATGCACGCTCAGTTTTCGTGCATATTCAATACATGGTATTGGAGGATTTTAAGATGAGTATTGAAAAGATCAATCAGGCAAAGGCTGAAATTGCCGCAACTTCCGCTTATAAGACAATTACGGCGTTTTTTGATGCAGACAGCTTTTGTGAAATTGATGCCTTTGCAAAATCCGGTGAAGGTTTTGCCGAGGTTGTTGCAGGCTTTGGAACAGTAGAAGGTATGCCTGTTTATGCGTTTGCACAGAACAGCGACATTTGCGGCGGTGCCATGAGTAAGGCACAGGCGGCCAAGCTTAAAAAGCTGTATGGTCTTGCACTCAAGACAGGCGCTCCTGTTGTAGGTTTCTATGACAGCGTTGGCGGCAGACTTAATCAGGGTACAGAGCTTCTCGCAGGCTGCGGTGATGTTCTCAATGCGGCTGCGTCACTTTCGGGTGTTGTACCGCAGATTTCGGTTGTCCTCGGCACTTGCCTCGGAACAAACGCTCTTAACGCTGCAAGCGCAGATATCGTTATCATGAGCAAAGACGCACAGCTTTCACTTTCGGTAACAGGCAAGCATTCCGATGCCGCTTACAATGCTGAAAACGGTATTGCCTCAATCGTTTGTGACGACGCAGACAAGGCAATCAAGGCTGCAAAGGAACTTATCCTTTATCTTCCGTCAAATAACCTCACAATGGCTCCTCAGTCATTTGAAGAAGCTCCGGCAGAGGACGGTTGCGGTTGTGTAGTCAGCAGAACAGTTGACGGCAACAGCATTGTAAAGCTCTTCAATGATTACGGCAAGGAAGCGAATGTTCGTTTTGCAAGACTCGGCGGTCAGGTTGTAGGTATTGTTGTTACAAAGGGCAATGAGCTTGGTTGCAAGTCTGCAAACAAGGTTGCAAAGTTTGTTCGTTTCTGCGACGCTTTCTCACTCCCTGTTGTAACATTCGTAAACTGCCCTGGCTTTGAGTCAATCAAGTCGGCAACAAAGGCGTCAGCAGCTTATGCTGAGGCAACAACAGTCAAGATTTCTGTTGTTACAGGCAAGGCAATCGGTTCAGGCTATGTTGCTCTTGCAGGCACAGGCGCTAATGCAGATGTTGTTTACGCACTTCCCGATGCGGTTATTTCACCTGTTAATGTTGAGGCTGCCGCATTCATTATGGCTCCCGAAGTTATGAATGTTGCCGCAGATAAGCAGGCTGAGGTTGCTCAGAAGTTTGCTGACGAGAATCTTTCTGCTTACAATGCCGCTCAGAACGGCTATGTTGACGGTATTGTTGAAGAAGCTCAGCTCCGTCAGACTCTTATTTCTGCTCTTGATATGCTTTCGGGCAAGCGTGTTTCAACACTTTCAAAGAAGCATTCAACTATCTGATAAATGATTACTTGTTAAAATAAAAGGGGATACTAAAAATGAAGAATTTAAGAATTACAGTTAACGGCACAGCATATGATGTTCAGGTTGAAGAACTCGGTGGTTCTTCAGCTCCAGCAGCAGCCGCTCCTGCTCCGGCAGCCGCTCCCGCTCCTGTAGCAAAGCCGGCAGCTCCCGCAGGCGCTCAGGGTTCTGTTGTTATAAAGGCTCCTATGCCCGGTACAGTTGTTAATGTTGTTGTTTCGGCAGGACAGGCTGTTAAGGCCGGAGATGACCTCGTATTCATCGAGGCTATGAAGATGGAAACTCCCGTTAAGGCTCCGCAGGATGGCACAGTTGCAACAGTTGATGTTGCAAAGGGTGAGTCTGTTGACTCAGGTAAGGTTCTCGTAACACTTAACTAATCAATAATTCGGAGAAAGGGATGCTGTAAAATGGCAAAAAAAATCAGAGTTACCGAAACTGCTCTGCGTGACGCTCATCAGTCACTCATTGCAACAAGAATGACAACAGAGGAAATGCTCCCTGTTCTTGACAAACTCGATAAAATCGGTTATTACTCACTCGAATGCTGGGGCGGTGCAACATATGACTCATGCCTCAGATTCTTAAACGAAGATCCGTGGGACAGACTCCGCACAATCAGAGAGCATTGCCCTAACACAAAGCTCCAGATGCTTTTCAGAGGACAGAATATGCTCGGTTATCGTCACTATGCCGATGACTGCGTTGAGTATCTTGTTCAGCGTTCAATCGCAAACGGTATTGACATTATCCGTATTTTTGATGCTCTTAACGACATCAAGAATCTTAAAACAGCTATCAAGGCCGCTAACAAAGAAGGCGGTCATGCACAGGTTGCTATCAGCTACACAACAGGTCCTGTATTCACAGATGAATACTATGTTGAGTATGCTAAGAGAATTGCAGACGCAGGTGCAGATTCAATCTGTATCAAGGATATGGCTGCACTTCTTACTCCGACAAGAACCGAAAGCCTTGTAAAGGCTATCAAAGCCGCTGTTCCGGAGCTTCCGCTTCAGCTCCACACCCACTACACATCAGGTCTTGCATCAATGTGCCTTTTAAAGGGTGTTGAGGCAGGTGCCGACGGCATTGACACAGCAATCAGCCCACTCGCTCTCGGTACATCACACGCACCTACAGAATCAATGGTTGCCGCTCTTTCAGGCACAGAGTTCGACACAGGTCTTGACCTTAAACAGTTCTCTGACATCCGTGCTTACTTTATGACTCTCCGTGAGAAGTACATCAAGTCAGGACTTCTTGATCCTAAGATGCTCGCAACAGACGCTAACGCTCTTATCTATCAGGTTCCCGGCGGTATGCTTTCCAACCTTCTTTCACAGCTCAAGCAGGCCGGTAAAGAAGACAAGCTTGACGAAGTTCTTGCAGAAGTACCCCGTGTTCGTAAGGATTCAGGTTATCCTCCGCTTGTTACTCCGACATCACAGATTGTCGGCACACAGGCTGTATTCAATGTAATCACAGGCAAGCGCTACTCAATGTGCACAAACGAGTTCAAGGGACTTGTTGCCGGTGAGTACGGTACAACTCCAATGCCGATTGATCCTCAGTTCCAGAAGAAGATTATCGGTGACAAGAAGATTATCAAAGGCCGTCCTGCAGATCAGCTTAAGCCTGAGCTTGATAAGCTCCGTGGCGAGATTGAGCAGTGGATTGAACAGCCTGAAGATGTTCTTTCTTATGCACAGTTCCCGAAGGTTGCCCTCGACTTCTTTGAAAAGAGAAGAAATGCCAAGGTTGGCATCAACGGCGACAAGCTTGACAAGAAAAATATGGTTCACCCAGTTTGATTTGACAACTAAAATTAACATTTATGCCACCTTCATCAACGAGGGTGGCATTTTTTGTAAACTAAAGTTGCTTGAAAATCACCCCTTTTTTTGCTAAAATCCTAGTATAAGCTGACAGTCAGCTTAGTTTTAGAATAAAAGAGGATGAAATTTCGTGAAAAAATTATTGTCAATCTTAATCGCAGTTATGATGTGCTGTGCAGTAACCGTTACCGCCTTTGCGGCAACTCCTGATGAAGCACCTGCAAAAGATATGCAGGCGATAATCAAACAGGCTATGCTCGACAACTACTATACAGATACAAAGCCTACAGAGCTTGAAATCCGCATTGTTGGCGGAAATGAAAACGGAAGTGTGTATTTTGAGCATACCGATAATTTGAGTTATACTTCGGCGGCTTATGAAACACAGCTTGGCAACTATACCTACTCATATACTGCAGCTGATGAGTTGCTCGTTTACAACAACGGCAAAATTTACACAATGAAGAATGCTTACGAAAGCGGAATCATCAATGACGAAGATGTTGCAGACATTGATGAGTGGAACGACAGTTTTTATCGGGAAGCACCCGCTTATGATATAAAGGCTGCAATTGAAAAAGCAATGCTTGAAACTTATTATCTTGATGTTAAGCCGAGCCATATTGAGATTTATATAGTCGGTTCAACAAGTGATGACGGTGTTTATTTCAAGTATAACGATGGACTTCCGAGAGCTGATGTAATGATTGAAGCAATTCTCGGCGAATTTGGCTACAGAACTGCTGAATCAGAGAAAACTTTGCTTTACAAAGACGGCAAAATATATAGTATTCCGTCAGCATACAACTCAGGCGTAATTGATGACGATATTCTTACAGAACTCGTTGATTTCAATATCGGCGTAATGCGTAGATATTATACAGTAGAACTTCCGTCTGCCCCTCCTGCTGATGCAAAATCATCATCAACAAGCGACACAGCAACAAAGGACACGCCGAGCAATTCACAGAACAACAGTGGTGCAGTTCAGACAGGACAGAACAGCGTTGCAATATTCCTTGCCACTGCAATGCTTGCAGGTTGCGGTGTGATTTTTGCAAAACGCAGAACTCGTTTTGAATAATATTAAATAACATTATTCAGAAATAAATTTATAAAAATGACCGCTTTCACTTTTGTGAGCGGTTATTTTATTTTGCGTTTTGTTTAAAATATTCAAAAAGTTAATCAAGACATATTGCTTTTTTTATTATGAAATGTTACAATTAACTTGCATAAAAAAACAGGTGAATTATTTTATAATGCGTAGAATTTGAACAAAGCGAGGGATAGATATGAAAAAGTTTTTACCTATAGCTATGGCGGCGGTTATGTCGATGTCTGCGGTTGCGGTTTCGGCAGTTTCTGCAAATGCGGTTGAACCGCTTAACACACCCGTGCAGTATGCACAGGTTGCAAGGGCAAGCTTGGCTACTCCGAAAATTTCAAAGGCCGAAAGCGTTTACGGCGGTGTAAAGCTTACATGGAACAAAGTAAGCGGTGCGGCTAAATACAGAGTTTACTACAAGGGCCGTAAAGGTTGGACTCGAATGGTCGATACAACTTCAACCTCATATATCGACAAGGATGTTTCATCGGGCAGGAATTACACCTATACTGTAAGATGTATTTCTGCTGACGGAAAGAGCTTTACAAGCGGTTATGATTCAAAGGGCAAAAGTGTAAAATATATTGCCGCCCCCGAAATTTCAAAGCTTGAAAATGTAAACGGCGGTGTGAAAATTACATGGAACAAAGTAAACGGTGCATCAAAGTATAGAATTTATCATAAAAATTCGTCAGATTGGTTCAGAGTATCAGATACGACTTCTAATTCTATAGTTGATAAATCTGTTGGTATGGGAACATATACTTATACCGTGAGGTGTATAAGTGATGACGGAAAGAGTTTTGAGAGTGGATTTAACCCAAAAGGCTTAAGTATCAGATATAATCAAGCTCCTAAAATACTTGAAACCAATGTTGTAAACGGCGGTATTAAGGTGATTTGGGATTCTGAAGAAAATACAAATTACAGATTGTACTGCAAAACAGAAGGTAAGGGCTGGACAAAAGTATGCGATAACAAAACAGGTGTTGTGACACATAAAAATTTACAGCCGAATAAGACCTATACATACACTGTAAGAGCAATCAGTTCCGACGCTAAAAAGTATTTGAGCGGTTATGACCCTGTGGGAATGAGCGCAAAATATGTTGCCACACCGAAAATATCAAAGGCAGAATATACATATGACGGTATCAAGCTTGCGTGGAATAAGGTTGCAGGTGCTGAAAAATATCGTGTATATTATAAGGATGCTACCGGTTGGAATAAACTTGTAGATACAAAAGGTACAAGTTATCTTGACAAGGGACTTGTTTCAAGAGAACTCAGCGTAAAAGATAGTTCTGTAAACGGTCAGTATATTTATACTGTTCGCTGTATTTCAAGTAACGGCAAAGTTTTTCAGAGCGGTTATGACACAAAGGGTGTAAAAAGTGCATTATATAACAACGGATGTCCGGAAATTTATAATATTGATACAATGCACGGAGGAATTACTTTAACTTGGAATTCTACCGCCGATAAAAATTCAAAGTATCGTGTTTATATTAAGCAAAGTGGTTCGTGGAAAAAGATTGCCGATACAACCGATAACCAGTACACTTATAAGAATGTAAAAGCAGGACAGACCTATACTTTTACCGTAAGATGTGTATCAAAGGATGAGAAGAAATTTACAAGTACCTATAATCCGTCAGGTGTTGCATTTAAGTATAAAACAACCAACAAAACAAGAGATGCATATATAGATTATCTGCTTAAACATGAATCGGAGTGGTTGCCTGAACTCAAGGTGGGGGACATTGCTTTGGCAGGTGTGCAGTTTACAGACCTTGATTTTGACGGTGTTCCTGAGCTTATAGCGCAGGAAGCAGGGGATAAGGAATACTATTTGAATGCAAGGGTATATACTTTCAAGAATGGAAAGCTTTCATTGGTTGGATTTGATAATTCTATGACCTACATTCAGAATAGATTGGCCTACTTATACGATAAATCGGCTAAAAGGTATGTGATAAATTCAGCCGAGTTATCAACCAGCAATCCCGATCGTTATCTTGATTGTGAAAACTATACATTGAGTTATGATGGCAACCTTATAAGTGCTCATCCGTATTCTTCTTATCATTTAGCTCTTGAAAATTGGGGATTGGATTACACCTATTATGTTCATGGCAGGACAAGCAAACAAGTGTATAATGCTGCAAACTTGAGTACACTCGATAATTGTGTAAATGCACATATGTACAGTCAGTTTGTTTACTGTTCTGTTGACGGCTATCCAAAGCTTTGGAATAGTTATAGCGAAACACAGAAGAAACAGCACCTTACTGATTCTTATAATGCATTCTCATACGATAAATACTAATTGAAACATAGATTGGTGTGAAAAATTTCATACCTATAGCCACGGCGGCGGTTTCGGCGAATGCGATTGAACTGCTGAAAATTTTGCAGCATTTTATGGATGGGTATTTTATAAGTGGCGATTACAAATGGCATAAATTGTATTTTAATATTTACAAAGTTGTTTAAACAATATTTGTTCAGCAGCTTATTAAACAAGGTGCATACATTGTGCATTAAAAGTCATTATACGAGGAGGAATTATTATGAAAAAATTATTATCCCTCGCAATCGCAGCTCTGCTTACTTTTTCGTGTGCTTTAACCGCCTTTGCGGCTGAAGACAATTCGGCAACTCCCGATGAGGCAAAAACACCCGTGGAGCTTAAAATAATTGAGCCTCCGTCAAAAACCTATTTTGGGGAAGATGTTATTCTTCCGCCCGAATCAGTTAAAAATGTTTATGCAGACAGCGAGCATTACTATGCTTTTGCTGACAAAATGAACGCATACAGCTTCAACCCGATTCTTGACCTTTCGGATGCAAAGCTTGAAGTGGTTTACAATGACGGTTCTTCGGAAAGTGTTGATCCAGCCGACTGTACCGCAGAAGTTTCCGATCCGTTTAATTACGGCGAGGTAATGCGAACAGCTCTTGATACCGCAGGCAATCTTGAACTTGATACACCGTATGAAGAAAATCTAAGATAAGGATAATGCAACTAAGAATACTGTGATGAACGATAACGGTTCTGTTCCGACAGGCAGTCCGATTACAACAATGTTATTCACATTATCTGCTGTTATTGCAGGCGGTGCATTGTTTCTTTCTTACAGAAAAAAGTTTGAAAAGTAAATCAAATAATTGACACTCATTTTTCTTAATATTCAGACAACTGCCCCCGAATCTTTCAAAGGTTCGGGGGCAGTTATGTTCTGTAAAAACGAAACGGCAACGGAAAAATTTATCCCGTTGCCGTTTAATTTTTATTCTTCGCCTACAAGTTTTACTGTTGTTGCGGTGTGGTGAACCGCATCAAGATACTTTCCGAAAACATCGGCTGTTTTGATTTTTAAACTTGAGGTGTTTACACACGGATGACAGCCGACATATTCGCCTTTCAAAACATCCTCGTCAACAAGAAGTCTTACTCGGTTGTCCTTGTCATTCATAAGCCCCATAACGCTCACCGCACCGGGTTTAATGTCGAGAAATTCGAGCATAAAATCGGGAGCCGCAAACGAAAGTCTTGCACTTCCGATTTGCTTTGACAGCTCCTTTGTTTTAAAAGGTTTGTCACCCGGCATCATAAGAAGATAGAAGTCGGTTTTCTGCCTGTTGCACAGAAAAAGATTCTTGCAAATCAGCACATCAAGTACAGCGTCAATCTCGTTGCAAGCCTCCATTGTGTCAGCGTGTCCGTGGTCGGTTCGCTGATATTCAATTCCAAGGCTGTCGAGAAGGTCATATACTCTGATTTCACGGTCTTCTTTGCCTGTTAAGTCGGTTGGTCGTCCGTTGTAAAGTTCCATTTAAAATCCTGCTTTCCTGTAGTGTAATGCCTGTATCAATATTCGCTGTCATCAATGCCCGATACGCTGTCTGAGTAATCAGAATCATCATAATAATCGTCATATGTGATTATACTTGTTCCGTTATAATCATCGTTTGCCTTGACATACATATTTTTGTCGAGCATACCGAGATCCTGCAAAACCTCAATTGTCTTTGTAAAGCTTCTCGGAATAACATAGGATGCGGTTGTGTAAGCAGTGTCGGAATCTGCAGATTTGTAATAGGATGACAGTTCTGAAATGTAAATATTGTAGGGTGCGCCTGTTGCAAGCTGTATTACACATACAACATCGGGAATGGATTCAACGAGTGTACTGTAATCTGAATAATCAGGGTCGGCTGAACCGTAGAATGTGTTACTGTATCCGACAACTTTTTTAAATTCTTCATCACTGCAGTTGTCAATATCTTTAAGAAAAGCATCCTTGATGCGTTTGTATGTCTCGCCGGGGCCTGTGAGTGCAACTGACTGGCTGTCATCACCGTAATAGCCTGAAGCAATGCGGTTTACAACCAAGTCAGCGTGCTTTTTCTCCGTATCCTTGCGGTTAAATCCAAAAACTGCAAATTCACTTAAATCATCGTATTCCGCCTTTGCAATAGGACTGTAGGTTTTGATATAACCCTTTGAATTTATTATATCCGTGTTGTCGTCATCGTATAGGGTATCTGAATTATAAAATGCGTTGAATCTGTTGTATGCCCTTGTAATAATGCGACCGTCATTGAGCTTGTATGCATATCCGCAGTATGGCTGCGAAAGCTCTTTGCTAAAAAACAGAAAGTTGTCCGTAAACATTGAAACCCATGTGTTCTTGAACTTGTTCTGAATTGAATAGTCACGCTTGTTGATAAGATTTGAATGTGAGTTGGTGATAAAAGTGATTGTGTCTTTGTCTGTAATATCATCAGCCATATCTTTAAGATTTTTGCCGACAGCACTGCCTTTTGCCTGATAGTTTGAATTTGCGTCATAGAATCCGGCACTCTTGATATCCTGAGCTTTCGGTACATAGCTGTTGTAGCCGAATGCGTCAAAACAGCAGAGAGCAACACCGACGCAGCTTACAATAATTAACGCACCGAGCGGAATCGAAGTTTTGATAAGCTTTGAAAAGCCTCTGTACAAAATAAGATGAACGATTATGTAAACGGGAACGCTTGCAAGAATAAATCCGAAAACAAAACCCGCATATCCGCCGAAAACATTCATTGAACCGAAAAGAACACCGAGGAACATACCTGCAAGGAATGAAACAAGCACCTTGATTATGTAGCACGGAAGGTGGAATGCAAATGCCGACTGAGCTCTTTCCGCCTTCCTTTTCTTTGCAAGAAAAGCGCCGAGGGCAATACATACAACCGAGAAAATCAGCCAGTAAATAACATTTATTCCGTCATATGCGGCAAGCGGATTGAGTGCATTCATAATGACGCTGTCTTTGAAAATGCCAACATAAAAGCCGTCAAAACAACCCACAACAGTACCCTTGATAAAGATTGCGGAAAGCGGATAAGCTACGCAAACCGCAACGAACATAAGCACGGAGTTGAGCATTGTTCCGCAACAAATCGCAATAAGACCGAAAAACGAGATTGATGCGAGTGTACCCATACATATTTCGGGGAATAATTTTGTCACTTCCGAAACAACCGAATGTCCCGAACAAACCGATATAATGGATATTAAGCTGAGAAAGAAAATTGCAGGGATAATCGACATAAGGTAAGCCGATACGGATTTTGCAATAAAAAGTGTTGCTCTTCCAATCGGCAGTGAACCGTACAAATCCGCCTTGCGTTTATTGTGCAGATACGAATAAATTCGCACCGTGTAGATGATTGTAAATACTATTGAAATGAGATAGACGAGCGATGCCGAGGAGTATTGAAAAAGTTCAATTTCTCCTATACCGCTGTTTGCAATGCCTGTAATGCTCAACGCAGAAAGCATCATTGAAAAAGATGAATCGTTTCCGAGTACAACGCAGATTGTAAAGCATACTGTAATTGCAACAGCCGAAATAATACCGAATACAATGAGAAATGTATTGCAGGACTTAAGGTCGCTGAGGAAGAACGACAGCATCTGCTTCAGTCTGCTTTTAAAGGATGTTTTCTGTGTCATAACCTGCAACCCCCATTTCACATATAAAAATTTCTTCCAAGGTCATCGGAACAGCTGAGATATAAATCGGATTAAGCTCCTGCAATTTGGGCATAAACTCTTCCTCTGTTCCTTTGATTGTAAGATTAAATATATTTCCGTTTCTCCATGTGTTTATAACATTGATTTCGTTGAAGAATGAATTATCGGGAACTTCGGTGAATGCAACCTGAACCTTACGAAGCCCGAGTTTAATTTCGTCAATTTCCCTCTCAAGCAAAAGCTTGCCCTTGTGCATAAGACAAATTCTGTCACATAATTCTTCAAGCTCACGCAAATTGTGTGACGCAACGACAACTGTCATATCATTTGCGGAAACATTGTCAATGATTATTTTTTTTACAAGCTTGCGTACAACAGGGTCAAGTCCGTCAAAAATTTCATCAAGCAGCAGATATCTCGGACAGGTTGAAAGCGCCAATATCAAAGCCGCCTGTCTTTGCATACCCTTTGACATATCGATTATCCTTGCATCAGGATCAATCGGAAACACCGAGCAAAACTGTTTGAAAGCGTTCTCGTTCCAGTTTGGATAAAGACTTCGAAAAAGGAATGCAGTGTTTTCAAGAGTTGAGCTGTTTGAAAAATAGGGGTAATCGGGAATGAAAAAACATTCTCCCTTTACTGACGGATTGTTAAGAATGTTTATTCCGTTAATATTCACCTCGCCCTTATCGGGGTCAAACACACCCGACATAATTCGCAGAAGTGTTGACTTTCCGCCGCCGTTGCTTCCGACAATGCCGAGAACAGAGCCTCTGTTTACGGTAAGCGTGAAATCGTCAACGGCAGTCACTTTGCCGAATTTTTTGGTTATGTGATTAACTTCAATCATTCTCTCTGCCTCCTTCGTATACAGAATTGATGATTTCTATGAGCTGTTCACGGGGAACGCTGTACAGCTCTGCATTTTTTACGGCATCACGGAATGTTTTGAGAGCCATTTCTTGGAAAGCTGCGTTTTTTGTCAACTTGTCTGTCAAAAATGTTCCCCGTCCAACAGTTGAATAGATGTAGCCCTCTGTTTCAAGAACACGATATGCCTTTGCAACCGTGTTTGGGTTTACACCGATTTCCTGTGCTACCGTTCGTACAGGCGGCAGCCTGTCACCCGATTTGAACACGCCTGCCGACGCAAGCTTGATTATATTGTTGCAAATCTGTTCATAAATCGGCACACGGCTTGTGAAATCAATTGTGAACATAGCCGTCCTCCTTTTTTTGTATAGAAAATTGTATAATATGGCCAATCCTACAGTTAAATTGTAACATTCAATTGTACCATTGTCAATGTACAATTTTAATTTAAAAGACCGTTTGAGAAATTTTTAAAAGAACTTAAAAAGAATAAAACAGCCAAAACCGTCAATAACTATTGTAAAGACAAAACCGATAAAAATTCAGATTCGGGGGTAATTCTTTGCAATACGGAAAAGTTGAAATCTGCGGAGTAAATACATCACAGCTCAAGCTGCTGAAGGAGAGCGAAAAGCGTGAGCTGCTTAACACAATCAGAAACGGTTCTCCTGCCGAAAAGAAAATGGCGAGGGATAAGATGATTAACGGGAATTTAAGGCTTGTTCTTTCTGTTATTCAGAGGTTTACAAACAGAGGCGAAAATCCCGACGATCTGTTTCAGGTGGGTGTTATCGGACTCATCAAGGCGATTGATAACTTTGACCCTACGCTTGATGTGCGGTTCAGCACCTACGGAGTGCCTATGATAATCGGTGAAATACGGAGGTTTTTGCGTGATAACAATGCAGTCAGGGTATCCCGCTCAATGAGAGATACAGCCTACCGTGCAATGCAGATAAAGGAACAGCTGACCAATAAAAACAATCGGGAGCCAACCATTGAAGAAATCGCCAAAATAATGGAGATGCCGAAAGAACAGGTGGTGCTTTCGCTTGAGGCGATAGTTGATCCCGTGTCGCTTTACGAGCCTGTTTTTTCGGACGGAAACGATACTATATATGTTATGGATCAAATCGGCGACAAAAACGATGATTCCGCTTGGCTTGAAGAAATTGCGGTAAAAGAGGCGATTTCCAATCTTTCCGACAGAGAAAAACGGATTCTTTCAATGAGATTTTTTCGCGGCAAAACTCAGATGGAGGTTGCGGCTGAAATAGGAATATCACAGGCGCAGGTCAGCCGCATTGAAAAAGGCGCTCTTGATACTATAAAGAAAAGCATTTAGCAATATATGCAAAACAGCTGTTCAATCGGACAACTGTTTTGCGGTTACATAGGCTTGTATAAAAATGTATGGGAAAATTACAACTGATTTTTGTAAAAAAGAAGAAAAAATTTAATTCCGCTTTACTTTCGTGCTTTTGTGTGTTAAAATTTTAATGTATAAAAACTTAATGCTTTATTGCAGAAATAAGGAGGTAACGGTTTTGAATTCTAAACTTAAAAATGATTCTACCGACTATTTGTTCAAGGCGATTCTGTCGCTTGAAAACGAAGAAGATTGCTACCGCTTTTTTGAAGATTTATGCACAAGCGCAGAACTCAAGGCAATGTCACAGCGCCTTGTCGTTGCAAAAATGCTTACCGAGAAAAAGGTATATACAGAAATCGTCAAGGAAACCGGTGCGTCAACCGCAACCATCAGCCGAGTAAAAAGAGCGTTGTTTGATAACGATACATATGGCTACACTCTTGTACTCGACAGGATTGAAAACGGAGAAAAAGAGTAATGCCGAGCTATTTGTCGTTTGCCCGATTTTATGACGGACTTATGCAGGATGCCTGCTATGAAAAAAGATGCGGCTATATTCTTGAGCTTGCCGAAAAATTCAGACATGATATGGGTATAACCCTTGACCTTGCCTGCGGAACAGGAACTCTCACACGCCTTTTGAAAAAGCGTGGTGTGGATGTTTTCGGGATAGATTACAGTATGGAAATGCTCAGCGAGGCAATGCGGAGTGCTTCCGAAGAAGGTCTTGATATCCTGTTTTTAAGGCAGAAAATGCAAAGTATTGACTTGTATGGTACAATAAATACCTGTGTTTGTACTCTCGACAGCATAAATCATCTTACAAAAATTGAAGATGTTGCAAAGACATTTGACCGTGTGGGACTTTTTATGGACGATGACGGTCTGTTTATTTTTGATGTCAACACGGTGTACAAGCATAAAAATGTTCTTGCAGACAATACCTTTGTGTATGAAAACGATAGCGTTTTCTGCGTATGGCAAAACACCCCAGAGGATGATAACAAGGTAAAAATCGACCTTGATTTCTTTGAGGAAGAAAACGGTGTGTATTATCGTTCGTCCGAAAGCTTTTCGGAAAGAGCATATACAGATGATGAAATCAGAAAAATGCTCACGGATGCAGGTTTTGAAGTGGAGGCTGTTTACGGCGACCTTACATTTGAAAGTCCGAAAGCGGATGAACAGAGGGTAATTTATGTTGCAAGAATGAAAACATCACGCAACAAAGAGTTTAATGAATCGAAAGGATAACCGATATGGATAAAATAATTCGTTGTATTACATCTGACGGTGCGATTATGGCGGCTTGCGTTGATGCGTCCGACATAGTTTTTACCGCAAAGAAGATTCACCACCTTTCACGCAGTGCCACAGCCGCACTCGGCAGACTTTTGTGTGCAACATCAATTATGGGCGATATGCTCAAACAGAAAGACGCGTCAGTCAACCTTCGTGTAATGGGTGACGGTGAACTCGGTCCCGTTATCGCAGTCGGCGACAGCAGCGGCAATGTAAAGGGTTATGTCGGCAATGCAGACTGTCCGACGGAATATTACGAAAACGGTAAAATCAATGTTGCAAAAGCAGTCGGCAGAACAGGTATGCTAAATGTTATGCGTGATTACGGTTCAGGCGATCCGTACATAGGTCAGGTTGAGCTTGTCAGCGGTGAAATTGCCGAGGATATTGCAAACTACTACGCAACAAGCGAGCAGATTCCTACAGTTTGTGCCTTGGGTGTGCTGATTGACAAAGAGGACGGCGAGGTTTTGCTTGCAGGCGGATTGCTTATTCAGCTTCTTCCGGGTGCAGACGATACTGTTATCGACAAGCTTGAAAAGAATATTGCAGAGCTTGAACCCGTTACAACTATGCTTGCAAAGGGTATGAGTATTCTCGATATCTGCAAAACAGCCCTCAAAGGCTTTGAGGTTGAAGTGCTTGACGAAAACCCTGTTAAGTATGTTTGCGGTTGTTCAAAAGAAAAGCTTGAAAATTATTTTTGTACCCTCAGCGATGATGACATCCGTTCTATGGTCAATGAACAGGGTGTTGCCGTTGCAACCTGTCACTTCTGCAATAAGCTGTCTCTTATACACATCTCCGAGCCCACGAGACCGAGGCTGATC
>ENA-OZWZ01000111-OZWZ01000111.1-human-gut-metagenome-genome-assembly--contig:-NODE-111-length-17083-cov-7.018147_pt1 | contig 17083 bp, 11 predicted proteins | sample MGYA00244852_ERZ654088 | MGnify/ENA primary metagenome ERZ654088 (study PRJEB26926, sample SAMN06164960) | human gut metagenome | biome: ENVO:00009003; feature: ENVO:2100002; material: ENVO:00002003... | reverse complement strand
ATTTTAATCTGACTTCCGAAATAAAAGGCGACTGTCTGTACATTGTATCAACCAACAACTACGGCAAGCCCTTGAGAATGGACGGCGAGGAATTTTCTTCAACAAAACATCAGGGCAAAGGAATCGGACTTTACTCAATGAAAAGCATAACAGATGTTTATGACGGTATTTTTGAAGCAGGCAACAATGACGGCGAATTTTTCGTAAATATCGTAATGAAATACTAAATATTAAAGGGTATGCACAAGCGGCATACCCTTTTTGTATTCGAACAATTGCAAAAAACACGCCTTGCAGACACAAGGCGTGTTTTTGTTTTCATCGTCAACTGATTATAAGAGTTTTCTGAATTTCTGTTGCGTCAAGAACATTGACCACACCGTCCCGATTGAAATCCGCAAGCTTCATCTGAACATCGGAAAGTGCCGCAGTGGAAATGGCAAACTTGCTGATTTCGGTTGCGTCAAGAATATCAACACTTCCGTCAAGATTTACATCACCGATTGCAAACGACACTTCACCGTTTGATGCAGGAGCTGTTGTTGGCTGAACAGCTGCGGTAGGAACAGTTGCTGCCGGCTGTGTTGCCTTAGCCGTTGTCGGCTGTACTGTTGCAGCAGGAACAGTTGTTGCAGGCTGTGTGGCCTTGGCTGTTGTCGGCTGAACAGTTGGCTTTGCAGTAGTCGGCTGAACCGTAGCTTTGGCTGTGGTAGGCTGTACAGTAGGTTTTGCTGTCGTAGGCTGTACCGTTGATGAAGAAACAAAAGTACAAAAATCAAGAGCAACCCAACCTGTCTTGCCGTTGTACGAGGTGTAACCCCATGTGTGACCGCCGGAAGCCGAAACCTTTGTTACATTAAGAGTAACATTGCTCGGAACAGATGCTACAGATTTATAGCTTGTACCCGCACCGCTTCTCATATTGAGATAATCGTCAACATCTGTTTTATATGTACCTGTTGTGTAAGTTACCTTTTTGGTTGTAGCCTGAGTAGTGCTTGTACTGCTGCTGAAATTGCCAAGGTAAATGTAGCCCTGAAAATTCCACCCTTTGTTACCGCCAACCTTCGGGTCGGAGATACTCGCTGTGGAAATGTAAAAATTAGCACCGCTGTATGCAGAGTTTGAAAGTGTAATCACACCGTTTTCAACCTTTTCCACAACAGCAACATGACCGCCGCCATAGCTGTATGACCAACAGGCAATTGCGCCGACCTTCGGGGTCTGGCCGTACTTATAGTAGCCGTTAGCCTTGTTGTAGCCGTACCACTGCTCTGCATTGTTCCACGAAAGCTTCGGCTCAGAGCCGAGAATCTCATAAGCTCTGCCGTAAGCATATGCTGTACAGTTCGGCATACCGTAATCGTACCTATAAAAAACATTTAAATTACTGTAATAATACTTGTTACTTGAACTCGGGGCAGAAAGTCTTGGTGAGAACGATGCCGCACTCGCAATCATCGACATTGAGAAGACCGACACAAACAGCATTACAGCCGTGAGAACTGCCGCAGAAACCTTTTTGTTAAAAATTCTTTTTAAAACATTTTGCAAAGAAACACTCCTTTTTTAAATTTCAAAGCGGTTGTTACCAATTTGTAACCACTTTCTTATATTTTATCATAAAATGCTTTGAAATCAAAGAGCAGAAATGCCGAATTTAGAAATTATAATCCGCATTTTTAAGCCAATCTATACAATGAATTACATTTCTGTTCCAACCGTTGACACAAAACGGCAAAAAATAAAAGGCGGTTAAAAAACCACCTTTATTGGTCGGGATGACAAGACTTGAACTTGCGACTCCACGCCCCCCAGACGTGTGCGCTACCAAACTGCGCTACATCCCGATGCAACATTATTATTTTAGCAAAACAGCAGGCTGTTGTCAAGGCATTTCTAAAATTTTTTCTGCTGATCAACAGAAATTGCAATTAAGACGAACACAAACAGCAAAGCAAAACGGACACTGCCATTCGACAGTGTCCGAAAAATGCTTAGATTAAAGAAAAATCTTTTAAATTATTCTTCTCTCTTCTTTCTTGCAAGGAACATAACGCCTGCTGCTGAAACCATAAGACCTGCCATTACGAACACGATTGTTGTTTCAACGCCTGACTTAACTGCACCTGTGCTTGAAGAACCTGAGCCTGATGAGCCTGAACCGCTGCTGCTTGAGCCTGAAGCTGAACCTGAGCCTGAGCCAGAACCAGAACCTGAACCGTTGCTTGAGCTGCCGCCTGCTGCCTTGTTACCTGTCTTCTTAGCGTCGTCGAGCTGATCCTTGTCAACCTTTTTACCTGTTGTAGGATCTGTGCAACCTGAGAGAATCTTCTCAACTGCAGGAGCAATCTTATTCTTATCAGGGCTGTTTATAGCGTTGAGTCTATCTGTTACAGCACCCATAACCTTTGTTGGGCTAACCTTGAGTTCGTTAATAAGGTCCTGTGTATGACTTGTCTTAGCGTCATCGTCGTAGTAAGCAACGAGGTATGTAGCCAGCAATGTTACATCTGATTCGCCCTCAGGGAAAGCAGAACCGATGATTTTACCTGTTGAAGTAATCTTCTTTTCAGGACCGCAGTCTGAATTTTTTTCCCATTTAGCTTCGTTTGCCTTCTTTTCTGAATCCTCAGGGTTTTCAAGCTGATTACCTGTGCAATAAAGTGTGTCGCCGATGCACTTGCCGCTCATGATAGCGTTGTATGACTGCATACCTGTGTTAGCACTGAAGACTACACAGTATACTCTTCCGTCTGACTTAGAGATTGTGTTGCCTGTCTTTGAAAGATCATAAGTTGCGATACCTGTTGAAGCGTCGTACTTACATCTTTCTTTCTTTGTCTGCCAATCCGGCCAATCGCCTGAACCATCAGCCTTCCAAATGTGACAGAATACTGTCTTAACATTATTCCAGCCTGACTTCTTAACATCAAACTTAATAACATTACCTGCTTCAACCTCTGAAGAACCGTTAGCTGAAACATCTGAAGAACCGTCAGCTGAAACTTCTGAAGAACCGTCAGCTGAAACTTCGCCTGACTGATCTGCTGCAGCAACAGCAGCATCATCCTCTGCTTCTGCAGCGCTTGCTGTGATGGCAGCTGAGCTGCACATTACTGCGGCTGCAAGAAAAAGACCTGCAATTTTCTTGAACATTTTTAATCTCCTCCTAAAATTGTTCATAAATATCCAAGATAGATTTTCATATCTTAGTACTGCTTATTATACTATAAAAATAACAAAACTGCAATAGTTTTGGTTTAAAACCGTTTCTGTTATTTGCACAAGGTTTTATGTGACAGTTTGGCTATTTTTCACAATTTTACTTTTTAGCACGCCATAAATGCACATTAAATGATTATTTCAACATTGCGTAAACGGTTTCTTTTACGCTGTCAAGAGCCTCTTCAATCTTTTCGGGCTGCTTAGCGCCTGCCATAGCCATATCCGGCTTACCGCCGCCGTTACCGCCGGCTTTCTGAGCAACAGCCTTGACTATTTTGCCTGCGTTAGCGCCGAGAGCAAGAGCCTCCTTACCGCAGGCTGCGGCAAATGTCACCTTGCCGTCATTTTCAGTTGCAAGAACGCATACGCACTTTGGAGCAAAATCTCTTGCCTTTTCACACATTGTGCGAAGAATGTCGGCATTAACCTTGTCAACCTTGCCTGTTACCACTCTTACACCGTGCTCCTCTGTTGTGCCTGCAAAAAGCTGTCCAATCTGAGCAACGGCAAGCTTAGAGTTAAGCTCGTTGATTTCTCTCTGCTGTTCCTTGATAATCTGTTCAGCCTTTTGAACGCCCTCAACAACCGCCTTTGGATTCGCAATTTTGAGTAATGAGCAGACATCCATAATAACAGCGCTCATACCGTTAATATATTTGAGAACGCCCATACCTGTGAGAGCCTCGATTCTTCTTACGCCTGCGGCAACCGAACCCTCCTGTCTGATTCTGAAAAGACCGAGGTTTGCGGTATTCTTAACATGAGTACCGCCGCAAAATTCAACAGAGAAGTCGCCTGCACTTACAACACGGACAACATCGCCATACTTTTCACCGAAGAGTGCCATTGCGCCGAGCTTTTTAGCCTCTTCAATAGGCATTTCCTGTGTTGTAACGGGGATTGCCTCAAGAATCTTTTTGTTTACAAGATTCTGAACCTCAATGAGTTCCTTTGCCGTGAGAGCCTCAAAGTGAGTGAAATCAAAACGGAAGTAGTCGTCCGAAACAAGCTGACCTGCCTGCTGAACATGGTTGCCGAGAACCTCACGGAGAGCCGACTGAAGAAGGTGAGCCGCTGTGTGGTTTCTTGTAATATCCGCACGGCGCTCTTCATCAACGGCAGTTGAAACCTCTGCACCTACATTGATGCTGCCGCTCTTTACTGTACAAGCGTGAAGGTAAATTGTGCCTGACGGATTCTTTGTTGTGTTGTCAACATCAGCTGAAAAGCTGCCCGACTCCATAACACCTGTGTCGCCAACCTGACCGCCGCCTTCTCCGTAGAACGGAGTTTTGTCGAGAACGATAATAGCATTTTCGCCCTCACCGATACTGTCAACTCTCACACCGTCCTTAACGATTGCAAGGACCTTTGAAGTTGACTTAAGTTCTGTGTAACCTACGAATTCTGTATTTGCAACATCGGAAAGGTCTGTTGTGTCAGAAATCCAAGCGTCTGCACCTGCGTTCTTTCTTGCGTCACGGGAACGCTTTTTCTGCTCCTTCATAAGCTCACGGAAACGCTCAACATCAACCTTGATGCCTTTTTCCGAAAGAATTTCTTTTGTAAGGTCAATCGGGAAACCGTAGGTATCGTTAAGCTTGAACGCATCCTCACCGCTGAGAACATTTACATCTTCGTTGTCCATAATGCCGTTGAGCATCTTAAAGCCCTGATCAATTGTCTTGGCAAAGCTTTCTTCTTCGACCTTGATAACCTTTGTGATAAACTCCTGCTTTTCCTTGAGTTCGGGATAAGCTGTGAGATTTTCTTTGATAACCGTATCGCAAACCTTATAAAGGAAAGGCTCGTTGTAACCGAGAAGTCTGCCGTGACGAGCGGCTCTTCTGAGCAAACGGCGAAGCACATAACCCTTGCCCTCGTTTGACGGAAGAACACCGTCACCTATCATAAATGTTGTACTGCGGATATGGTCTGTGATAACACGGAGTGAAACATCGCTCTTTTCATCTCTGCCGTACTCAACACCTGTAATCTGTGAGATGTGCTTCATAATATTCTGAATTGTATCAACGAGGAAAAGGTTGTCAACACCCTGCATAACACAGGCAAGTCTTTCAAGTCCCATACCTGTATCAATGTTCGGATGTTCAAGAGGAGTGTAGTTACCTTTACCGTCACTCTCAAACTGAGTAAATACAAGGTTCCAAACCTCAACAAAACGGTCACATTCACAGCCTACATGACAGTCGGGTCTGCCGCAGCCTTTTTCGTCGCCACGGTCAAAGTAGATTTCGGAGCACGGACCGCAGGGGCCTGAACCGTGTTCCCAGAAGTTGTCTTCCTTGCCGAGTCTTACCATATGTGACGGATCAACGCCGACTTCCTTTGTCCAGATGTCAAAAGCCTCGTCATCGTCCTCATAGATTGAAACATAGAGCTTTTCGGGAGGCATTTCAAGAACCTTTGTGAAAAATTCCCATGCCCATGCTGTAGCCTCGTGCTTAAAATAGTCACCGAACGAGAAGTTACCGAGCATCTCAAAAAATGTACCGTGACGGGCTGTGATGCCGACACGCTCAATGTCGGGAGTACGGATACATTTCTGACAGGTTGTAACACGCTTGCGGGGAGGTGTTACCTCACCTGTAAAATATTTTTTCATAGGAGCCATACCGCTGTTGATAAGCAGAAGGCTGTTGTCGTCCTTTGGAACAAGCGAAAAGCTGGGGAGTCTTAAACAACCCTTTGATTCAAAAAATTCAAGAAACTTTTCTCTTAATTCGTTAAGTCCTGTCCACTTCATAAAAAATCTCTCCTTATACAAATTCACAGGGGAATACAATATTCGTTCAAATTTGTTTAAAGTATGCAACCGAGCAAAATAAAAAATCCCATTGTATAAAAATACAATGGGACAGGAATATCCTGCGGTACCACCCAAATTGACGCCAAGCGTCCGCTTTGAGTAATCGTCATATAGATTACATTTCCTTAACGCAGAAATACGCTGTGCTTAATCACACAGAGCTCAGGGGCAGCGTACCGAAGCCTTACATAAAAGCCTTGCACCAAACGGCTTTCTCTCTGAAATGCTGACGCCTCGGTTAATCCCGTCACAGCCGAATATTGTAATTCAATTGTAGCAAATAATTTAAATCGGAGCAACACTCTGCTTTGCTTGCAAGGAGCAGAGTTTGCGACAGATTGCAATCAAGTGCATAGGAGCGTCAGCTCCTCAGTATTTCAGCGAGAGATTTGCTCACGCTGAAAGGCTGAATTGTTCCCCACCGTTTTTAAGGTGGGGAACATCAGTACTTAGATTATAAAACTGTTTCTTTGTGTTGTCAATAGCAAAATTTGGGATTAGTCACGCTTTTTTCTGATAACCGAGCCTGACGGAACGGGAGCGTTGCATTTCATTGTAAGTCTTTGCATCGGATGCGGCGCACTTTCAACGGGCATACCCTCGTCAGTTGTAAGCGACTCACACTTGATTTCAAACGGCACTCCGCTTGGCGGAAGCACATCGAGTGTGTCGCCCACATAGAATTTGTTGCGCTGAGTGATTACTGCGGTTGTGTCGTCAATAAGCTCTTCGCACAACGCAACATTGTCATAATGACGGATATATCCGCCGTTGCCGGTAACCTGACCCGGTTCTCTGCCAAAATAGAAACCCGTGTTGTACTCACGGTGGCTGATTTTTTCAAGCTCTTCCCTTATCCACGGTTTGAGAACATAACCGTCACCCTCTGCAAAATAATCGTCAACAGCGTGACGGTAAGCGTTTGTTGTAACAGCTGTATAATAAGCCGACTTTGCTCTGCCCTCAATTTTAAAGCTTGAAACACCTGCCTTTACAAGCTCAGGGATATGCTCAATCATACAGAGATCTCTGGAATTATAAAGATATGTGCCGTCGCCTGTTTCTTCAACGGGGAAATACTGTCCCTGACGGTTTTCTTCATAAAGATGATACTTCCATCGGCACGGCTGAGCACAGTCGCCGTGGTTCGCATCTCTGCCTGTCATATAGCTTGAAATAAGGCACCTGCCCGAGAACGAAACACACATTGCACCGTGTACAAAGCATTCGATTTCAAGCTCTTTCGGAACTTTTGCACGCATTTCGGCAATTTCATCAAGCGGAATTTCCCTTGCAAGCACAACTCTTGACGCACCCATATTGTAAAGCACATTTGCCGCCGCATAGTTTGTTACTCCTGCCTGAGTCGAAATGTGGCGCTGAACCTTCGGCGCATACTTTTTAGCCGCCTCAAAAACACCGAGGTCGGCAATTATGAACGCATCAACTCCGCAAGCCTGAGCATTCTCCATAAATTCCTGAAGATGAGGAATTTCATTATTGCGTGGAAGTGTGTTGCAGGTTACATGGATTCTTGCTCCCTTTTTATGTGCAAGGTCACAGGCAGTTTTCAGCTGATCGTTATCAAAATTCTGCGGTGCGGAACGCATTCCGAACATTTTTCCCGCAAGAAAAACTGCGTCTGCGCCAAAATTTAATGCAGATTTAAGGCAATCCATATCACCTGCCGGCGATAAAATTTCGGGTTTTTCAAAATTAGTTATCATAGCTTTTAATATACTCCATATTTGCATTTTGCTGTTCAAGTGTTGATGCGTAATAAGCCTGTCCCTTACTGTCGTGACAGAAGAAGTAATAATCCGAGCTGTTCGGATTGAGTGCGGCAATTATTGCGTCCATACCCGGATTGCAGATTGGACCGTATGGGAGTCCCTTTTTGTCATATGTGTCGTATCTGCTCTTGTATGTACTTCTGTCATTTTCGGGAACATCTTCAAGGCTTCTGTACGGATAGAACTTTGTTGAATCAAGGCCGAGGTTTGACACGCCGAGACTGCTGTCAGCTGTAAGACGGTTGTGAAGAATTGATGAGATGTAGTACATATCCTCTTTGTCAGCCGCCTCTGCCTGAATGATTGACGCAATTGTCATAACCTGATCAAGCGAATACTTTGTATCGCTCTCATCAACCATTTTCAAAACTGTTGTTTTCTTTGAATAGCCATCAACAGTCTGCTTTTCGTTTATCTTTGTTTCGTAGTTATTAAGAAGCTTGTAGATTACGGACTCTGCGTTTTCGTTTCTGTAGAATTCATATGTATCGGGATAGAGATAACCCTCCAGCTTGTAGTAACGCTTGTCCGCATTTGTTTCAGCCTTGATAAAATCAAAATCGCCGTCAAATTTGTCGGAATTGCACAGTGAAAGGAACTCATCCTTGTCACCCAAAGCACCGTTCTTTTTAAGAGTGTCGGCAATTTCAAGAACGCTCTCACCCTCGGTAATTGTAACAGAAACCGTGTCGGTTCTGTTGTTGTTGCTTGAAAGAAAATTGACGATTGCCTCATAGTCCATATTCTTGCGGATTTCATATGTACCCTGAGTAAAATCATCGGATGACTTTGTGACATTGACAAAGAGCTTAAAGTATGACGGTTCGCCTATTATCTTGTTGTCGGCAAGCACCTTTGCAACATCGTCAACCGTTGGATTTTCGGGAATCTCAATTTTGACTGTTGAAGAATCGGTTCTGTTCACGGCAAGCAAATCGTTCATACCTGTTATCATATATACAGCCGCCATTGCTCCGACAATTAGAATTGAGATTATCCACATAAAACGGAAAATTCTGCGGTTATGCTTATTTTTCGCTTTAAGAGTCTTTTTTTCTTCCCTTTTCTTCTGCTTAAGAACATGCTTTGACTCTCTTGCCATCTGCTTTCGAACATCCTGACCGCTGTATGAATTGAGGTTTGACGGCTCGCCTTCTGTTTCACCGTACATATTTTCGTCCTCATACTCGGTTTCGTCAATGTTGAGCTTAAAGTTTTCGGCTCTTCTTCGGCGCTGAGCGTTAAGCTCCTGTTCGCTCATATTAAAATTATCAGGGTTCATAATGTATCATTCCTTTACAAACTCGTTATTTGTTCGGTTGGTATATTTTTCGGTAATCACGGCGTCAACGGGGCGGTCAAACACTCCCGAGGGCAGAGTATGCTCCATACATTTGGAGTAGCAAAGACCAACGCTCGTTCCCGAAAAGCTCTGCAAAAATCTGTCATAGTAACCCTTGCCGAATCCAAGGCGGAATCCCTGCGTATCAAAGCAAAGTCCCGGAACAAGGCAGAGTCCGTGTGAGAAATCCTCGTACTTTTCACAAACCTCGGGGTTTGGTTCCATAATTGAAAACGCACCCTTTTCAAGCTGAGAAAGTGAGGTCACAAGGTAAAAATCCATTTCACCGAAATTATTCCTGCACCTTGGCAGAGCAAGTTTTTTGCCGTCTTTCAGCGTTGTTTCAAGGATAAGCGAGGTGTCAACCTCAATCGGTGATGAAGCAAAGGCAAAAAGCACATCGCAGCTTTTGTATTCCTCACTTGCCAGAAAAGCGTTCTGCAAGGCAAGGTCAAGCTGCTGTTTCTTTTCGGGAGGACAGCTTTTGCGGATTTTTTTATATTTTGCACGGAGCTGACTTTTCAGCTCACGGACATTTTTTACAGGCATTGCATATCACCGATAACCTTGTCGGCGGCATCCTTTGATACTGCGAGAGAAACAATTGCGTGACCGAATTCAATTGCACAGCCTGCGCCCTTTGCGGTAATAATATTGCCGTCCGTTACGGTGTGAGTGCCTGTATAGTCTGCACCCTTCAGCTCCTTTTCAAAGCCGGGGAAACAGGTTGCCTTTTTGCCGTCAAGGATTCCGAGGTGACCGAGAATTGACGGAGCGGCACAGATTGCGGCAACAATTTTGCCGTTCTCACAGCTATACTTAACAGCCTCAAGAACCTTTTCGTTTGCCTCAAGATTGAGAGTTCCGGGCATACCGCCGGGGAGTACAACACCCTGAACATCGTCAAGGTCAATACTGTCAATTGTGATATCGGCTTTTACAGGCACACCGTGTGAGCTTGTAACACATTCGCCTGTTACACCGACTGTTTTAACATCAAGCTTTGCCCTGCGCATTACATCAACGGGGGCAAGCGCCTCTGTTTCTTCAAAGCCTTCTGCAAGAAATACATAGAACATAGTAAACTTCCTTTCAGGAAAGAGTAATCCCGATATAGACATCGTCGGGAATTTTATGGTTTTTGTCGAGTGATTTAATCATTCCGCATTTTTGTGATTGGCAGTTTTCAAAAAGAGCGTTGTCGGATTTGCCCGTAAACACAAACCTTTCTGATTTTGTATTTTCAAGCAAAAGTGCGGAAAGTTCGTTTATATTTTTATAAGCCGAGTAAAAAACATCGGCAGTATTTTCGTTTTCATCAAATACGGCAAAGCAGTCATTCTTATTGATAACCTTTGAGCCGTAAATCTCATAATAGGACTTTGCAAATTCAAAAAAATTCTCATTATATATGAAAGAATTTTCTTTTGAACAGCCGATATTCAAGCCCTTCTCTGCAAAACTTTCAAGCGTTTGCCTTGAAAGTTCACGGCTTTTTACGGTGCAGTTCAAAACATATCCTAGCTTTGCGTAAAAGCCATACAAGCCGTCATTTGCAGGAAAAAGCAGAGAATACACGTCACCGTTATTCTTTGCGTCATTAAGTGCAAAATCAATCAGCCTTAACATTATTCCCTTGCCACGGAAAGATTTATCGGTTGACGCACCGCAAAGATAATGCGATTTCTCGCCGTTAAGCGTACCTTTTACAAGGTAAAGAGCCGAAACGATTCTATCGTCAACAACGGCACAGCAGCCGTCAAAAAGGTTGCTGTCAAAAATCAGGTTGACGGCAGTTACATCCTCGTCAAAACACGAGAGCCACAGCTTTTTTAGGCTTTCGGTATCGGATTTTTCGGTTTTGCGAAATATCGTTTTCATCGTTTTTTCGGTATTGCATTCCAGCGGTCGAGGATAATAACGGGATTGTATGAAAGTTTAGACTTTTTGAGTCCCTCAAGTCCCATATCTTCCTCACGGTTTATATACTCATACTGCGTAAGAGTTTTGGCAAATTCGTTGTTGATTACGGCATAAACACCGTCATATTCACGAAGTGCCTTTTCAAAGTTGATGTCATACACCTTGGGTGAAATTTCACTTCCGAGTGTCATGGCAACGGGCTTTGAGTCAACATACAGTACGGCGCCCTTGACATTATATTCGTCTTTGAGATCGCACATTTCCCTGATTGCCATAATTTCGCTTGAAGCTTCGGGATCGGTGTCATTTTCCGCACACCACAGTTTTGCAACCGTTAATGCATCGGGAATGTTTGAATCCGACAGAGTTTCAAAACGGGTATCGGTGTAGGTTCTGTAAAATTTTGAAATGTGGTTACGCTTTGCGTGAAACCTTTTGCCCGCAAGGGTTGCAAGGTCACGGGAAGTGTAGATGTAATCCTGATTTTCGGGTGAACGGACATAATCAAATTTGTCGGGAAACATTGTTTCAAGCATTGCACGATTGCCGTTTGTCAGCATAACAATTTGCAAATTGCTGTTTCTCTCCTCGGCATCTTTGAAAACCTCTTCAAGCGCACCCTTTATATTTTTGCCTGTAGGCATACAGTAACCCCAGACGGACTCGTCGGGATTACAATACACCTTGACAATTGTATCATCATAAAAAGCAAATTTAATATTGTATTCGTTTCGCCAAAGATAAGCGTTCAAAAGGTTGGTATCGCAACCCATGCACTCATCATAATCGTAGTATTTTTTAAGTTCGTTTATGTCACTTTGCTCAATTTTTTTAAAGCTCAGCATAAATTTCAGCCGCTACCCTCTCTATCTCTTCCGATATTTTTTCTATACTCTTAATCTCTCCGTTTTCACAGCAATTAATAACCTTCCAGCCGCATTTTTTAGCGGCATAAACTGCACTTTTTCGACAGTCAAGAAGGAAACGGATGTTTTTCTCATGCAAATCTTTCTTGCTGTTGTCACCGCCGTAGCGCTTTTCTATAAGCTTCTGCGAAACCTCGGGTTCAACATCAAGGTAGATTACAAGGTCGGGTTTCGGAATCCCGAGTTTTTCGTATTCAAAATCGTTCAGCCAATCAATAAAGCTGTTCCACTCCTCTTTAGGGAGTTTGGACATCTGATAAATTATATTTGAAGTCACATAGCGGTCGCTTAAAATCACACCGCCGTTGTCACATTCCTTTTTCCAAAACTGAAGATAGCTTGCGACACGGTCAACCGCATAAAATGCACTCGCCGCATAGGCATTGACATCATCGGGCTTGTCGCCGAATTTGCTGTCAAGATACATCTTCACGGGAGCGGCGGCAGGGCTTTCATAATTCGGAAATTCAAGCTTTGTGACCTTTTTGCCGAGAGCGGAAATTTTTTCGCACAAAATCTTTGTCTGCGTAGCTTTTCCGCTGCCGTCAAGTCCCTCAATAACAATAATTTTGCTTTTCATATATATACCTTACTTTTCTCTGCCGTATTTCTGACGCATTTCCTTTTGCTTTCCGCAACACATATTGCCCTCGGGGCATGGTCCGAACAGGCATGACGGGCCGCAGTTTTTGAAAAGGTGCGGAGCGACCTCAAGACATTGCAAAAGCATCTGTTCGGCAACCTCACGAATTTCCCACTGCGCTCTGTTGCAGCAACGGTGTGCAAAAAAGTTCTGCAAGCTTCTTGCATTGAAAGTGCAGACAATTTTTGTTGTCGATGCATTCGGAAGAATAAATCTTGCGTCCTCATTGGCTTTCTTGATGAAAGCATTGCAGGATTTTTTATCGTCAGCCTTGTAAGCATTGATAATTTCTTCATCCGTTCCGCTGTATTTATCGGGACATTTCTCGTTGATGTAACCGACAGCAAGTGCATCTCTGATTTTCTTGTAAGCGTCAGCCTCAACCTTGAGAGCCTTTTCATAGGCGGCAAGAGCCTTTTCGTTCTTTGCAATCTCGGGCGGAGTTACAAAGTCAAACCTTGTGCCGTCAACATAGCGCTGTGACTGCTGACTGTAGGACGCAATTCTGTGACGGACAAGCTGGTGTGAGCAGGCTCTTGAAATGCCCTCAATGCCGAATGTAAAATATGCGTGTTCGGTCGGACTTGCATGGCCGAGGCTTGCAAGCATATCAATAAATGAGGAAGTTTTTTCCTCGTCAAGACCTTCTCTTATATCTTCAATCCCTGACGGCGAGTAGCAAAGCTTTGCCGCCATTGCAACCGTCTGTTCAGGGTTAGGTGTGTGTGTAAGGAGCGTTACCTTTATTGCCATTTTAGTTTTCATCTCCCATTTTCGATAAAGTTATTCACAATTTCCGATATTCGGATTTATTATAACATTATTATTCAGTCTTTTCAATGGTAAAAACAAGCAAAAATCCCGACAGCACAAAACCTGTCGGGATTTCTGATTAAAATACTATTTTCTTGTAATTGACCAACCCTTTGAGTTGAAACCGCTTACCGTTTTGCCTTTTCTGTCAATACAACGGACTGTGTAGATTACCTTCTTACCCTTTTTAGCACCTGAATCTGTGAAAGAGGTTGAAGTTGTATCTTTTACCTTTGTCCAGCTTCCTCCGTCATATTTTCTGTAAAGTCTGTAGCCATAAACTCCGGCAATCTTATTCCAAGTTACGCTTACACCCTTTGATGTATTTGTAAGCTTTGTAATTTTCGGTGTTGCGGCTGTGTATTTCTTCGACCAGCCCTTTGAATAAAAACCGCTGACGGTTTTGCCGTTTTTATCAATACAACGGATTGTATAGGTCTTTGTCTGATTTGCACTTACCGCTGAATCCGTAAAGCTTGTTGCGGTTGTGTCCTTAATTCGTTTCCAACCGTTTGAAGTTTTCTGATAAAGTCGATAGCCGTAAACACCTGCGATTTTGTTCCAAGTTACACTTACACCCTTAGATGTGTTCGAGAGCCTTGTAATCGTCGGAGCAACAGGAGTGTATTTCTTCGACCAACCCTTTGAATAAAAACCGCTGACGGTTTTGCCGTTTTTGTCAGTACAACGGATTGTATATGTTTCGGTTTTATTCGGTACTACTCCCGAATCAGTAAATGATGTGGCGGTTGTGTCTTTAAAGCGTTTCCAACCACCCGATGCAGGCTTGTAATAAAGTCTGTAGCCGTAAGCGCCGTCAACCTTATTCCACGAAATTTTGATACCGCCTTTTGTGTTTGCAAGACCTGTAATCTGCGGAGCGGGAAGATTTACGGTAACTTTGCAAGTTGCGGTTTTGCCGTTTGAAGTTTTTACCGTGATTGTTGCCGTACCTGACGCTTTGGCAGTTACCTTGCCGTTTTTGTCAACAGTTGCAACGCTTGTGTTTGAACTGCTCCAAGTGCATTTTTTATTTGACGCATTTGATGGGTATACTGTTGCTTTGAGATTTGAGGTTTTTCCAGTATCAAGTGTTAAAGTTGTCTTGTTAAGGGCAACCGAGGTTGGAACAACCTGCAACTGCACAAAATTAAAGTCGTTGCGTAGTGCGCAGGCTTCTGCTTCTGTACCACCGTAACCATAGATTGTAAAATTTTTTCCGCAGTTTAAAAAGCTACCAATATAACCATTATCATAAATGCTGATAACACTTTGTGGAATTGTAATACTCGTAAGATTTGGGCAATTGTTAAATCCATTATATACTGATGTTACACTGTTAGGTATTGTAACGCTTGTAAGATTGGAACAGTCGTTAAATGCACCGCTTATTGATTTCACTCCGTTTGGAATGACAAACTCTTTTTTATTTCCGACACAAAAAAGGATTTCTGTTTTATCCTTATTAAAGAGTACCCCATCATACGAACAGAAATATTTATTACCTTCGCTAACCTTTATACTTTTAAGATTTCCGTTAAACGCACTATACCCTATTTCAGTCACAGTGTTTGGAATTGTAATGCCTGTAAGACCTGTACACTGAGAAAATTGATTGCTGCTTATTTCAGTTACACTGTTTGGAATTGTGTAATTTCCCTCTTTGTTGCATGGAAATACATATATTTCAGTTTTATCTTTATTAAATAAGACTCCGTCCTCAGCTGAATAGTATGCATTATTTCCCATTACTTTAATGCTCTTAAGGGAAGGACAGCACTCCAAATCATAAAGTGAATATGAAAATTCCGGCATACTCTCAGGCAGAACAATACTTTCTAAGCTATTGCAATCATCAAAAGCATAGTCTGTTACAGATTTAATACTTTTTGGTACTGTATATTCCCCTGATTTTTTTGCCGGGCAATATATAAGTTTTTCCACTTCTTTGTCGTACAAGACACCGTCAATAGAAGAATAATTATCATTACCACTACCAACCTCTATTTCTTTTAAATTTGTACAACCGCTAAATATAGGGTGTAATTCGTACCAACCGCCATAATAGCCAATATTATAAACATTATCAGACAACACAAATTTCTGTAAACTTTTACAATTTTTAAAAGCATATCCTTCAATTTCATTTACATTTTCACTAATTTGTATATTTGTTAGATTAGCACAGTTATAAAATGCATAAGACTCAATACAGCCAACACTATCGGGGACAACAAAATTTCCACTTTTACCCTCAGGGCAACGAATAAGGTTGTAACCATCTTTGTCTAATAAAACTCCATTATAAGATGAATAATTTTCATTATTTTGTGATACTTCAATCTTTTTCAGGTTTGTACAACCGTCGAATGTTGAACCATATAACGATGTAACACTTTCCGGAATTGTAATACTTGTAAGACCAGTGCAACCACTAAATGCACTACCTCCTATTGATGTTACACTATTAGGAATCATAATGTTTGTAAGTCCGGTGCAACCACTAAATGCACTACCCTCTATTGATGTTACACTATTCGGAATTGTAATGTTTGTAAGTCCGGTGCAACCACTAAATGCACTATCTCCTATTGATGTTACACTATTCGGAATTGTAACACTTGTAAGACCTGAACAGTTACAAAATGCATAGCTGGATATTTTGGTAACTTTATTTGGTAAAGAATAAGATCCTTTTTTACCATTAGGATAAATAACTATATTGGTTTTATCTTTATTGAACAATACACCATCTAAAGAAGAATAGTTTGCGTTCTTCTCATCAACTGTTATTTCAGCCAAACTGTCACAACCGTAAAATCCTCTTTTATCAAGTTCTTTAACTCCACTACCTATAAATACACTCGAAAGACTTGTACATCCACTAAATGCAGACTCTTTAATTGTTGAAACGGATGACGGTATAATAATATTTTTAATACTTCTACAATCCTGAAAACAACCTGCAGCTACTGTCTCATCTACATATCCCTGAGCGTAAAAATATCCCGGAATTGTTTTAACACCGTTTGGAATATTTACCTGTGTTAAATTTATACATTTATAAAAAGCTCCGTTTCCAAGGCTTTGAACACTGTCAGGAATTTTAATTTTTTTCAATTTGTAACATCTTGCAAATGCACCGGTATCAATTGTTTTAACAGAATCCGGAATGGTTACATTTTCCAAATTGATACATTCCTTAAAGGCACGAAAACCTATAGTTTCTATGCCCTTATTCAAAACAACATTTTTTAATTTTAAACACTTTGCAAAAGCATCGTATCTTATATCTGTCACCATTTTTCCATTAATCTTACTTGGAACTTCAACAGATTCGGCTGAACCGGTATATCCTGTAATTGCAATTGTGCCATTATATACGGTATATTCAAAGTCGCCGTAGGTTGCCGCACTTACGGTGAGCGGTGCGATTGTCAAGATGCCGAGCATCATTACAACCGCAAGAATAACCGATGTTAATTTTTTGACTTTAGTTCTCATAATTGACCTCCTAATAAGATATAACTATAACCTGTCTCTTATACACATCTCCGAGCCCACGAGACCGAGGCTGATCTCGTA
>ENA-OZWZ01000100-OZWZ01000100.1-human-gut-metagenome-genome-assembly--contig:-NODE-100-length-18399-cov-5.229285_pt1 | contig 18399 bp, 19 predicted proteins | sample MGYA00244852_ERZ654088 | MGnify/ENA primary metagenome ERZ654088 (study PRJEB26926, sample SAMN06164960) | human gut metagenome | biome: ENVO:00009003; feature: ENVO:2100002; material: ENVO:00002003... | reverse complement strand
GCCAATACTTGGAGTCTCGCGCTCGTCATCGGCAATCCGACCAATATTTATCTTTCTTCCGCTTGCGGCATCGGTTTTGGCGAATATTTTTCCGTCATGTGGCTGCCGACGCTCGCTGCGGGGCTAACCTCCTTGGCGGTGTTGCTGTTGCTTTTTCATAAACAGTTGTCGAAGCTGTCGTGCGAACGTCCCGAGCGCGTTCAGGTCCTCGACAGAGGCCTGTTGGTGATCGGCGTGATTCATCTGGCGGTCTGTATCGCGGGGCTGGCGGCGTCCTCGTGGTTTTCGTTTCCGATGTGGGCGGTAGCCTTGGGCGGAGCGGCTTCGCTTTGGATATGTACTCTGATTTTCGGCGCAGTGAAAAGGCGTTTTTCGCTTTCGGGGCGGCTGCTGGGGAAATCGTTGAAAAGGGCGCCGTGGGAGCTGGTTCCCTTTGTCTTGTCGATGTTCGTCATCGTGCTTTCCTTGGAAAAATACGGAGTTACGGAAAAAATTGCCGCCGTGCTAGGCGGAAAAGGCGAACTTTTCAAATACGGTTTTGCGTCTTTTTTGGTTTCCAACGTCATCAATAACATACCCATGAGCGTCCTTTTCGGCGGCGTTCTCGGTGTTTCCGAAGCATCTTTGAAAAGCATATACGCTACGATTATCGGCAGTAATCTCGGCGCCTGTCTGACCCCGGTCGGGGCATTGGCGGGAATCATGTGGACAGGGCTTTTGAAAAGTTACGGCGTAAAATTTTCTTTCCGTCAATTTATCGGTTACGGAGCAGTCGTTGCGTTGCCGGCGCTCTTGGCGGCGCTGGGCGGAGTAGCGTTGGTATTGTGTTATACATAAAAAGGCCGCGATAAACGCATACTGAACGATATGAAAAAACGAATTATCTTAAAGAGTGCGGCATTCGCCTCTGCGGCGGTGCTTTCGCCGCTTTTGTTCAGCGTTTCGGCGTTGGGCGGGCTCAAAGACGTGGCGCAGCCCTATTTGGGAACTTATGAATGCGAACAGATTTTTTTCGGCGGCGAGGAACGGACGGACGATTTCGACTATCTCAGAATAGAGCTCCGACCCAAGGGCGAGCTGAAACTGTTCTGTAAAGAAAAGGACGGGCATAAATGGGAGAAGGAAGCGAAATATAGCTATGACGCCGAGACGAACAAGCTGACGATTTTTGCCGACCTCGGCGGAATGGAAAAGAAGAAGGAATTTTCTGTGGAAAAGGGCAGAATAGACGTATCGGTGCGCTACGGCGGAAAAATGCTCGTCATGAAATTTGTAAGGAAGTAAGGAAAAAAAGGGACGGAGACAGGATAATTCCCATAGGGGAAAAAAGAGCGAAGATTTTTTAATCTACGCTCTTTTTTATATTATTCGAGTTTATCCGTTATCAATCTGCAATCATCACATCTAAACATTTTAACCAAACCGATTTGATCATCGCATTCAATCAGAGTTTTACCGCATTTAGGACATTTATCGTTGTTAATTTTTTTCTTGTCACGATCAGAAATTAAAAAGAATCTTGATAAACTTAAATATACGGGTTTTTTGATTTTATTTTCCAATTCCTTCCTAATTTCAAATGCCCTTTTGTTTAAAGACGAATTAGGATTAACTAATTGATTTTTTGTAAATCGGTCCGATAGCGATTGCATATATAGTTCGTGTACGCTTGCATAAGTTTTTTGATAATTGATTAAAGTAAGATGTTCTTGTTCACCAAATAAATAGGGGATTTTATAAAGGGGAGTCTCATTCCCGCATTTTCCGCAAATCAGTGGGCTTGATGTTCCGATTTCAGAAGTTGTAAATAAAATATAATAAGGCGCTGTTTCACAATTACAGTTAGGATCATATAAAATATTTTTTCCCATTTCTTTAATTTGAACAACAAGGTGCTTATAAGAGCGGTTTACGTATTCGTTATTGTATTTTTCTCTAATGCTTTCTAAATTTGGCACATTTACGAATACTTCATACTTATGCTGTCCTGTATTGATCAAATTGTAATCCGAATAAATTTGCCCGTTCATATATAACGTACATAAATAATCTTCAATTAGTTCTTGCTCATCGGAAAAAAATTTTTGTTCATTATAATTTATCTCGTCTGCTTTTACACGAATATCAAGATTTAACAAACTACACATTCTGCCTGTTTCCCTAAATTGCTTATCTTACCATCATTATATTATAAACAACTTCAAAAGTAAAGTAAATAAACGCATTATACCACCTTACTCGTAAGGCGGTATAATGCGCTATACTTTTTTCCGCGGTAAATTCCCTATGGGAAGAGCGTTAATCCGTCTCTTTTTTGGAAATAAACACAAACAAACGTTCGATAAATGCTTGCCGTTTTGCGGGGAATATGGTATAATGATCTTATTATGGAAAGGGAATTGACGGCGGATCAGGAGAACGCGAAAAAATTAATAACGGAGTGGTTTTTGAATACGGACAACCGAGTTTTCGTATTGGCGGGATATGCGGGGACGGGAAAGACGTTTCTCATCAATCACGTAGTGCAGGACGTTTTGCATTTGAAAGCGGGAAGCGAAGCGGTCTTTGTCACGCCGACGGGGAAAGCTGCGACGGTGCTCATAAAAAACGGAACGGTGGCGGGGACGGTGCATAGTCTGATTTATACGCGGGACGAGGACGATTTCGACGTAGACGAAAACGGAGAAGTGGTGGAAAGGGAAACGCTGTCGTTTACGAAAAAGGAAAAGATAGACGAGAAAATCCGCCTGATCATCGTGGACGAAGCGTCCATGATCGGAGAGGATGTCTTGCGGGATTTGTTGAGCTTTGACGTCAAATGCCTGTTTTCGGGGGACAATGCGCAGCTTCCGCCCGTCAACGGCACCTGCGGGTTGTTGGAACATCCGGACTATATGTTGACGGAGATCGTGCGTCAGGCGTCGGACAATCCGATCATACAGGTGGCGACGCTGGCGCGGGAGGGGAAGTCTATTCCCTACGGAAATTACGGCGACAAAGTGTGCGTCGTGGGTAAGAATTTTTTATCTCCCGCGGAGCGGAAGCGAATTTTTTTGAAAGCGGACCAAATCATCTGCGGCAGGAACAAAACGCGCGCAGCCCTGAATCGGGAAATCCGCGGATATAAGGGAATCGACGAGAGCGCGCTTTTGCCCATAGAGGGGGAAAAGCTCATCTGTACGCTCAACGATTGGGAGAAGCCGTTGGATAAGGACGGGAATTTCCATCTCGTCAACGGAATTATCGGTACGGGCAGCAATATACGGGAGAGCATGGATTTTTTGGCGTCCATGGATTTCAAGGCGGACTTTGCGGACGAGAGCGTGTGGGTGCCTTTCGACACGGCCGTTTTCACGGAGGGGCGATACGCGCACGCCTACGGGGACAGGGCGGTGAAGCTCATCGACGGGACGGTGGTGCACGAGAGCAATTTCGCGCTGTTGCATCAACTGAAATCGGTGTCGGAGGAACCCATTTGTCGGTTTGAATTTGCCTATGCGGTCACCTGTCATAAAGCGCAGGGTTCGGAATTTGATTTCGTGGTGGTGTTCGACGAATCTTGGGCGTTCGGCGGGGAGCGCAACCGCTGGCTGTATACGGCGATCACGCGGGCTCGGGAGAAGTTGTTGATTATCAGATAAAACAGAAAATTTGGGAGGGACGGAGATGACGGAAAAAGAGAAATTGGCTTTGGGAGTATTGTACGACCCGTATCATTGCGAAGAGCTTTTCAAGGAGCGGGAAATTTGTAAAACGCTCTGTCAGAAATATAATCAGCTTCCGTACGGCGATTATGAAGGCCGAAAGGAAATTCTTCGCAGGATCATCGGAAAGTTTGCGGGGGATTTTATCATAGAGCCGCCCTTTATCTGCGATTACGGCTATAATATTTCTGTGGGTAAGAATTTTTATGCCAATCATAATCTCGTGATTCTCGACGCTACGAAAGTGGAAATCGGAGACAACGTATTCATTGCCCCCGATTGTGGAATTTATGCGGCGGGACACCCTTTGGACGTCGAAGACAGGAACGCGGGGCTGGAATACGCCTTTCCCGTAAAAATCGGCAATAACGTCTGGATCGGCGGCCACGTCTGCATTATGCCCGGCGTCACGATCGGGGATAATACGGTAATCGCGGGCGGAAGCGTGGTCGTGAAGGATATTCCTTCGGGCGTCCTCGCCGGCGGAAATCCCTGCCGCGTCATTCGCAAAATTACGGCCGAGGATAAAAATAAATACCGCCGCCTCTGATACGCGCTTGACGGCCGCGCCGCGGGTTTGCTATAATGTAAGAAAAGATAACAAAATACCCGTTTGCGGCGCTGAAAATTCTTTCCCCGCGGACGAAGTCGAGGGAGGCGCGTTATGAATTTATTTTCCCGCACGGAATTGCTGATCGGGAAATCGGGAATGGAAAAATTGAAACACGCGCGCGTCGCCGTGTTCGGAATCGGCGGCGTGGGCGGCTATGCAGTGGAGGCATTGGTCAGGAGCGGCATAGGCCGCTTAGAGCTCGTCGATAACGACAAGGTTTCCCCGACCAACGTCAATCGTCAGATTATCGCCCTTTCGGATACGTTGGGGCGGTATAAGACGGAAGCCGCCGCCGAAAGAGCCCGCGCCATCAATCCCGAATGCGAAGTGATCTGTCGGAACTGTTTTTTTACATCGGAGACGGCGGGAACGTTCGATTTTTCCGATTACGATTATGTCATCGACGCCATCGACACGCTCGCGGGGAAAATTGCGATCGTAAAGGCCTGTCGGGAGGCGGGAACGCCCGTCGTGAGCTGTATGGGCGCGGGGAATAAGCTGGATCCGACGGCGTTCGAAGTGACGGACATCTATAAGACGAGCGTTTGTCCCCTCGCGCGCGCCATGCGCAAGCTGTGCCGCGAAAACGGAATCGAAAAGCTCAAAGTGGTATATTCTAAGGAAATTCCCGTGTCGGCGGCGGATTCGGAAAGGGCTGCAAGGGAAGAGGGAGCGTATAAGCCTCGGGTGCCGGGCAGTATCGCATTTGTGCCGTCCGTGGCGGGGCTGATCGCCGCGGGCGAGGCGATAAAAGAAATATCGGGCGTGTACGGAAACGGGATAGGCTCGTAATAAGGGAAGGACGAAGATGCCCAAGAAGTTGGAAAAATATCAGGAAATAGAACGTTCCGTCATCACCACTTATCGGAAAGTGCTTTGGTCGCCTTTCGTGCTGGCGGTAAAGAAATACCGCCTCATCGCGGAGGGCGATAAAATCGCGGTTTGCATTTCGGGCGGGAAGGACAGCATGCTCCTTGCGAAGCTCATGCAGGAGCTCCACCGTCATAGCGAGGTGAATTTCGACCTCATCTTTTTGGTCATGGACCCCGGCTATAACGAAGCGAACCGAAGAAAAATAGAGGAGAACGCGGCGCTCCTGCACGTTCCCGTGCAGATTTTCCGAACGGATATTTTTGCCGCGTCGGAAGCGGCGGCAGGGGACTCCCCCTGCTATCTCTGCGCGCGCATGCGCAGAGGGCACCTGTACGCAAAGGCGAAGGAACTCGGCTGTAACAAAATCGCTTTGGGCCACCATAAGAGCGACGTCATCGAGACGACGCTCATGGCGATGCTGTACGGGGGGCAGGTGCAGGGCATGCTTCCCAGAATCAGGAGCACGAATTTTGAAGGAATGGAACTCATTCGTCCCCTGTATTGCATTTTAGAGTCGGATATTCTCCGCTGGAAGGAGTTCAACGGTCTGGACTTCATCGCCTGCGCCTGCCGTTTTACGGAACGGACGGCCTCGTCCGAACCCGCGTTTTCTGCCCGCAAAAGGGTAAAGGAATGGATCGCGCAGTTAAAGAAGGAAAATCCGAACGTGGAGAATAACATTTTTCAAAGTATTCATAACGTGCAGCTGGATACACTGGCGGGGTATAAGCAGGAGGGAACGGTCCATTCGTTTTTGGAGCGCTTCGGGGAGGAAAGGGAGTGAACGAAGAGGAAAGGTTGTGGCGCAATCGGTTTTCGGAACTTGCCGAACGGGCTTATGCGAGAGGCAGGTATTCGTTTACCGATTTTTTGTCCCCGACGGAGCAGCAATATTTTTACGGGGCGAAACGGGAGCTCTCGTATGCGGGCGTTTGGATTTGGGGCGGCTATGAAGGAGCGGAACGGCAGATGATTCGTTTCGGGAGCGGGGATTACGAAGAAGCGTTCCCGATCGTCTGCCTGAAAATTTCTCCGTCGAGCACGAAATTTTCGGAGGAGCTGACGCATCGGGACTATTTGGGCGCGCTGTTGAATCTGGGGATCGAGCGTTCGACCTTGGGGGATATCGTTCCCTTTTCGGGCGGGACGTATCTCTATTGTGCCGAGCGAATATCGCCGTTTATTGAAGAGCAGTTGACGCGGGTACGCCGCACGGAGGTTAAGTGTTTTCGGGCGGAGACGGCGGAGTTTGAGAGGAAGGAGCGGGAAAGCGAGACGTGTTTTCTCTCTTCTCTGCGCGCGGATTGCGCGGTAGCCGCAGCCTTTCGCCTTTCGAGGGGGGAGGCGGAAAAGTATTTCGAAGCGGAGCGGGTGTTCATCAACGGTCGGCTCTGTCCGAGGTCGTCCAAGGAGCTAAACGAGGGCGATCGGGTGACCGTGCGGGGAAAGGGAAGATTTTTTCTCGCGGAAATTTCGGGCGAGAGCAGGAAAGGGCGGCTGAGGTGCCGTATTGAGAGGGATTGAGATGTTGGAGAGCGTGTTGGCGGAATCGGAAGAGGGTTGCGTAAAAAATCGGTCGTTCGAGCGGGAGCGCCTTTCGGGCGCAGATTTATCCGAAGCGGAATTCGAGCGGGTGCGGTTCAAAAAGTGCGTGTTCGAGGGGTGTCGTTTTTCGTCCTCGGCCTTTTACGGGGCGGAGTTCGAGAACTGTATTTTTTCGGGATGCAGCTTTTCCGAAGGGTATTTCAGGGCTGTAATTTTTCCGTCTGTAAAGGGGACGGCTGCAATTTTTCGGAAAGTCGTTTTAAGGACGGGCTGTTCGAGGACAGTTCGTTTTGCTATGCGGATTTTACGAAATCGGTGTGGGAAAATTGCCGATTGAAGGACAGCCTGTTCAAGGATTCCGCTTTTCCCGAATCGAAGTGGAAGAAAATGACTTTGGCGCGCACGGATTTGAGCGGTTCGGATTTTTTCCGTACTTCCTTAAAGGATATTGACTTGTCGGACTGTAAAATCGAGCGGATTATTCTTTCGGATACTTTTCGGGAGCTTCGCGGCGCGACGATCAATCCGTTTCAGGCAGCGGAGCTCGTCCGACTTTTGGGTGTAAAGGTCGTATAATGCGACGGCGGCGACGTGCGCGGCCGTTTTTCAGCAGACTCTCACTGAAAAAATCGAAAAACCGCTATTGACAAACGGTATAGAATGTGTTATAATCCGTAAGAGACAGCTTGAAGGCGTGCTCTTACGGATTTTTTCAGGACGGGAAGATGATATACGAAATTGCAGACCTGCGCATCAGGATAGAAAACCGCTGTTCCTTTACGACGGAATTTTGCAAAGAATATTTTTCTCAAATCGACGGGACCTTCGATTTGTCCGCGAAAGTCTCAAAGGCGGCTTTCGCGGAGGAAAAACGCCTCTCGCCCGGGTATTCGGACGGATATATCGAAAATATTTGTCTGTATCGTGAAATTTGTATGCAGCTGCCCCGCTTCGACCGCTTTTTGCTGCATGCGGCGGTGCTTTCTTTTGCGGGGGAGGGCTACGCTTTTCTCGGCAGGAGCGGCGTCGGAAAATCCACGCATACGGGGCTTTGGCTGAAATATCTCCCCGAAACGAGAATCATCAACGGAGATAAACCCGTCATAGGGAAAAAGGGCTCCTGTTTTTACGCCTACGGCACGCCGTGGAACGGAAAAGAAGGGCGCGGGGAAAAGGGAAGCGCGGTCTTAAAGGGGCTTTGCTTTCTCGAACAGGCAAAGGAAAACCGCTTGACTCGACTGACGGAAAAGGAAGCCGCGGACAGGATATTTTCGCAGATTCTCATTCCGTCCGACGAGGAGAACGCGGCAAAGACGCTGGAACTCGTGGACGGACTCATTTCTTCGACGCCCGCATACCTGCTTTGCGCGGACGTCTCGGAAGAGGCGGTAAAGACGTCGTTCGAGGGGCTGACGGGCCGAAAGTATTTAAGAAAGTATTCGAGATAGAAACGGAGGGGTGTATGAAGATTAAAAAGGGCTTTGTCGTTCGGAAGGTAGCGGGAGAAAATATCGTGGTGCCGGTCGGCGGCATGAGTAAAACTTTTCACGGCATGATCAAGCTCAACGATACGGGAAATTTTCTCTGGAATTTTTTTCTCAAAGACCATACCGAAAGGGAAGCTGTCGAAGCGCTTCTCTCGGAATACGAAGTCGATCGGTCGACGGCGGAAGCGGACGTGGAGAAGTTTTCCGCGATTCTCCGCGAAAACGATTTTGTCGGGTGAGGCGGAGATGAACGCATCGGAGCGGCTGAGTATAGAAGAGGTTCTTTTGCGGGAGGGAAAGTACGTCGGTCCCACGGTGGGGACGAGCATGCTTCCCATGCTGAAAAGCGGCCGCGACAGCATCGTAGTGTTTCCGAAGGGAGGGCGTCTGAATCGTCTGGACGTGGCTCTTTATAAACGCGGGGAAAACTATATCCTGCACCGCGTGATAGAGGTAAAGGAGGGCGGGTACGTCATTCGCGGGGATAATTGTTATTCGGACGAATGGGTTCCCGAAGGGGAGATTTTAGGCGTTCTGACAGAATTTTTTCGGGGCGGAAAGCGCGTTTCGTGTACGGATAAGCGGTATCTCCGCTATGCAAAGCGGCGGGTGGGAGGCTATCCCGCGCGGCTGTTTGCCTTTCGCGTAAAGAGCGCGGCAAAACGGGCGGTAAAGCGGTTGATCGGCGGGAGAGAGGGCGGAAGATGAAAGAAAAGACGACGGAAAAAGGAAGAGCATGGCTGAAAAGGGAGATGCATCCCTATCGGCCGTTTGTTCTTTTTATGGCGTTTTTGACGGTGGCGGGGACGCTGCTTTCTTTGGCTTTTGCGTATCTCACGCAGTATATCGTCAATAACGCGGTCGAAGGAAACGCCCGCCTGCTGCTTGTTTTTTCCGCTGTATTGCTCGCGGTGCTGCTCGCGAGAATCGCGGTGCAGACGTCGGTGAAGTATTTTCTCGAACGGGCGCGCGCGAAGATTAACGCGGGGCTTCGCGGGAAGCTCTTCGCGCAAATACTTCGTTCCGATTACGCAGGGCTCGAAAAATACCATAGCGGCGACCTTCTCAACCGTTTGACGACGGACGTTTCGGCGGTCGCGTCAGGCACGGTCAGCATGCTTCCCGCGCTCGCGGGCATGGCGGTGCAATGCGTCGGCGCAATCGCGGCGCTTTTGACGCTGGATGCGCTGTTTACGGGGATTTTCGTCGCGGGCGGTCTCGCAGTTTGCGCGTTGACCGTCCTCGTTCGCCGCAAAATGAAGAAATATCATAAGGAATTGGTAGAGGCGGACGGAAGGAGCCGTTCTTTTATTCAGGAGAGCCTGTCGTCCGCCCTCACCGTCAAGGCGTACGGAGCGGAGGACAGAGCGACGGAAAAATCGGATGCTCTCCTCGATATTTATTTGGGGAAGCGCATGAAGAAAAACCGCCTCGATTCCTGCATGAACGGTTTATTTTCGCTTTTCAGCAACTCGGGCGTAATTTTTGCGCTCGTATGGTGCGGAATCTCTATCCTGCGCGGAAATATGGATTACGGCTCCGTACTTTCGATTATATTGCTTTTGGGACAGCTGGAATATCCTTTTGCGATGTTTTCGTCCATTCTGCCCGTATACTATGCCCGCGCGGCCAGTGCGGAACGCCTTAGCGAATTGGACAATATCCCTTCCGAAAAAATGCTGCTTGCGCCGTCAGTGCCGTCCTCTCCGTCAGTGCCGTCCTCTCCGTCAGTGCCGTCCTCTCCGTCAGTGCCGTCCTCCCCGTCAGTGCCGTCCTCATCGTCGGCGCCGTCCTCGTCGTCGGTGTCGTTCTCCCCGTCGGCATCGTCCTCCCCGTCAGCGCCGCCCCTGTCGCCCACACCGCCCCTGTCGCCCTCGCCGTCTGCTCATAGATATAATTCTTTCCCCGTTCCGTCCTCAGTCCTTCCGTTTACCGAAAATTCTTTGACATCGGGACTGTATGAACAAACGAAAGGATTCCGCATAAAAAAACTCACGTTCGATTACGGCCGTGAGCGGTTGTTTTCGGAGGCGGACGCGGAATTTGCCAAGGGCGGGGTGATTTGCATCACGGGGGAATCGGGGAGCGGCAAGAGCACGCTTTTCAAGCTCTTCATGCACATTTACGCGCCTCTTTCGGGCGGGATTTACGCGATTGCGGGGGACGAAGAGCATTTGTTGACCGAGCGGGAAAGGGGATTGTTTGCATACGTGCCCCAAGGGAATTTTTTATTTTCGGGCACGATACGGGAAAATCTTGCTTTCTTTTCGGAAGAAGAAAACGAAGCGACTTTGGAAGAGCGGGAACGTCGGGCATTAAAAGCGGCGTGTGCGGAATTTGTTTTCGGGCTTCCCGAGGGCTTGGACACTCCGTTGAGGGAGCGTGGCGGCGGGTTGTCCGAGGGACAGCTCCAACGTTTGGCGGTAGCGCGGGCCCTGCTGTCCGAGCGTCCGATATTGCTTTTGGACGAAGCGACGAGCGCTCTCGACGGAGAAACGGAGAAGAGACTTCTCGAAAATATCCGAAAGGAGAAGAATAAGACGTGTCTCATCGTCACGCACCGTCCCGCGGCGCTGGAAATAGCGGATGTCGTTTTAAGGGTGCAAGGCGGGAAGATAGAGCGGATTTGACTTTCGGTGAGGAAGGGAGAAATGGATAAGGAAACGTTTTTTAAGACAGGAGAATATTTTATACGGCTGGTCCGTTTCGGCGCGTCAGGGGGAGAGGGCTTGCCTCCCGAAAAACCGGAGGAGGTACGCTGGCGGGATATTCTTCTCCTTTCGGAGAAACACTCGCTTGCGGCGCTGACGTATTCCGCGCTTTCCCGTTTGGAGAAAAAGCCCGACGGAGAGACGGCGGAGAAATGGGAACACGCTTACCGCGTCTGCGTTCACGCGGATATTCAGCAGGAATTTGCGTGGGAAGAAATAAAGGAACGTTTTTCTAAGGAGGGAATAAAATTTCTTCCCTTGAAGGGAATTTTGCTGAAAAGTCTGTATCCCGAACCCGCCTTTCGCTCGATGGGCGATCTGGATATTTTGTACGAAGAAAAGGACTTTGAAAAGATAAAGGCTCTCATGCGGGAATCGGGTTACGAATACCGCACGGAGAGTGCCGGCAGCAATCATCAGATTTTCTTTCGTCCGCCCGTGACGACGGTGGAATTGCATCGCGCGCTTTTGAACGATACCTCCCCGTTTGCGGAATATTACAAAGACGTCTGGCGCAGAGCCCTGCCGACGGCCGAGCCGTTCGTCTGTCGGCTTTCGAGGGAAGACGAGTATATTTTTTTGCTCATTCACGGCCATAAACATTTTTCGGGCGCGGGAAGCGGCGTTCGGACGGTTCTCGATTTTTGGCTTTACTTAAAGAGATACGGAAAGGAGCTTGACAGAAAATACATCGCGGCGGAACTCTCCCGCGCACAGGAAATCGCCCGCCAATCGGCGTTGCCTCACGTACAAGAAATCGCCCGCCAATCGGCGTCGCCTCACGCACAGGAAACCTTTCACCAATCCGCGTCGCCTTCCATACAGGAAACTTCCCAAACGGCGAAATCGGAAAACCTCCGAAATACGGACCCCGAGACCGCCTTCAATCCGTTTGAGGAGGCTGCGCCCGATATGATAGTTGAAACAGCCGCGGAAACGGAATCGCCGCTCGAAGAATTTGAAAAGACGCTCGAACGGGAAATAAGCCTTTGGTTTTCGGCCGAAAATCCGACGCTGGACGAAACGGGGGTGGCCCTGTTGTCGGACGGCGTATACGGCAGGATAGAGAAACTTTGGGAGAGAAAATTGCAAGAGAAGGGAAAATTTAAGTATTTTGCGGAGCGACTGTTTCCGCCATATAAGGTGATGAAACAAAGATTTACGCTGCTTGAAAAGCTCTCGTTTCTCCTGCCGTTTTTTTGGATTTGGCGGCTGATTCGCGCGGCGTTCTGCCGCCGCAAAGCGGCGGCCGCCGAATATCGGTATATCCGCGAAAAGAGCCGTAAAGAGAAAAAGAGCGGATAAAGAAGCGGAGGGTTCCCTCCGCTTCTTTAATCTACGTTTTTGATGACTAATTTTTCTACCAAAGCGACGATCGCATACATGCCTGCCGCCAATACGCAGAGGATAAAGACGGCGGTCATGACGAGGTCGAGCTTGAATACCTGCCCTCCGTAGACGATGAGATAGCCGATCCCCGCCTTGGAGACGATATATTCGCCCATAATGGAGCCGATCCAGGCCATGCCGACGTTGATTTTGAGCATGGAGATAAAGACGGGCAAGGAGGAGGGAATGACGAGCTTTCTGAGGATCTGCCACTTGTTTGCGCCCATGGAGCGAAGGAGGAGCAGCTTGTTTTCGTCCGTAGCCATGAAGCCGTTGAGCATGTTGAGAATAGTGACGATGAGCCCGATGAGTACGGTCATGAAAACGATGGCCTTGCTGCCGGTGCCGCACCAGATGATGATGAGGGGGCCGAGGGCGATTTTAGGCAAAGCGTTGAGGACGACGAGATAGGGCTCCGAGATTTTGCGGAAAATCTCGCTCCACCAAAGCAGCAGGGCGATGATATATCCGGAGACGACGGCGATGAAGAAGCCGAGCAGGGTTTCCCAGAGCGTGGTGCCGACGTGGTAAAAGAGGGTTCCGTTCTCGTACAGGGAGACGAGCGTGGCCCAGATGCGCGAGGGGGAGCTTGTGATAAAGGGATTGATCCACTCGAAGTGAGCGGAGAGTTCCCAAAGGACGAGAAAGAGCGCGAGCACCGCGATTCGTACGAGGTGAACGGTAACGCTCTTTCTTTTCAGGTTTCTTAAATAGAGAAGGTGTTCTCTCGAATAGGTATTGTTTTTCATTGGTCGGATTCCTCAGTTATGTTATTTCAGGTGTTGAGTTCTCTCCATAAAAGTTCGAACCAGGTGGAGAATTCTTTGTTTTCGCGGCGTTTTAAGGGTTCCTTTTCGGGGAAAGCGAGGGTATGAGTGGAGACGACGCGGGCGGGTCTGCGGGAGAGAACGACGATTTTATCTGCGACGGAGACGGCCTCGCTGATGTCGTGCGTGATGAGCACGGCGGTCTTGTGTTCGCTGCGGATAATTTTGTATACGTCGTCGCAGACGCTCAGGCGGGTCTGGTAGTCGAGCGCGGAAAACGGCTCGTCTAAGAGCAGTACGTCGGGGTCAAGCGCGAGAGTACGGATGAGGGCGGCGCGCTGTCTCATGCCGCCCGACAGAGCGGAGGGATAGCTTTTGAGGAAATCTTTGAGCCCGTATTTTTCGGCGAGCGCGAGAGCGCGGGCGCGGTGTTCGGGGGTGTCGGCGCGTTGAATTTCGAGGGGAAGGAAGATATTTTTTTCGATGGTGCGCCAGGGGAAGAGCTCGTCTTTTTGAAGCATATATCCGAAGCGGACGCCGGAATTTTTGACTTCCCCCTCGGTAGGTTTCAGAAGTCCGGCGGCGAGGGATAACAGGGTAGTTTTGCCGCAGCCGGAGGGACCGATAACGGCGGCGAATTGGCCTTCCGAAACGGAGAAATTGAGGTTTTGGACGGCGACGGTTTCCCCTTGTTTGGTGTGATAGTGCATCGATACGTTTTCAAATTGTAAAACTTCTTTCATAGCTTTGACCTTTGTTTTGGGCGTATAGTCCTTTCGGGTAATGGGAGCGTCCCTGAAATAAGGCGTGAAACCTTAAAACAGGGCGCTCCGGATTTATCAGTTATAGACGTCCTTGTAAGCCTCGTTTGCGTAGGAGGTATCGACGAGGTCGGAGAAATCCACTCTGTGGTCGAGTTCTCCCGCGTTGTCGATGATGTCCTGCAATCTCGTGAAGCTGTCCTCTGTCATGGCGAGGTTGGTCATCCAGGCATCGATTTCCCGATAGCTGTCGAGGGAGACGGCGATGGATTCGACGGGGGTGGATTCGAAGTAAGGAAGGAGGTAAGGCGCGGCGGTTTCGGAAGGCGTTTCGATGATGTATTTGACGGCTTTGGTGACCGCGCGGAGGAAGCCGTCTACTTCGGTTTCGTGCTTTTCAATCCAGGAACTCTTGGCCATGAAACAGGTATAGGGAACTTCTCCGGATGCTTCGCCGACGGAAGCGACGACATAGCCTTTTCCGGCGGCCTCGTATTCGGAGGCGACGGGCTCGAACATGGTGCAGTAGTCGGCGGTGCCGGCTTCGAAAGCGCTGGTCATGAGGTCGAATGCGACGTCGAAATTGAGGGTGACGTCAGTGCCGTCGTGAAGTCCGTTCTGATTGAGGACGTATTCGAAGGTCATAGCGGGGACGCCGCCCTTTCTGCCGGCGAGGATTTCCTTGCCTTTGAGGTCGGTCCATTCAAAGTCGGGTTCGTCTACTCTCGACACGAGGAAGGAGCCGTCGCGCTTGGTGAGCTGTCCGAATACGGTGGGGACGTCAGAGGAGCCGCCGACGAGGACATAGAGCGCGGCTTCGGGGCCGCAGAATCCTATATCGGCGTCACCGGAGAGGACGGCGGACATGACTTTATCGGCGCCGCCGCCGTTGGTGAGTTCTATTTTCAGGTTTTCCTCTTCGAAATAGCCGAGCGCGTCGGCGAGGTAGAGAGGGGCATAGAAGATGGAATGAGTGACTTCGTTGATTTCGAGTTTTGTGAGGCCTCCGTCGTCCTCGCCGCAGGCAGAGAGCGGAAGGAGAAGGAAGCAGGCGGAAAGTGCGATTGCCGAAATTTTTTTCATAGGGGTAACTCCGTTAAAATTTAGAATAATATATAATATGAGTCGGCATTAATAATTGACAATCTCCGCCGAAAGAGATATAATGAAAAAGTATACGAAATAAAGGAATACGGGAATGCCGTGCCCGCCGACGCGGAGGCGCGGTATAGCCGAGAGAGAAAAGGACAGACTATGGAGATGCAAAAGACGTACAACCCCAAGGACTTCGAGGACAGGATTTATTCCGAATGGGAAAAATCCGGATATTTCCGCGCGGAAACGGACCCCGACAAAGTGCCCTTTACGATCATGATGCCGCCGCCCAATATCACGGGGCAGCTGCACATGGGGCATGCGATGGACGCGACGATGCAGGATACGCTCATACGCTTCAAGCGCATGCAGGGCTATTCGGCGCTGTGGCTTCCGGGCTACGACCACGCTTCGATTGCGACGGAGGTCAAGATCGTCGAGAAGATGAAGGAGGAGGGGCTCTCCAAGGCCGACGTAGGCCGAGAGGGCTTTTTGAAGCGCGCGTGGCAGTGGACGGAACAGTACGGCGGGCGCATCACGCTCCAACAGCGCAGAATGGGCGCGTCCTGCGATTGGTCGAGACAGGCGTTCACGATGGACGAAAAGTGCTCCCGCGCGGTGAGGGAGGCGTTCGTCAACCTTTACGATAAGGGCCTGATTTATCGCGGGGACAGGATCATCAATTGGTGTCCCTGCTGTAAGACGGCGCTTTCGGACGCGGAGGTGGAGTACGCCGAGGAAGCGGGATCTTTTTGGCATATCCGCTATCCCGCGGCGGACGGCAGCGGGGAAGTCATCGTCGCCACCACCCGCCCCGAAACCATGCTGGGCGATACGGCGGTAGCCGTCCACCCCGCGGATAAACGGTATGCGCATTTGATCGGCAAGACGCTGCTCCTGCCGTTGACGGACAGAAAGATTCCCGTGGTGGCGGACGAGTACGTGGATATGGATTTCGGAACGGGCTGCGTGAAAATCACGCCCGCGCACGACCCCAACGACTTCGAGGTCGGAAAGAGACATTCTCTCGAAGTCATTCGCGTGATGAACGACGACGGAACGATGAACGAAAGGGCGTTCGCGTATGCGGGGCTGGATAGATACGAGGCGAGAAAGCGGGTCGTGGCGGATCTCGAAAAGGGCGGTTATCTCGTGAAGATAGAACCTCATACGCATAACGTGGGGCATTGTTACCGCTGCCATTCGACGGTAGAGCCGATCGTTTCCAAACAGTGGTTCGTAAAAATGGAGCCGCTTGCAAAGCCCGCGATCGCGGCGGTCATGAAAAATAAAGTCAAATTCGTGCCCGAGCGTTTTTCAAAGATTTACTATAATTGGATGGAGAACGTGCGGGATTGGTGTATTTCCCGCCAGCTTTGGTGGGGGCATCGTATCCCCGTGTGGTATTGCGAGGATTGCGGAGCGGAAATCTGCGCGAAGGAGGATCCGACCTGCTGCCCCGCGTGCGGCGGAACGAATCTCAAACAGGACGAGGACGTGCTGGATACGTGGTTTTCGTCGGCGCTTTGGCCCTTCTCGACGCTGGGCTATCCCGAGGATACGGCGGATTATAGGTATTTTTATCCCACGGACGTCTTGGTGACGGGATACGATATTATTTTCTTCTGGGTTGCGCGAATGATCTTTTCGGGAATAGAGCATACGGGGAAGGTTCCCTTCCACGACGTGCTGATTCACGGAATCGTGCGCGACGAACAGGGCCGGAAGATGAGTAAATCGCTCGGCAACGGGATAGATCCGCTCGAAGTGGTGGACAAATACGGAGCGGATTCCCTGCGGCTTTCGTTGCTGACGGGGATTGCGCCGGGCAACGATACGCGGTATTCGGATACGAAGGTGGAATCCTGCCGCAATTTCATCAATAAATTGTGGAATGCTTCCCGTTTCGTGCTGATGAACGCGGAGGGGAAAAAGATTCCGTCCGTGGAAGAAGTCAAATTCGCGCCCGCGGATAAGTGGATTATTTCCAGACTGCAAAACTGTATCCGCGAGGTGACGACCAATCTCGGAAAATACGAATTGGGCATGGCGAGCGAGCTGGCGACGGATTTTGTCTGGGACGATTTCTGCGATTGGTATATCGAGCTTTCCAAGCCCGCCCTTTACGGGGAGGACGAGGAGCGGAAACTTTCGGCGCTGTCGGTGCTTTGTTTCGTATTGGAGAACGCGTTGAAGCTGTTGCATCCGTTTATTCCGTTCGTGACGGAGGAGATTTATCGAAATTTGTCGGGGACGGAGGGGAGCATCATGGTTTCATCGTTCCCGCGGTATAATTCGCGCATGGCGTATAAGAAGGAAGCGAAGGCATTTGAAGGGGTAATGGAAATTATCAAGGTGGTGCGCGCGATGAAGAAAGCGGCGGACTGTCCCCCTTCGAGGAAGGTAGAGCTGTACCTCGTAACGGAGAGTAAGCGCCTGATACAGCAGAATAAGGACAGTATCATGAAACTTTCGGGCGCGTCGGCGGTAAAGTTTGCGGAGAGCGTATCGGCGATAGAGGGAAAGACGGTTTCGCAGGTGACGGAAATCGCGCAGATTTATATTCCTCTGGGCGAGCTGGTGGATATTGAAAAGGAGAAAGTGCGTTTGGCGGCGGAAATCGAGCGCGTGAGCGGAGAAATCGAGCGAGCGAAGGGCAAACTTGCCAATCAGAACTTTGTCAACCGAGCGCCCAAAAAGCTGGTGGAAGACGAGCAGGAGAAAGTAAAGAAATACGAAGCCATGAAGGCGAAATTGGAAGCGCAGCTTGCAGACTTATAAAGCAGTCGGGTTGTTTGTGATATAATCAGAGCAAGGCAAACAGGAATTTAACGGAGTCATAATGCAACCAAAAAATCTTTTAACTGCAAAAAATCGAAATGAATTGCGTGTTTGGCTTGCGGAAAATTATGATAAAGAAAGCGAATGTTGGGTAATTGTAAAGCGCGGCAGACCGCAAAACGATAATACATTTTGGTATATAGACGCAGTTGAAGAAGCAATGTGTTTTGGTTGGATAGATAGCACTACCAAAACGCTTGAAAACGGAATTACCGCTCAAAAATTAGCACCGAGAAAGAAAAAAAGTTTGTGGTCGGAACTCAATAAAGAGCGTTGCAGACGACTTGAACAATTAGGATTTATGACGGAAGCAGGACGTGCCGTTCTGCCCGATATGTCTGCAAATGGTTTTGTAATAGATAGCGAAATACTGACGGCGTTGAAAGCAGATAAAACAGTATGGCAAAACTTTAATAATTTTCCGCCATTGTATCAACGGGTACGCATAGACACAATTCAAATAAAGAAAAAGCAACCCGATTTATTTTATAGCAGATTGCAAAAATTTATAGAGAATACAAAGAATGGTATTATGTACGGCGAATGGAATGATAACGGACGATTATTAAACTATTGATAAATTATATTTATAGATTAAAAAGAGCAAAGATTT
>ENA-OZWZ01000098-OZWZ01000098.1-human-gut-metagenome-genome-assembly--contig:-NODE-98-length-18575-cov-9.793467_pt1 | contig 18575 bp, 5 predicted proteins | sample MGYA00244852_ERZ654088 | MGnify/ENA primary metagenome ERZ654088 (study PRJEB26926, sample SAMN06164960) | human gut metagenome | biome: ENVO:00009003; feature: ENVO:2100002; material: ENVO:00002003... | reverse complement strand
GGCGACATCGCCGCCGCCATGGCCTCCGGCGGCCAGCAGGGCAGCGACATCCACTATGCCACCCTGGCGGCTCTGCTGCTGCGGTGCTGCGGCGTCCCGGCCCGATACGCTGAGGGGTACGTCGTGACCCGCCAGCAGGCGGAGGCCATGGTCCCCGGCGGCACCCTGACCCTGACGGAGCAGAGCAGCCACGCCTGGACGGAGTATTATCTGGACGGCGTGGGCTGGCTGCCCTTTGACGCCGCCCCGGGCTATACGGACCTGGTGGAATACCGGCTGCCGGAAAACGGCCCGGAGGGAGAAAACGGCCAGGGGGACACCCCCGTGCCGGACACCCCCGTTCAGGAGCGGGAGCCGGAGGTCGTTCCGGAGGAGGAACAGCCCCGGGACCGGCGGGCGGAATATGTCCGCAATGCCCTGCTGACCCTGGCGGCGGTGCTGGCGCTGGGGCTGCTGGCCCTGACCGTCCGCGCCCTTCTGGGCCGCAGGCGGCTAAAGCAGGCGGCGGCCCGGTATCAGGATCCGGACTGCCGCATGGGGTGCGGATACATTCTGTGCGCCGTCCATGACCTGCTGGGTCAGCCGGGCCTCCCGGAGGACCCCCTGTCCCCGGAGGACGCGGAGGACCTGGTGTACCTGGAGCGGGAGGTGTGGTACAGCGGCCACACCATGACGGAGGACCAGCGGCGGCGATGCCTGGCCCTGCTGGAAAGCGCCCGCCGGGTATGGCGGGAGCAGACCCCGGCCCTGCGCCGGTTTGCGGCAAGATTTATCACCTGCAAGGTGTTTTGAATAGAGAAAGAACAAAGGAGGAAACATCACATGAGAGTTACCAAACGCCTGATGGCCGCGCTGCTGGCGTGCCTGATGCTGCTGTCTCTGCTGCCGGTTCCGGCCTATGCGGCAGACGACGGGCGCATCGCCCTGCTGGCCGTGACCCAGGACGGCTATGTCATCGAGCCGGAGTATATCGGCTATCGCTCCGGCGACACGGTGAAGGACGTGCTGAAAAACAGCGGCCACACCTTCTCCGGCATCGACAGCGGGTTCATTACCGCCGTGGACGGCCGGACGGACAACTACTCCCTGCACTACGATGGCGACGGCTATGCCCTGGACGCCTCGGCCAAGGGACTGACGGCCATCTGGTTCACCACCAATGCCAACCAGAGCTACGGCGATGACCTGCTGCACCTGGCAGAGCGGATGGCGGCCTACAACACGTCCACCAACGGACTGAAGGACTACGCCGCCGCCAAGGAGGCCTATGACGCCGCCCACAGCGGCTTCTATGCCGCCGCCAACGCCGCGGCGGCCCCCCTGCGCACCGCCCTGGAAAAGGCCATCGACAAGTTCGAGGCCTTCCAGGCGGGCGACCGGGTGACCGTGACCATCGCCGCCACCCAGGACGGCAATGCCGTGACCCCGGCGCAGGCCACCTTCACCAGTGAGTTCGGCACCGTGACCACCGTGAAGAACGCCGGTTCCGTGCAGCTGGTGCCCGCCACCTATCAGTTTGACCTGTCCGACGGCGGCATCAACCACGTCCGGGGCACCGTGGAGGTCACCGCCCAGGGCGCAGCCGTCTCCGCCCCCCTGCCCTCCGGCAAGTGGATCAAGGAGCTCCGCCTGGGCATTGACAACCAGTGGAAGGACGGCGAGGACGTCCCCAAGTTTGACGAGACCGACGGCGGCGCCACCTTCTGGGTGCCTGACTATTCCTATGGCACCCTGTATCCCTACATGGTCCCCGGAGACGGCATTGGCACCGGTGAGGGGCAGATGAACGTCCGGGTATACCTGGCCGGGGTGGAGACCCTGCCCAAGTACGCCCGCTCCTGGCAGAGCAAGGCCACGGCGCTGAGCCGGGTCCTTCCCGGCAGCAGCCTAGAGGGCGGGGACGTGGTGCTGGAGGCCCGGTATGCCGTGGACGGCTACGAGCAGTATCAGCCCTATACCCTGCACGTTCTGCGCACCCCCAGCCTGACGGACCTGGTGGTATCCGACGCCTCCGCCCGGCTGAAGCTGGACTTTGACAAGAAAACCCTGAGCTATACCGTGGCCACCACAGAGGACACGGTGACCGTTACCGCCTCCCCCCTGTGCGCCCAGGCCAAGCTGACCGTTGCCGGGAAGGCGGCCCAGGGCGGCGCTCCCGTGAACGTGACCCTGGCCGGCTGCCAGAAGAACGGCAAGGGGCAGTACATCATCCCCGTGGAGCTGACCTTCGAGGGCCGCGCCGTCACTTATACGGTGCTGGTGGAAAAGCGGGAAAGCGTTCTGGTGACCCTGGAGCATGAGCAGGATGTGACGGTGGAGCTGACCAACAACGCCGGGGCGGTGATCGCCCCCCGGCAGCAGACCGGCACCGCCGACGTGTACGCCCTGGTTCCCGGCGACAGCTACACCTATGTCTCCACCAAGAACAGCTATTTCCACACCACCGCCGCCGTGAAGGCCTCCGCCGGGCTGACGGTGCAGGTGCCCACCCCCATTGTGGAGGACTGGCTCAAGGGGCTGGACGCCAAGAGCGGCACCTCCGCCAAGGCCATCCCCTATCCCATGACCCCGGCTTTCAGCGCAGGCGTCCACGAGTATGACTTCGCCGTGGAGTCCAACAACGCCTCCTTCTTCCTGAACCGGGCCAGGACAGACAGCACCTATGTGACCACCATGGTCTATTACGGTCACTATAACACCAACTTCGCCGACAAGCTGTATGAAAAGGTGCTGACCTCCAAGGACGATGGCTACGGCTCCGTGGCCAACTTCATGGCCGCCGGCGGCCATGGCAACTCCATGGAGCTGCAGGTGGCCCAGGCCAAGGCCGTAGGCGGCGTCACCTTCTATCAGAGCTATCTCATCTCCGCCCACCGGGTCATGACCCTGAACTCCATGAAGCTGGCGGACAACAACGGCAGCGCCCTGCCCCTGAACCAGAAGGACGATGCATCCAAAGCCTTCGACAAGCTGGTGCTGGATTACACAACGTCCCTGGGCCAGCGGGTGCCGGAGATCCAGCTGACTCTGCGCCCCCTGTCCGGCTATAGGCTGGACGCGGACATGACCGTTACCGTGGCCTGCGGCGACTGGAGCCAGACCCTGACCTATGACGCGGACAACAGGCCCAACGTCCTGCGGACGGTAAACGTTCCCCTGAACACCGCCCTGCAGACGGAGGCCGTCACCGTCACCGTTTCCCACAGCGAGCCCACCTCCGTAGCGCAGACCTATTCCATCCGGATCAACAAGCTGCCGCCGGTGGAGACCACCGTCACCACCGACCCCGCCGACGCCACGGTGTTCCTGACCAGCAACGTCAACGGCCAGCGGATCCTGCCCGGCGAGACCGGCACCTATACCCTGGACACCAACGGAGCCTATACCCTGGTGGTGACCCGCAGCGGCTATGTGGGCCAGAAGCTGGACGTGATCGCCGGGGAGGACAGCAAGAGCATCACCGTAAAGCTGGAAAAGGCCCCGGAGAGCACCCACAACGACATTCTGCAGCCCGGTGACTGGCCCCTGTTCCGGGCGGACAGCAACAACAACGGCGTGGTCAGCGCCCCCACCCCCATCACCGCCGAGGACGCGGTGCTGGTGTGGGCCAACAAGGTGGGCGAGGGCTACGGCGCCAGCGCCGCCTCCTGCCCCATTATTGCAGGCGGGTATCTCTACGCCTATGCCCGGGACAAGCTGCTGAAGATCGACAAGGACACCGGCGCGGTGGTGGGCCAGGGTACCATGGTCACCAGCTCCTCCTTCGCCATCAACTCCCCCACCTATGCCGACGGCATGATCTTCGTGGCCCTCAGCGGAGGCCGCATCCAGGCCTTCGACGCAGAGAGCCTGGAGTCCCTGTGGGTGTATACCGATCCCCTGGGCGGTCAGCCCAACTGCCCCATCGCCTACTGCGACGGGTATATCTACACCGGCTTCTGGAACTCCGAGACCAAGCAGGCCAACTTCGCGGGCATCAGCGTTACCGATGAGGACCCCACTCAGCCCCAGGAGGCCAAGCTGGCCGCCTGGACCTATGCCCACAACGGGTTTTACTGGGCCGGGGCCTATGCCTGCGAAAACTTCGTCCTGGTGACCACCGACGACGGCGAAAGCGGCTATACCACGGGCTACGGCTCCGTGCTGTCTCTGGATCCCAAGACCGGCGTTCTGCTGGACCAGCTGAAGGCCACCAACGTGGGCGACCTGCGCAGCAGCGTGTGCTATGACCCCGCCACCGACGCCTATTATTTCACCTCCAAGGGCGGCGACCTGTATCAGGTCCGCACCAACGAGGACGGCACCTTCGTGGAAAGGTCCCTGAACCGCCTGCACCTGGACAACGGCGGCAACGACGACAACACGCCGCCCATGTCCACCTCCACACCGGTGGTCCACAATGGCCGGGCCTACATCGGCGTGTCCGGCGTCAGCCAGTTCGGGGCCTATTCCGGCCACAACATGACCGTGGTGGACCTGGAGAGCTTCTCCATCGCCTATACCGTCCCCACCCAGGGCTATCCCCAGACCAGCGGTCTGCTGACCACGGCCTATGAGGACCAGGACGGCTATGCGTATGTGTACTTCTTCGACAACTATACCCCCGGCAAGCTGCGTGTCCTGCGGGATAAGCCCGGCATGACCGAGGTGGACCACACCTACACCACCATGGAGACCTATAACGGCGATTCCGGCGAGGTCACCATCGAGACCGGGTATGTGCTGTTCACCCCCAGCGGCGCACAGGCCCAGTACGCCATCTGCAGCCCCATTGTGGACGGCGAGGGCAACATCTATTTCAAGAACGACTCGGCCTATATGATGCGGCTGAGCAGCCGCGTCACCGCCCTGGAGATCACCCGCCAGCCGGAGCGCACCGTCTATGAGATCGGCGAGACCTTTGACGGCGCCGGCATGCAGGTGACGGCCCTGCTGGCCAACGGCATGACCCGGGACGTGACGGACTATGTGAAGTTCACCGCCGAGCCCCTGACGGCGGAGGATACGGAGATCACCGTGTCCCTGGATCTGACCCGGCTGGACATCCCCGGCGGCCCCAACTGGGTGTTCTATCAGAATCGGGACGGCCAGACCGGCCAGGAGTGGACCTGCCCCACCGGCACGGTGAACATCGACCTGAAGGACGGCCATGTGTACGGCCAGCCGGTGTGGACCTGGAACGACGATTTCAGCGCCTATGCCGAATTTGCCTGCACCGTGAATCCCCGGCATGAGAAGCTGCATCTGGACGCCCAGGTCACCAGCGAGATTACCACCGGCAGCTCCTGCCTGGAGGGCGGCGTCCGCACCCATACCGCCAAGGTGGTCCTGGACGGCGTCACCTATACCGACGTCCGGACCCAGCCCATTCCCGCCGACGGTCACAAGCTGTCCGCCGTGGCGGAGGTCCCCGCCGCCTGCACCGAAAACGGCGTCAAGGCCCACTGGGTGTGCTCCGTGTGCGGCAAGCTGTTTGCCGATGCCGAGGGCAAGAACGAGACCACCCTGGAGGCCCTGACCATCCCCGCTCTGGGCCACAAGACCGAACTGGTAGGCGCGAAGGCCGCCACCTGCACGGAAGATGGCTATACCGGCGACGAGGTCTGCACCGTCTGCGGTGAGACCGTCAAGAAGGGCGAGGTTATCCCCGCTCTGGGCCACAAGACCCAGCTGGTAGGTGCGAAGGCCGCCACCTGCACGGAGGACGGTTACACCGGCGACCAGGTCTGCACCGTGTGCCAGGAGATCGTGAAGAAGGGCGAGGTCATCCCTGCTCTGGGCCACAAGACCCAGCTGGTAGGCGCGAAGGCCGCCACCTGCACCCAGGACGGCTACACCGGCGACGAGGTCTGCACCGTGTGCAACGAGACCGTCAAGAAGGGCGAGACCATCCCCGCTGCCGGTCACGACTACAAGGACGGCAAGTGCACCGTGTGCGGCGAGACCGATCCCAACTACAAGCCCGATGAGCCTGTGCAGCCCGAGAATCCCGGCGTCAAGACCGGAGATGCAGGCTACACCGCTCTGTGGCTGGCTGCGGCCTCCGTTTCCCTGCTGGCTGCCGCTGCCCTGCTGCTGGGCAAGAAAAAGCACCTGAGCTGACCCTAAAAAGTCAGGCAATAGCAATAGCCCCGGGACGCTATCGCGTCCCGGGGCTATTTGTTGCTTATGGGAGAAAAAGCGGTCCGCTCAGGCGCTTTTTGCGGCCGATGGTCAGGGCCATCAGCAGGGCGGACAGGGGCAGCAGGGCCGCCCACAGGGTCACGGCGCTTTCGTCGCCGGTTCTGACGGCGGGGTCGGTACAGGCGCCGCCGGGGCGGCGGCCTGTGCTTCCTCCGACAGGGAAAACTCATAATGCATGGCCAGGGCCTGGAACAGCTTCTGCATCACCTGCTCCGCCACGGTGCGGATGTCCAATCCCTCCACAAAGCGCAGAATCTGCTGCACCTCCTCCTCCGGGACCTTATAGCCCCGCAGGCTCAGGGTCAGGAACATCCGCAGCTTCTTCTCCAGCGTCAGCGTCCCATCGCAGGGGCGGACCATGTAGCCCCGCATGAGTCCGGCGGAGCCAAGCTCCAGAGCGTAGAAGTCCTCCTCCGTCAGCTCCGGCTGATAGGGGCCGAAGATCCGGTACAGCTCCCGGGCGGTGGCCCGGAAAATAAACTCGGACACCTCGCTGTGGGTGTAGCTCTCCACATAGATCTCCCGCAGGTTCTCGTTCAGCTCCGTCAGGGTCATCTGGATGGCGGTCTCCGCGGCGTAGACATACACTGGGGGCAGCTGTGTTCCCACCACGCCCCGGGCCATGGAGAACTGGTTGGAGAACATGAACTCCGCCAGCTCCGTCAGGACGCCGTCCTTGGCCCGGAAGATATTCTGGAAAATGCTGTTGGACACCGCCGCCTTGTGGACGATCTCCGCCACGGTGGTTTTTTTGTAACCCTGCTCCAGAAACAGCTTGACGCAGACCGTCAGGATCCGTTTTTTGGCGGGCAGACTGGCGCTTGTGATGGTCGTAATACGCACTTCCTTCCCTATATTTGGCATGCATGCCATGATTGTAACAGAGATTTTCGGAAAAGGCAAGGGAAATTTGGAAAAAGCCCCGCGCCCCGGACGGGACGCAGGGGGCGGGTCAGAACAGGTCCAGGGTGTTGTCCAGATACAGGGCCTCCCGGACGTGGATATGGTACTCCGGGCGGGTCAGGTAGTGCAGCAGGAACTCCAGCAGCAGGGCGGTGCCCAGGCTGCGGCCCTCGATCTTGAACTGGGAAAAGCCCATGGGGAGATAAACGTCCCGGATATCGTTCACGCCGATGAAGCCGGGGTTCACCATGGCCCGGGAGAAGCGATAGCCCCCGGCGGCGTCCGGGGCGGTGCAGCGGTGGACGGGACCCTCCAGGCCCAGGTTCTCCCGGCTGACGGACCGGTAGCAGGCGGCCCGGTCCCGGCAGCCGAAGGCGCAGCACTCGTTGCACAGAAGCTCCGTCTTGTCCCGCAGGGCCTGGGGCAGGGTGCCCAGCTGGCGGAAGGCCCGGTTCAGCCGGAAATCCGCCACCACATAGCGGAACTCCGGCCGCTCCAGCTCCCGGCGCAGCAGGGAAAAATCCGTCAGCACCTTGGTGGTGGAGGAGACGAAGTACAGCCCGGGATAGGTCCGGCGCAGATGGTCCAGCAGCAGGTCCGAGTGGACGATGACTCCGTTCTGCGGGCCGGGGCTTTCCGCCAGCAGGCGGCACAGCCGGTTGCAGCGGGGGTCCGACAGGTGCTCGGGCCGCAGCAGGGAGTTGCTGAAGGTCAGCCGGGCGGAGATGCCGTATTCCCGGGTCAGGGCCAGCACCTCCCGGGGGTCCCGGTCCCCGGACCCCACCCGGCCGCCGCCCCAGATGCAGTCCGCCGGTGCGCCATACAGGGAGGCGATGCGGCACCAATCGTAAAAATACTCCCGGTGCTGCCGGAACAGCGGCAGAAACACCCGGTAAAAATCGTAAAATTCAAACAGGCCCGGCAGATGATAGCAGGCGGCGGATGCGGACATGGCGAAACGGCTCCTCCCTTGTGCGGATACCCCTACTGTACCACGCCGCCGGGAAAAAGGCAAGAAAACAGCCCCCGGCGGGAATCCGCCGGGGGCTGCGTAACGAACCGTATATGCCCGGAGTCGTCTTACTCCTGGTCCTGCTCGTCCTGGCCGGGAGTCTCCTCCAGCACCTGGGCGGCGTCCTCCTGCAGGGCCTCCACGCCGGTGGCCTGCTCTTCGGGCTGCTCCTCCTGAAGCTCCTCCTCCGTCACGGGGACCAACTCCTCGGCGAAGTGCCGATAGGCGTTCAGGCCGGTGCCGGCGGGGATCAGCTTGCCGATGATGACGTTCTCCTTCAGGCCCACCAGGTGGTCCACCTTGCCCTTGATGGCGGCCTCGGTGAGGACCTTGGTGGTCTCCTGGAAGGACGCGGCGGACAGGAAGGAATCCGTGGCCAGGGAGGCCTTGGTGATGCCCATCAGAAGCTGGGTATAGGTGGCCTCCTGCAGAGGCTCGCCGTCCTCCCGGACCTCGCCGTTGGCGATGCGCTGGCGGACGCGCTCGTTCTCGTCCTCCACCTCCAGGACGTCGGCCATGGCGCCGGACAGCAGGCCGGTGTCGTTGGCGTCCTCCACCCGGACCTTGCGCATCATCTGGCGCACGATGACCTCGATGTGCTTATCGTTGATGTCCACGCCCTGCTGGCGGTACACCTTCAGGACCTCCTGGATCAGGTAGTTGTGCACGGCGGAGGCGCCGCGGATTCGCAGCACGTCGTGGGGGTTCAGGGCGCCGTCCTGCAGCTGTTTGCCCTTTTCGATGACGTCGCCGTCACGGACCTGCAGGCCGGTGTGGGGCACGGAATAGGTGCGGGTGTCGCCGTCGTCGGCGGTGACGATGATGTTCAGCAGACTGCCCTTGGTGGCCTCCTCGAAGCGGACCTTGCCGCCGATCTCGGCCAGGGTGGCCATCTTCTTGGGCTTGCGGGCCTCGAACAGTTCCTCCACGCGGGGAAGACCCTGGGTGATGTCGCCGCCGGCCACGCCGCCGGTGTGGAAGGTACGCATGGTCAGCTGGGTACCGGGCTCGCCGATGGACTGGGCCGCGATGATGCCCACGGCCTCGCCGGGACCCACGGGCTTGGAGGTGGCCAGGTTCATGCCGTAGCACTTGGCGCAGATGCCGCTGTGGGCCTTGCAGGTCAGCACGGTGCGGATCTCGGCGGAGTGAATGTCGAAGCTCTCCAGCAGGGCGGCGTCGCTTTCGGTCATCATGTGATCCTTGGAGATCAGCACCTCGCCGGTCTTGGGATCGGTGATGTCATGCACCGGGAAGCGGCCCCGGATGCGCTCGGAGAACTTCTCGATGACCTGGCCGTTTTCGCTGATCTCGGACACCAGGATGCCCTTCTGCACGCCGCAGTCATCCTCCCGGATGATGACATCCTGGCACACGTCCACCATGCGGCGGGTCAGGTAACCGGAGTCGGCGGTACGCAGAGCGGTATCGGCCAGACCCTTCCGGGCGCCTCGGGAGGAGGTGAAGTAGTCCAGCACGGACATACCCTCGCGGAAGTTGGCCTTGATGGGGATCTCGATGGTCTTACCGGCGGTGTTGGCCATCAGGCCGCGCATACCGGTCAGCTGGCGGATCTGCTTCATGGAACCACGGGCGCCGGAGTCCGCCATCATGAAGATGGGGTTGTAGCGGTCCAGGCTGGCGGTCAGGGCGTCGGTAACGTCGTTGGTGGTCTTTTCCCACTCGCGGACCACCAGCTTATAGCGCTCCTCGTCGGTGATGAAGCCCATGTTGTACTGGTCCTCGATGTCCACCACCCGCTGTTCGGTCTCCCGGATCAGCTCATACTTCTTCTCGGGGACGGTCATGTCCGCGATGGAGATGGTGATGGAGCCCCGGGTGGAGTATTTATAGCCCGTGGCCTTGATGTTGTCCAGCACCTCGGCGGCGGTGGTGAAGCCGTACTGCTTGATGGTGCGGTCCACGATCTTGCCCAACAGCTTCTTGCCGCAGGTCTCGGTGATCTCATAGTCGAAGAAGTGCTCGGAACGGGTGCCGTCGTCGTTATACCGCTTCACGAAGCCCAGGTCCTGGGGGATGTTGCGGTTGAAGATGATGCGGCCGGCGGTGGCCCGGACCACATGGGACAGGGTCTCGCTGTTCACTTCCTTGGTGACGCGGATCCACACCGGCTGGTGCACGCCGATGACGTGCTCGTTATAGGCCATGAGCACCTCGTCCTCGTCGCGATAGATGTTCATGTGGACGTTGGCCCGCTCCTGGTCGGTGAGCTCGTCATAGCTCTTGCCGGCCAGGGAGAAATCCACGCCCTGGGGCCAGTATTCGTCGTTGTCCATCTGGCTGACGCCGTTTTCAAACCGCTCGAAGGTCAGGTAGTAGGAGCCCAGCACCATATCCTGGGTAGGAACGGTGACAGGGCCGCCGTCCTGGGGCCGCAGCAGGTTGTTGGCGGACAGCATCAGCAGGCGGGCCTCGGCCTGGGCCTCGGCAGACAGGGGGACGTGGATGGCCATCTGGTCGCCGTCGAAGTCGGCGTTGAAGGCGGTGCAGTTCAGGGGGTGCAGCTTCAGGGCGCGGCCCTCCACCAGCACCGGCTCAAAGGCCTGGATGCCCAGACGGTGCAGGGTAGGCGCGCGGTTGAGCATCACGGGGTGGTCCTTGATGATCACGTCCAGAGCGTCCCACACCTCGGTGACGCCCTTGTCCACCATGCGCTTGGCGGACTTGATGTTGTTGGCGGAGCCGTCCTCCACCAGCTTCTTCATGATGAAGGGGCGGAACAGCTCCAGGGCCATCTCCTTGGGCACGCCGCACTGATAGATCTTCAGCTCGGGGCCCACGCAGATAACGGAACGGCCGGAATAGTCCACGCGCTTGCCCAGCAGGTTCTGGCGGAAGCGGCCCTGCTTGCCCTTGAGCATATCGCTGAGGGACTTCAGCGCCCGGTTGTTGGCGCCGGTGACGGGGCGCCCCCGGCGGCCGTTGTCGATGAGGGCGTCCACGGCCTCCTGGAGCATACGCTTTTCGTTGCGGACGATGATGTCCGGGGCGCTGAGCTCCAACAGGCGCTTGAGGCGGTTGTTGCGGTTGATGACCCGGCGATACAGGTCGTTGAGGTCAGAGGTGGCAAACCGGCCGCCGTCCAGCTGGACCATGGGCCGAAGCTCCGGGGGGATCACCGGCAGAACGTCGATGACCATCCACTCCGGCTTGTTGCCGGACAGGCGGAAGGCGTCCACCACCTCCAGGCGCTTCACCACCCGGGCCTTCTTCTGGCCGGTGACGGTTTTCAGCTCCGCATGGAGCTGGGCGCTGAGCTCTTCCAGGTCGATCTGCTGCAGGAGCTTCTTCACGGCCTCGGCGCCCATGCCGGCGTCGAAATCGTCCTCATACTTCTCCCGCATGTCCCGGTATTCCTTCTCGGACAGCAGCTGGTTGCGCAGCAGAGGGGTCTCGCCGGGGTCGGTGACGATATACGCCGCGAAGTACAGGACCTTCTCCAGGATCCGGGGGCTGATGTCCAGCAGCAGGCCCATCCGGGACGGGATGCCCTTGAAATACCAGATATGGCTGACGGGGGTGGCCAGCTCGATGTGGCCCATGCGCTCACGGCGCACCTTGGCCCGGGTGACCTCCACGCCGCAGCGGTCGCAGATCTTGCCCTTGAAGCTGATCTTCTTATACTTGCCGCAGTGGCACTCCCAGTCCTTGGTGGGCCCGAAGATGCGCTCGCAGAACAGGCCGTCCCGCTCGGGCTTCAGAGTGCGGTAGTTGATGGTCTCGGGCTTCTTCACCTCGCCGTAGGACCACTCGCGAATCATTTCCGGAGAAGCGATTCCGATTTTAATGGCGTCAAAAGTGGGATAACTCATGCTCTATGCTCCTCCTGTTCCTTAAAATTCATCGTCCGCGCCGTCGTAGGAGGCCTCCACCTCTTCCTCGGGCACATAGTCGAAGCCTGCGTCCGCCAGCTCGCTCTCGTCGGCGTAGCGATTGCGGCGGTCGTCCTCGGCGTCCATCCGGGCCAGGTTGAAGGAATCCGGGGCGTTCTCGTCCTCCTTCAGCTCGATCTGGTTGCCGTCCTCGTCCAGCACCTGGATATCCAGGCACAGGGACTGCAGCTCCTTCACCAGCACCTTGAAGGACTCGGGCACGCCGGGGGTGGGCACGTTGTGGCCCTTGACAATGGCCTCGTAGGTCTGCACGCGGCCGGTGACGTCGTCGGACTTCACCGTCAGGATCTCCTGCAGGGTATAGGCCGCGCCGTAAGCCTCCAGCGCCCAGACTTCCATCTCGCCGAAGCGCTGGCCGCCGAACTGGGCCTTGCCGCCCAGGGGCTGCTGGGTCACCAGGGAGTAGGGGCCGGTGGACCGGGCGTGGATCTTATCGTCCACCAGGTGGTGCAGCTTCAGGAAGTACACATAGCCCACGGTGACCTTGTTGTCGAACCGCTCGCCGGTGCGTCCGTCATACAGCCAGCTCTTGCCCTGGGGGTCCAGACCCGCCTGGGTCAGGGCCTCGGTGATGTCCTTATCGGTGGCGCCGTCGAAAATGGGGGTGGCCACCTTCCAGCCCAGAGTCTTGGCGGCGTAGCCCAGATGGACCTCCAGCACCTGGCCGATGTTCATACGGGAGGGCACGCCCAGGGGGTTCAGCACGATGTCCAGGGGGGTGCCGTCGGGCAGGAAGGGCATATCCTCCTGGGGCAGGACCCGGGACACCACGCCCTTGTTGCCGTGGCGGCCGGCCATCTTGTCGCCGGGCTGGATCTTGCGCCGCTGGGCGATATACACACGGACCACCTGGTTCACACCCGGCCCCAGCTCGTCGCCGGCCTCCCGGGTGAACACCTTGGCGTCCACGATGATGCCGCTTTCGCCGTGGGGCACCTTCAGGGAGGTGTCCCGGACCTCCCGGGCCTTCTCGCCGAAGATGGCCCGCAGCAGACGCTCCTCAGCGGTCAGATCGGTCTCGCCCTTGGGGGTGACCTTGCCCACCAGGATGTCGCCTGCGTGGACCTCGGCGCCCACGCGGATGATACCCCGCTCGTCCAGGTCCTTCAGGGCGTCCTCGCCCACGTTGGGGATATCCCGGGTGATCTCCTCGGGCCCCAGCTTGGTATCCCGGGCGTCGATCTCATATTCCTCGATATGGATGGAGGTGTAAACGTCCTCCTTCACCAGCCGCTCGTTGAGCAGCACGGCGTCCTCGTAGTTGTAGCCCTCCCAGGTCATGAAGCCCACCAGGATATTGCGGCCCAGGGCGATCTCGCCCTGATCGGTGGCGGGGCCGTCGGCCAGCACCGTGGGATCGTCGCCGCCGTGGACCCGCTCGCCCACGGAAACGATGGGCTTCTGGTTGATGCAGGTGCCGTGGTTGGAGCGCAGGAACTTGATGAGCTTATAGTCCTTGGTCTCGCCGCTGTCATAGCGGACGGACACGTTGGTGGCGTCCACCTTGGTGACCACGCCGTCGCCCTCGGCCAGCACCACCACCTCGGAATCCAGGCAGATCTTGTGCTCCATACCGGTGCCCACAATGGGGGCCTCCGGCCGCAGCAGAGGCACGGCCTGCCGCTGCATGTTGGCGCCCATCAGGGCGCGGTTGGCGTCGTCGTTGGGCAGGAAGGGGATCATGGCCGTGGCGATGGACACCATCATACGGGGGGAGATGTCCATGTAGTCCACGTATTCCGGCTCCACCTGGATGGTCTCGTCCTGGTGGCGGCAGGTGATACGGGGGCCGATGAGGCAGCCGTTCTCGTCCACCGGCTCCGCCGCCTGACACACAACGTACTGATCCTCCACGTCGGCGGTCATATAGGTGATCTCGTCGGTGACGCGGCCGGAGGGGCGCTCCACCCGGCGGAAGGGGGCCTCGATGAAGCCGTATTCATTCACCCGGGCATAGGTGGCCAGATAGGAGATCAGGCCGATGTTGGGACCTTCGGGAGTCTCGATGGGGCACATGCGGCCATAGTGGCTGTAGTGCACGTCGCGGACCTCCATGTTGGCCCGCTCCCGGCTCAGACCGCCGGGGCCCAGGGCGGACAGACGCCGCTTGTGGGTCAGCTCGGCCAGGGGGTTGGTCTGGTCCATGAACTGGCTCAGGGGGCTGGAGCCGAAGAACTCCTTGATGGCCGCAGTAACGGGCCGGATGTTGATGAGGCTCTGGGGGGTGACGATGTCCAGGTCCTGGATGGTCATCCGCTCCCGGATGACCCGCTCCATGCGGCTAAAGCCGATGCGGAACTGGTTCTGCAGCAGCTCGCCCACGCAGCGCAGGCGGCGGTTGCCCAGATGGTCGATATCGTCCTTCTGCACCAGGCCGTGGGCCAGGACGTTCATATAGTTGATGGAGGTGAGGATATCGTCGGTGATGATGTGCTTGGGCACCAGGCGGTCCGCCTGCAGGCGGCACTGCTCCACCAGTTCCTCGCCCTGATACTGACTCAGCAGCTCCTGCAGCACGTCGAAGCGCACCCGCTCCTTGATGCCGCACGCCGTCTTGGGGTCAAAGTCCACATAGCGGCTCATGTCGCACATGCGGTTGGTGAAAATGCGGATGACCTCGCCGTTTTCCAGCCGGACCTTCACCATACCCACGCCGATGGCGTCCAGGGTGCGGCAGTCGTCGCCGGAGAGGACGTGGCCCTCCTCCAGCAGAAGCTCGCCGGTGGCGGGGTCGGCCACGGGCTCGGCCAGCTTCTGACCCTTGGCCTGGGCCCACAGGGTCAACTTCTTGTTGAACTTATACCGGCCCACGGTGCTCAGGTCATACCGCCGGGGGTCGAAGAACAGGCCCTGCATCAGGTTCTCGGCGGAGTCCAGCGTGGGGGGCTCGCCGGGGCGCTGCTTGCGATAGATCTCCAGCATGGCCTCCTCATAGGACTTGCAGGTGTCCTTTTCCATGGTGGTCACGATGCGGGGATCGTCGCCGAAGCGGTCCAGAATCTCGCCGTCGGTCTTCAGGCCCAGGGCCCGGATCAGGCAGGTGATGGGGAGCTTGCGGTTCTTGTCGATGCGGACCCAGAACACCTCGCTGCTGTCGGTCTCATACTCCAGCCACGCGCCCCGGTAGGGGATCACGGTGGACGTCAGCAGAGGCAGGTCCGTTTTCAGGTCGATCTCCTTGCCGTAGTAGATGCCGGGGGAGCGGACGATCTGGCTGACCACCACGCGCTCGGCGCCGTTGATGACGAAGGTGCCGGAGTGGGTCATCAGGGGGAAATCGCCCATGAAGATCTCCTGCTCCTTGATTTCGCCGGTCTCCTTATTGTGCAGGCGCACGCTGACCTTCATGGGGGCGGCATAGGTGGCGTCCCGGGCCTTGCACTCCTCCACGTCGTACTTGGGCTTCTCGTCCATGCTGTAGTCGATGAAGCTCAGCTCCAGGTTGCCGGCATAGTCGCCGATGGAGGCCACGTCGGCGAAAACCTCCCGCAGGCCGGTGTCCAGGAACCACTGATAGGATTTCTTCTGGATCTCCAGCAGGTTGGGCATCGCCATGACCTCTTCGTGTCTGGCAAAGTTCTTGCGCAGGGTCTTGCCATAATACTTGTCCTTGGCCATCTTCAATACTCACGCCTTTCTTTTCGCATTTTCTCCGTGCTTTTCCTTGGGAACCGCTCTCCCGGGATTTTGACACGCTCGGCCCGGTTGTTTGTTTTCGCCCGGGCCCACTTGTAATTTCGGGGGAAAGCTGGTATCATAACAGCAGATTTGAAATGGGGCATCAGGCCCCATTTTCTCAATATAGCGTCTTATTGTACCACAGGCGCGGCCCCTTTGTCAACATAAAACCCCGCCGGGAGCCCGATTTTTTCGGATTCCCGGCGGGATTTTTCGCAGGCACCGTATTTTTATGCTGCGCAAGGGATTTTTCGAAATTGCGGGCATTTCCCGCGCGATCCGTCGGACGGAGCCGCGGACGGTCCGCAAATGCGTAGCCTTGCAGCGCGCCGGAAAGCTCCATCCCCGGGTGTCTGGCCCGGGGCCGTTTTTTTGACCGGAGAATGCCGGAAAATTTGGAAAATATTTTGGCATTTTATGCCGATACGTCATTGCATTAAAGCCCAAAAGCTGGTATAATATGTAAGTCGCGCTGAGCTTTTATGCAGCGGCGGACAATATATTTTATAGGAGGAACGAGATGACAGCTATCAAACGGTGCTGCGCACTGGCTCTGGCGGTTCTGATGATCCTGACCGCCCTGCCGGTGACGGCATTCGCCCAGGCAGCTGAGCAGGAGGTCAACGCCTCCCTGCAGGAAACCACGGTCAGCGGTATCGCCAACGATATCGCCCGCCAGGTCCTGCGCAGCGGCCAGAAAAACGGCGAAAAAATTCAGATGGAGAACACCGCGAAGCTCGACGACAGCGACGAGGTCGAGATCATCGTGGTGGTCAACGACTCCGTGGCTGACCCGGATTCCCGGGCCCAGGTCAACGCCCTGCTGCGCACGCAGAAGAGCGCCCTGGCTCAGATCAACCGGGCCATTGACGGGCAGGTGGAGCCCCAGCGGCAGTATACCACCCTGCTCAACGGCTTTTCCGCCACAGTGACCTATGGCCAGTACAAGGCCATCCGGAAGCTGGACTGCGTGCAGTCCGCCTTCATTTCCCCCACGTTTGAGCTGCTGCCCGACACCGCCAACAGCAACCGGATGATCGGCGGCGGTATCTATAATACCACGGGCTTCACCGGCGAGGGAATGCTGGTGGCCATTCTGGATACCGGCGTGGACATGGGCCACGAGATCTTCAAGACCGCCCCCAAGAGCCCCTCCCTGACCCAGGAAAAGCTCCGGACCCTGCTGGAGACCTATGATTTCCAGGTGGAGAGCATCATCAAGGGCATCAGCGTGTCCGACCTGTATTACAGCGCCAAGATCCCCTTCCAGTTTGACTACGGCGACAAGGACAAGGACGGCATGCCCGGCGATAAGGGCAGTCACGGCACCCACGTTGCTTCCACCGCCGCCGGCAACACCGGCGTCAACGAGGCCGCCATGGGCGTGGCTCCCCAGGCCCAGATCATCAACATGAACGTGTTCAAGTCCACCGGCGGCGCGTCCTATGCGGACATTCTGGCCGCTCTGGAGGACTGCATCCTGCTGGGCGTGGACGTGGCCAACCTGAGCCTGGGCTCCGACTGCGGCTACATCGACTATGACAGCGAGGACGCCTTCACCAAGAGCCTGCTGGACGTGTTCGAGCGCACCGGCGAGAGCGGCGTGTCCCTGGCTGTGGCCGCGGGCAACGCCTATAACGCCGCCTATGGCGACGCCTTCGGCGGCAAGGCCCTGGCCTCCAACCCCGATTACGGCCTGGTCAGCGAGCCCTCCACCTATGGCGAGTCCCTGTCCGTGGCCGCCGTGTCCAACGGCATGGTCAAGGGCCCCTATGTCACCGTGGGCGGCAAGAACCTGGCCTATCAGGACAGCGCCACCATCAGCGAGGACGAGAACGCCAAGCCCTTCCGCAGCCTGTCCGCCCGGGGCTCCATCGAGTATGTGGTGGTTCCCAACTACGGCGCGGAGGAGGACTATGCGGGCCTGGACCTGACCGGCAAGATCGCCCTGGTGCAGCGGGGCGGCGGCATGTACTATGAGCAGAAGGAGCGCAACGCCGCCAACGCCGGCGCCATTGGCATGCTGGTGTACAACAACGTCCCCGGCATGCTGTATATGTCCATCACCGACTGGAAGATCCCCTGCGCCTTCATCTCCCAGGCCGCCGGTGAATACATGAAGCAGCAGGAGGCCAAGACCCTGTCCGTGGCCTCCGCCGACGCCCTGGTGGAATCCCCCACCTATGGCATGGCCGACTTCTCCAGCTGGGGCGCTACCCCTGAGCTGACCCTGAAGCCGGAGATCACCGCCCCCGGCGCGGGCATCTATGCCGCCGTGCCCGGCGGTTATGAAAGCATGGACGGCACGTCCATGGCCTCCCCCCACGCGGCCGGCGGCATGGCCATCGTCCAGCAGGCCCTGAAGGCCCGGGACAACAGCATGACCGGCGCCCAGCGCAAGCACATGACCGACACCCTGCTCATGAGCACCGCCCATGTGATCTATGACGACAACGGCGTGCCCTATTCCCCCCGGAAGCAGGGCGCCGGTCTGATGAGCATCAACGACGCCGTGAATACCCGGGGTTATCTGTCCGTGGAGGGCATGGAGCGTCCCAAGCTGGAGCTGAAGGACGATCCCGCCATGAAGGGCGTGTACACCATGGACTTCACCGTCCACAACACCGGCAGTGACACCCTGTATTACGACGTGACCCCCATCGTCCTGACGGACACCACCGAGAGCTACGTCAACGGCAATCAGCAGGAGTTCTCCACCATCAGCGGAAGCTCCCGGCTGCTCCCCCACACCTTCACCACCAACTGCGGGAATAACCGCGTGTCCGTGGCTCCCGGCAAGACCGCCGACGTCACCGTCACCGTCACCGTCACCGACGAGGGCCGGGCGATGCTGGCCCAGTTCCCCAACGGCAGCTATGTGGAGG
>ENA-OZWZ01000081-OZWZ01000081.1-human-gut-metagenome-genome-assembly--contig:-NODE-81-length-20267-cov-8.788541_pt1 | contig 20267 bp, 17 predicted proteins | sample MGYA00244852_ERZ654088 | MGnify/ENA primary metagenome ERZ654088 (study PRJEB26926, sample SAMN06164960) | human gut metagenome | biome: ENVO:00009003; feature: ENVO:2100002; material: ENVO:00002003... | reverse complement strand
AGACGCTAAGCGGAGCTTATCTAAGGCTGGTCACGAAAATCCCGACAATGAAGCCGTTGGACTCTGACAAGAAGGTTTCCAAGGAAGTTTCGGCTCCTGCGGAGGCTACTCAGACGGCTCCCGTTGTGGAAGAAAAAATTGATTTTTCCAATGTTCAGATTGAGCCTTTGTTTGAGGATCAGGTCGATTTTGACACCTTCTCCAAGAGTGATTTCCGTGCCGTAAAGGTCAAGGAATGCGAAGCCGTGAAGAAGTCCAAGAAGCTCCTGAAGTTCGTTCTGGACGACGGCACCGGCACGGATCGAGTGATCCTCTCCGGCATCCACGAGTATTATGAGCCGGAGGAGCTGGTAGGCAAGACCTGCATTGCAATCACCAATCTCCCGCCCCGGCCCATGATGGGCATCGAATCCTGCGGTATGCTCATCTCCGCCGTGCATCACGAAAACGGCCAGGAGAAGCTCCACCTGCTGATGGTCGATCCCCACATCCCCGCCGGAGCCAAGCTCTATTGATGACCCCCGAAGCCCTCCGGCGAAAGCCGGAGGGCTTATATGAGAGAAGAAAGATGAAAATGGAGAGAGAACACACGAAAGCACTTGATTTTGAAGCCGTCCGGGCCATTGCAGCCGAGACTCCGGACAGCGAGCTCATCCGCTGGGTGGACGAGGCCCTGCGGGAAAAGTCCGGCTACACCCTGCCCCCCAAAAATCCACATCTCCCAGCAGGACGGCGACTATTACAACGTCATGCCCTGCATCTATGAGCGGGGCAACCTGGCCATGGTGAAGATGATCGGCCGCCACGGCCACGAAAACCGCATCATGGACCTGTTCCGTCAGGACCCGGACGTGCATTTCGTCCTGTGCGACACCTATGAGGAGGTCATCGGCGGCTCTGACCTGGTGATCTCCGCCATTACCAAGGTCACGGAGAACTTCGTCACCGACGAGTACTTCAAGGAGGGCTGCACGGTGATCCCCATCTGCACCATGGGCTTCCAGAACTGCGACCTGTTCTTCGACCGGGTGTTCACCGATGAAATGGAGCAGATCCGGGGCTTCAGGTATTTTGACCACTTCGCCCCCGTCACCACCAACGTCGCCGACGTGCTCAACGGTGCCGCCCCCGGCTGCACGGACAATGTCCAGCGCATCCTGGTGTATAACTACGGCATCGCCATCCATGACCTGGTCTTTGCCGCCAACATCTATGGCCGCGCCGCCGTTCCCGACACGCCGTACCACTACTGCCGGAAAAAATACTTTATCTGATGCTTTTGGCGCACTATATTGTGTGAAAACGCTATAAAAAGCTGCGGCGAAATGCTCTCTGCCGGTAAGACAGTAAAATCAAATTTTTTGGAACAGGCATGATTTCGGTCATGCCTGTTCCGCTTTTAGCAGCTCGTCCAAGGGGATGTAGCCTACGAGGTCATGTTCGATATGTACCCTCTGCCTGCTGCTCCTGTTCATGAATTCGCTGTTGCAGACCCTTGCCCCGCCGCCGGTGTCAAGGTTTACAAAGTCGTTTTTTTCTGCTACAATAGGGGCCGTAATCCCATACCAAATGGCAATTCATCCGAAAGGAGATCATTTTATTATGAACAACGAGCTCAAATCCATCCTGTCCCGGGTGGACCATACCCTGCTGGCCCAGAGTGCCACCTGGAACGAAATCAAGGCCATCTGCGACGACGGCGTGAAGTACGGCTGTGCCAGCGTGTGCATCCCCGCCTCCTATGTGAAGCAGGCGGCGGAGTATGTGGCGGGCAAGATCGCCGTGTGCACCGTCATCGGCTTCCCCAACGGCTACGACACCACCGCCTCCAAGTGCTTCCAGGCCACCGACGCCGTGAACAACGGCGCGTCCGAGATCGACATGGTCATCAACATCGGCTGGGTGAAGGACGGCCTGTACGATCGGGTGCTGGACGAGATCCGTGCCGTGAAGGACGCCTGCCAGGGACGGCTCCTGAAGGTCATCATCGAGACCTGCCTGCTCACCGACGCCGAAAAGGTGGAGATGTGCCGGGTGGTGTCTGAGTCCGGCGCGGACTATATCAAGACCTCCACCGGCTTCGGCGGCGGCGGAGCCACCCGGGAGGACGTGGCCCTGTTCAAGGCCCATGTGGCCCCCCATGTGAAGATCAAGGCCGCCGGCGGCATCGCCAACCTGGACGACGCCCGGGACTTCATCGCCCTGGGGGCCGACCGTCTGGGCACCAGCCGCATCGTCAAGGCCGTGAAGGCCCTGGAACAGGAATAAACACAATTAAACACAATACAAGGAGGAACTCAGCCATGTCTACCCCCCATAACAGCGCCGCCCCCGGCGCATTCGCCAAAACCGTGCTGATGCCCGGCGACCCCCTGCGCTCCCAGTTCATCGCCGAAACCTTCCTGGAAAACCCCGTGCTGGTGAACAACGTCCGGGGCGTCCAGGGCTACACCGGCGCCTACAAGGGCGTGCCCGTCTCCGTGATGGCCTCCGGCATGGGAATGCCCTCCATCGGCATCTACTCCCATGAGCTGTACACCCAGTACGGCGTGGAGAACATCATCCGTGTCGGCTCCGCCGGTGCTCTGCGGGCGGACCTGGAGCTGGGCAGTGTGGTGGCCGGTCAGGGCGCCTGCACCAACTCCAGCTTCGCCGACCAGTATGAGCTGGGGGTCCACTATGCCCCCATTGCCGACTTTGACCTGCTGATGGCCGCCGTGGAGTCCGCCCGGGAGCTGGGCGTGAAGATGCCCGTGGGCAATCTGTACTCCTCCGACACCTTCTATGACGCCGCCGGCCGCAACGACCGCATGAAGAAGATGGGCGTCATGGCCGTGGAGATGGAGGCCGCCGCCCTGTACTGCACCGCCGCCTTCCTGGGCAAGCGGGCCCTGGCCATCTGCTCCATCAGCGACAACCTGGTGCTGGGCACCGAGCTGACCCCCCAGGAGCGGCAGACCACCTTCACCAACATGATGAAGATCGGCCTGGAGGCCGCCGTGAAGATGGCCCAGCGGGGTTAAGTCCGGCGAAAGACAGAAATTAGCACAAAAAAGGTTGCACTTTTCACCCCACCCTGCTATAATGTGCTTATAAAGGGCGTTTCGCGCCCAAAATTAAAAAGGAAGGTAGATTCACCATGAAAAAGTTTTTGGCAATGCTCCTTGCTGTGGTCATGGTCCTGTCTATGGCAGCCTGCTCCAAGCAGCCCGCCAAGGACCCCAACAAGGGCACCGATGATCCCAACAAGACCGTGACCATCACCAATCCCGATCAGATCAACGACGAGATGACCTCCGAGGATGGCAAGTACGAGATCGCTTTCATCACCGACGTGGGCCAGCTGAAGGATAAGTCCTTCAACCAGGGCACCTATGACGGCGTGAAGCTGTACGCTGCCAACAACAAGCTGTCCTATAAGTATTATCAGCCCGCCAACAAGGACCAGGCCACCGATGATGACCGTTACGAGGCCATGAAGGCCGCCGTGGAGAACGGTGCCAAGGTGGTTGTCTGCGCCGGCTTCATGCAGGAAGGCGCTCTGCGCATGGCCGCCAAGGAGTTCCCCAATGTCTCCTTCGTGTTCGTGGATGGTTATCCCATCACCGAGGAAGCCGGCGTTGACGGCTCCCCCGTTCTGAAGAACGTTGCCGGTATCGCCTTCAAGGAAGAGCAGTGCGGCTATCTGGCTGGTTACGCTGTCGTCAAGGAAGGCTTCACCAAGCTGGGCTTCACCGGCGGTGGCGGCGGCACCAACCCCGCCTGCTGCCGTTACGGCTATGGCTTCGTCCAGGGCGCTGACGCCGCTGCCAAGGAGCTGGGCGTGAAGGTCGATATGAACTATTCCTGGCAGTATGGCGCCAGCTTCTCCGCTTCCCCCGAGCTGCAGACCATGGTTTCCGGCTGGTACGAGGCCGGCACTGAGGTCGTGTTCGCCTGCGGCGGCTCCATGTTCGCCTCCGTGGCCGCTGCTGCCGGCGCTGCCGACGGTAAGGTCGTGGGCGTGGACGTTGACCAGTCCACCGAGTCCGACACCGTCATTACCTCCGCTATGAAGGGCCTGGCCGACTCCGTGCAGTGGGCTCTGGGCAAGTTCTACAGCAACGAGTTTGCCTCCATCGGCGGTATGGGCACCTCCCTGGGCGCCAACGAGAACGCTGTGGGTCTGCCCACCGCTACCTGGTCCCTGACCAAGTGGACTGTTGACGAGTACAACACCATGCTGAAGGACATCGTTGACGGCAAGATCACCATCGACAGCGATTACAACAACCTGAAGTCCACCGACAACGTCACCCTGAACATCATCTGATCGTTCCGTCCGGACGTATAGCCAAAAAGGTTACATAAAATCCCGGGAGCGCCAAAGCGCTCCCGGGATTTTTTCGCCTTCTCCCCACGCTCACGCCTTGGGCTGCTGCTGGGTGATGCAGTGGATGTTGCCGCCGCCGAAGGCCACCTCCCGGGTCTGGACCCCCACGATCTGCCGGTCCGGGAACATCTGCTGCAGCTGCTGGATGGCCAGCTGGTCGTTTTCGTCGCCGTACTGAGGGGCGATAACGGCCCCGTTGACGATGAGGAAATTCATATACGAGGCGATGCTGACCTCGCCGTTTTCCCGGGGTACGGTACCCTCCACGGCGTCGATGGTCTCCGCCCCCTCCAGACAGCAGGGCTTTTGGGTCAGGCACAGCTTGTGCACCGTCAGCCGCCGGCCCTTGGCGTCGGTGGCCTGGCTCAGGGTGCGGAAGGCGTCCTGGGCCGCCTGATAAAAGGGGTTCTCCGGGTCCTCGGTCCAGATGCAGGCCACCTCCCCCGGGGCCACGAAGCAGGCCACGTCGTCAATGTGGCCGTTGGTCTCGTCGGGGTCGATGCCGTCCCGCAGCCAGATGACCTTTTCGCACCCCAGATAGTCGCAGAGCTTTTCTTCGATATCCCGACGGCTCAGCTCCGGGTTCCGGCCCGGGGACAGCAGGCACATCTCCGTGGTCAGCACCGTGCCCTGGCCGTCCACATGGATGGACCCGCCCTCCAGCACGAAGCCGTCGGTGCGGTAGCTGTCCACCCCCTCCAGCTCGCAGATCTTCCGGGCCACCAGGTCGTCCTGGTCCCAGGGGAAGTACAGCCCGTCATGCAGGCCGCCCCAGGCGTTGAAGGTCCAGTCCACCGCCCGTAGGTCCCCCTGATCGTTTTTCACAAAGGTGGGGCCGCAGTCCCGGACCCAGGCGTCGTTGCTGGTCATTTCCACCACCCGGATGTCCTCCGGCAGCCGGGCCCGGGCGTTCTGAAACTGGTCGGGATTCACGCACACCGTCACCGGCTCGAACCGGGCGATGGCCCGGGCCACGTCGGCAAAGGCCTGCTGGGCGGGCTTGGCCCCGCCCCGCCAGTTGTCGGGCCGCTGGGGCCACAGCATCCACACGCCGGTCTGCTCCTCAAATTCCCCGGGCATGCGATACCCGTCCTGCCGGGGGGTGGTTCCCACAATACGTTTTGCCATAGTCGTTATCCTCCTGATCTGGGTTGATGGTGCCGCCGGACGGCGATGAGCAGCTCGCCCAGCAGCACACTGATGACAGAGCCCACGGTAATGGGCAGAATGGTGGCCAGGGTCTCCCGGTCCGTGGACAGAGGCACGGCGGTGAACAGAATGGACAGGCCGATGAGCACCATGGGCACATAGGCCAGCACCTGCAGCATTCCCGGGCCTCCCGGCACCCGGAAGGGCCGCTCCGCCTGCGGATACTTCCGCCGCAGGGCCAGAAACGCCGGAAACACCGGCATATAGCTCAGCAGCAGCATCACCAGGTTCAGGGCGAAGAAGCTCCAGAACAGGGAGGAATCCGGGCTTACCGCCTGGATGGCAGCTCCCAGCAGGCACACCGCCGAGGCTACGATCCCGCTGACCAGGGCCGAGCCCACGGGCATGTCGTTGTCCTTCCGCCGCCGGGCGAACACGGCGGGCATGTCCCCCCGCTCCGCGGCGTAGGCGGCGGTGGAGTTGACCCCCATGGACCAGGAGATCATGTTGCCGAACAGCGTCACCAGGAACAGCAGGGCCACGATGCCCACCAGCACCCCGCCGGTGCGGCCGGTCATCAGGGACACGGCGTCGATGAGGCCGGAGTCCACGCTGATGTCCCGGGTGGGGACGGCGGCCCCGATGCCGAAGGCGGAGAACAGATAGATGGCGGCGATCACCACGCCGCCGGTGACGATGGCCTGGGGGATCTGCCGCCGGGGGTCCGCCATGCTTCCGGCATAGGTGCACACCACCTCAAAGCCCAGGAAGTTGAAGATGATGACGGAGATATACGACAGGCTGTCCAGGTCGAAGGAGGGCAGGAAGGTCCCGGCGGACATATCGTTGACAAAGCCGTTCCGGGCCACATACACAATGCCCAGCACCCCCACCGTCACCGCCAGCAGAATTTTGATGGCGGCGCTGAGGTTCAGGATGACGATGCTGTCGCACACCGGATAAAAGGCCACCACCGTGACGATCCAGATAAAGGCCAGCTGGATCACCAGGGACCACACCGGCCCCGGCTGCCAGCCGAACACATAGCCCAGCAGCTCCGGACACATCACCGCCAAAGACGCCATCCACAGGGGGAAGTTGATCCAGTAGTACCAGGAGGCCCGGGCGCCCCATCGGGAGTCGGGCCAGGCGGTGTGGATCCAGTCATACAGGCCGCCGTCCCCGGGAAAGGCGGTGCCCAGCTCCGAGGAGATCAGCCCATAGGGCAGCAGAAACGCCAGGATCATGAACAGCCACCAGAAATACTGGCTGTTGCCGATGGAGGCCACCGGGGCGGCGGCCTCCGCCACGAACACCACGCATATGACGGACAGCACCACGTCCGCCAGGCGGAATTTGCGTTTCTCCATGTCAGCTCAGGCCCCGGTCCGCCATAAAGCGCTCCAGCTGCTCCCGGGCGGCGGCCTCCTCCAGTTCGGTGTGCTGCGGGCGGCAGCGGGTGAAATAGACCAGCAGGCCTCGCATGGCCGTCAGCCGGTTTCCGGCCTGCTCCCAGCACAGGGAGGCGGCGGAGTCCGCCACCTCGTCGGTGACGTCCTCGCCCCGGGTGGCGGGCAGGCAGTGGAGGAACTTGCAGCCGATGGCCCCCAGGCTCATCAGCTCCCGGTTCACCTGATAGTCGTGGAACACCTCCACCCGCTGCTCCTTGGGCATCTCGTTTTCATACAGGCCGTACCACACGTCGGTGTAGAGGAAGTCCGCGTCCCGGACGGCGCTGCGGTCGTCTGTGACCAGGAAGCTGCCGCCGCTTTCCCGGCAGTTTCGCTCCATAATGGCCTGGTGGCCGTCGGTCAGCTGATGGCCCTTGGGGCCGTAGTGGACGAATTTCATGCCCAGGTGGGTGGTGATGAAGCCCAGGGAGGCGCACACCTGGGTGCCGTCGCCTACGAACACCACCTTGCAGTCCGACAGCTTCTTCCCCCGGGGCAGGTGCTCCGCCATGGTGCACAGGTCGCCGATCTCCTGGGTGGGGTGGTTGTAGTCGGACATACCGTTGAGCACCGGAATGGAGCAGGCCCGGGCCAGGTCCACAATGGTGCGGTGCTGGATGACCCGGGCCATCACCACGTCCACCAGATAGCTCAGCACCCGGCCGGTGTCCTCGATGGTCTCGTGTCCCCCCAGCTGGATCATGCCGGGGCCCAGATACTGGGCGTGGCCCCCCAGCTGGCTCATGGCCGTTTCAAAGGACACCCGCGTCCGGGTGGAGGACTGCTGAAAGATCATGCCCAGGTTCATGTGCCGCAGCAGCGGCGGGTAATAGCCGCCCCGGATGGCGTCCTTGATGGACAGGCTCAGCTGGATCATGTCCAGCAGCTCCCGGGCCGAAAAGTCGTTGGTGTCGATAAAATCCTTGACCATATGGTTTCCCTCCTGCAAGAAATCGTTGGAATTTTTTGCGTTCGGCCATAGTATGCGCCGGGAGGGAACGCGATATGCAAAGGTTTTTCGACAGTCTCAAAAAAGGTTTTTTGACAACCGGCGCGCTATTTTTCGCTGGATATAAATCCGGAAAAACCCGCTTTTTTCAGCCTTTCCAGCATTTTTTCGGCGTTGTTTCGGTTGGCGAAGGCCCCCACCTGCACCCGGAACAGGCCGTCTCCCTTGGGCTGGGGCGCGGGCTTTTCCGCCTGGGCCGGAGCATAGGCCACCCCCAGATACTGGCAGAGGCCCCGGGCGATGGCCTCGCCGATTTCATCGGTGTGCTGGATGATCCACCGGGCTGTTTCCGGATTGTCGTGAAATTCGCACTCCACATAGGCGGTGGGAGCCGCCGGGGTCCGCACCTCATACAGCCGGGAATTGGCCTGGATATTCTCCGAGGTCCCCGGAGTCAGCGGCGCCAGGGCGCCGAAGACCGCCCGGCAGGCGTCGTACCCCTTTCCGGGCACAGCGAAGCAGAACAGCCGGGTGCCGGTGACCTTTCCGTTGAAGGCATTGGTGTGGACGCAATTGTGGATGTCCGCCCCAAAAGCGTTGGATTCAGCGCATCTTTGGGCCATGCTGGTTCCAAATTTTGCCAGCTGCACCTCCACGCCGCAGCGGCGCAGGGCGGCGGCCTCCGCCTCGGCGATCCTCTGGCACTGGACATGCTCATTGGTATTGCCCCAGGCGTATTTGTTTTCCACCTGGTCGCTGGGACTGATATAAACTCGTTTGGCCATTTTGGTTCCCCCTCCCCTTTCATGCTATGCGGCGCTTTGGATTTTGCCAATAAAAATACCGGAATCGGCAGAAAATCTGCCGGTTCCGGTATTTTTGGCTCCATTTTATGTCTGGTCGCAGGTGATGTCCATGGCGACAGGCGGGATATTCTCCAGGGCAATATAACCGGCAGAACGGCGAATGTAGTCGAAAACATCCTCTCTTTCGTCCAATTCGTCGCTGCACAGCTCGTCCTCAAGCTGGAGACGGCCCTTCACGTCCGGAAATCCGATATCCAGCAGGATCTCCACCGATCCGCCCTCCCCATCCGGGAACTGGCGGGTCAGAGCGAGGTGGATCCACTCCGGTTCTTCACCGAAGGGGTCGGTTATACAGGTGATCAAATCGTCCTGAATTTCCACATTTTCAACTGGAATCTGGCACATTTCCTCGAAATAAGTGAGAATTTCCGGAAGGGTGGCGGTATCGGGGATTTTCTCCCGCAGGGAGTCCGCCAGCCGGCGGCCCAGGAGGACAGCCGGGTTGTTCATGGGAGGTTCTGCGCGTTTTTGTCTGGATTTCTTCTGTTTTTTCTGAAAAACACGGCCAAAAATGCTCATTTTTGTTTCTCACTTTCTGTTGCTTCTTCTATATTTTCCCAGCAGAGGGCGGCGGCGTAGCCTGCCGGGGCCGGGAGCAGGGAGAAGGAATAGCCGGGGACAGAGCAAATGATGGATGAACCGCTCAAATCAAAGTGAACGTGCCGGATTTGGCCCAAAACACCTCCGCGGCACTTGATCAGGGCCTCCTTCAGGGTCCAGAGCCGAAAGAAATCCGCGTCACAGCGCACAGATTCCCGCTCCCGTAGCGATAAAATGTCTATCAGCCGGGGCGGAACCGGACGGATTTTCTCCACGTCGATGCCCACGGGGACATCCGACACGGCACAGGCCACCAGGCCGTGGCTGTGGCTGATGTTGAAATAACAGTCACTTGCCATTGGTTTACCGTTATTTCCGATAAAAACTGTCCCGGGACAGGGCGGGATGTCCCGTTTTTGGGGGTTTTTGTCCCGGTACAAAGCCAGCATCTCCCGGGACAGGGCATGCCCCGTCTCGTGGTCGTCGCCATGGGACCACACAAAGCGCCACTCCGTCATCCGAACAGGGTGATCTGACTGGTGTCCGCCATGCCGGCGAAGGCGCCCAGGGCCTTCAGCTGCTCGATGTGGGTTTTGGACAGCTTGCTGCAGCAGGTGGAAAATTCTTCCACGGAAATGAAGGTCTTGCCCTTCCGCTTTTCCACGGTGTCCTGGGCGGCGGTCTCCCCCAGGCCCCGGACGGAGATGAAGGGGGGCAGCAGGCCGTTGTCGGTGATCTTGAAGGCGGTGGCCTGGGACTCGTAGATGCTGATGGTGTCGAAGTGGAAGCCCCGGAGATAGAACTCGTAGCACACCTCCAGGGTGACCATCAGGCTCTGCTCCACGGCGGTGGCGTCCTTGTTGTTTTCGATTTCGCGGATCTTCCGCTTGACGGCGTCGATGCCGGCGCAGCAGTATTCCGCGTCAAACGCCTTGGCCCGGACGGTGAAGAAGGTGGCGTAGAACGCCAGGGGGCGGTGAACCTTGAACCAGGCGATGCGGAAGGCCATCATCACATAGGCCACGGCGTGGGCCTTGGGGAACAGGTAGCCGATCTTGGCCAGGGAGTCAATGTACCAGTCGGGCACCTCATGGGCCCGCATGGCGTCCTCCCACCCGTCCTGGAAGCCGCCCTTTTTCACCTTGCCCTTTCGGACGGCCTCCATGATCTTGAAGCTCATCTTGGGGTCCAGGCCCATGTGGATCAGGTAGAGCATGATGTCGTCCCGGCAGCCCACGGTTTCCAGAACCGAGGCGGTGCCGCTGACGATCAGGTCCCGGGCGTTGCCCAGCCACACGTCGGTGCCGTGGGAGAAGCCGGACAGGCGCACCAGGGTGTTGAAGTCCTTGGGCTGGGTATCCACCAGCATGCCACGGGTGAACCGGGTGTTGAACTCCGGAATGGCCACGGCCCCGGTGGGGCCTAACAGCTCGTCGTTTTCAAAGCCCAGGACCCGGGAGGAGGTGAAGATGCTCATGGTGTCCGGGTCGTCCAGGGGGATGGCCCGGGCGTTGACCCCGGTGAGGTCCTCCAGCATACGGATCATGGTGGGGTCATCGTGGCCCAGCATATCCAGCTTCAGGAGATTATCCTCCATGCAGTGGTATTCAAAATGGGTGGTGATGGTGTCGGCGTCCTCGGCGTCGGCGGGGTGCTGGACGGCGGTGAAATCCTCCACATCCATATCGTCGGGGACCACCACCAGGCCGCCGGGGTGCTGGCCGGTGGTGCGGCGGACGCCTACGCAGCCCTGGGTCAGGCGGTTCACCTCGGCATTGCCGGCGGTGAGGCCCCGCTCGTCTAGGTATTTGCGGACAAAGCCGAAGGCGGTTTTCTCCGCCAGGGTACCGATGGTGCCGGCCCGGAACACCTGGGTCTGGCCGAACATCTCGATGGCGTGGCGGTGGGCCCGGGCCTGGTATTCGCCGGAGAAGTTCAGGTCGATATCCGGCACCTTGCCGCCGCCGTAGCCCAGGAACGTCTCGAAGGGGATGTCGAACCCGTCCTTGACGTATTTCGTGCCGCACTCCGGGCAGTCCTTGTCGGGCATATCCGCCCCGCAGCCGTAGCTGCCGTCGGTGACAAATTCCACGTTGCGGCAGTTGAGGCAGCGGTAGTGGGGCGGCAGGGAGTTCACCTCGGTGATGCCGGACATATAGGCCACCAGAGAGGAGCCAACGGAGCCACGGGAGCCCACCAGATAGCCGTTTTCCAGACTGCGCTGCACCAGCTTCTGGGCGGACATATACACCACGTCATACTTCCCCAGGATGCTGCCCAGCTCCACGTTCAGCCGGTCCACCACCAGCTGGGGAGGCTGGTCGCCGTACAGGGCGTGGCACTTGTCCCAGACCAGGCGGTTCAGGTCCTCCTGGGAGTTTTCCAGCCGGGGCGGGAACAGCTGGCCCGGAGGCAGCAGCTCGATCTCCTCCACCAGGTCGGCGATGTGGCGGGGGTTGTCGATGACCACCTGATGGGCCAGCTCCTCCCCCAGATAGGAAAATTCCTCCAGCATCTCGGTGGTGGTTTTGAAGTAGATGGGCAGGGGCGCGTCGGCGTCGGGGAACTTCTTGCTGGCCAGAAGGATATGGCGGTAGGCCTCGTCCTCCGGCTCCTGGAAGTGGACGTCGCCGGTGGCGCAGACGGGCTTGTTCAGCTCCCGGCCCAGGCGGACGATGGTGCGGTTGAACTCCCGCAGCTCCTCCTCCGACTGGACGTCGCCGTTGCGGAGCATGAACATATTGTTGCAGACGGGCTGAATTTCCAGATAGTCGTAAAACGACGCGATGCGCCTGAGCTCGGCCCAGTCCTTGTGGTCCTTCACCGCCTGGAACAGCTCCCCGGCCTCGCAGGCGGAGCCGACAATCAGCCCCTCCCGGTGGGCCATCAGCTCGGTTTTGGGGATGATGGGCACCCGCTTGAAGTATTGCAGGTTGGAGGCGGAGATCAGCTGGTACAGGTGCTTGAGGCCCATTTTGTTCTTGGCCAGCAGGATGATGTGCTTGGGGAAGCGGCTGGACTTGCTGCCCCGGGGCCGCAGCTTCAGCATCTGGGGGTTGATCTGCTGTAGGCGGCGGATGCCCAGCTCCTTTTCCATCTTCTGGAAAAACGGGATCAGCATGTAGGCCACCATGGCCGCGTCGTCGGAGGCCCGGTGGTGGTTGAAGGCGGGCAGGTCCAGATACTCGGCCACGATGTCCAGCTTGAACTTGTGCAGCTCCGGCAGGAGATTCTGGGCCAGGATCAGGGAGTCCACATAGGTGGGGTCAAAGGGGATGCCCTCCCGGCGGCAGCCGGCCCGGATGAAGCTGATGTCGAACTCGGCGTTGTGGGCCGCCAGGGGGCGGCCGTTCACAAAGTCCAGAAAGGCCGTCAGGGCCTCCTTGGGGGAGGGGGCACCGGAAAGCATGGCGTCGGTGATGCCGGTGAGGCCGATGATCTCCGGCGTCAGGCGGCGGCCGGGGTTCACGAAGGTCTGGAAGCGGTCGGTGACCTGGCCGTTCTTCAGCACCACGGCGCCGATCTCGGTGATGGCCTCCCGGTCCACCTTCAGGCCGGTGGTCTCGATATCGAAGCAGACGATCTCGTCGGAGAAGTCCTGGTCCTGGGGGCCGTGGACGGCGATGCGGTCGTCCAGGTTATTGACGAAGTAGCCCTCTACGCCGTAGAGGATCTTGATCTTGCCCTTGGCGGTGTGCCAGGCGTCCGGGAAGGACTGGGCCACGCCGTGGTCGGTGATGGCGATGGCCGGGTGGCCCCAGGCGATGGCCTGCTTGATGACGGAGGCGGTGTCCGTCAGGGCGTCCATGTTGGACATCTTGGTGTGGAGGTGCAGCTCCACCCGCTTCTCCGGGGCGGTGTCCTCCCGGGGCTTGTGGGGGATCTTCATAATGTGGAAGGGGCGCAGCTGAATGTCCTTGCCGTCCCGGCTCAGCTCCACATTGCCCTGGACCCGGAGCCACATGCCCGGGGACACGGCGTTCTGCATGGACTGGGCCTCCTTGCCCTCCATGTACTTGGTGACGGTGACGGAATTCCGGTAATCCGTCATGTCGAAGGTCAGACGCCAGACGCCGGGCTTGCGGGTCTCGTAGCACTCGGCGGCAAAGACCTTGCCCTCCACCACCACGGCGCCCATCTTGGGGTTCAGGCCGTCGATGGAGACGGGCTTGCCCTTGATCTCCCGGCCCATGAGGATGTCGGACTTGTCCTCCGCGGGCCGGGGGGTGCGGAAGTGGAGCCGCAGCTGGCGCAGCTGATACTGGTCCATCAGCAGCTGGCGCAGGGCGGTGACGGCGGCCTCCGGCAGCGGGGCGGAGGCCGTCAGCTCCAGCTCCATGGTGCGCTCCGCCCGGTCCATGCTGCCGCCCACCACGCAGGCGTCGTGGAGCAGCAGGCCCAGGTCACGGGGGGGCACAAAGCTCTCGAAAAAGGTGAAAAACGGTATTTTATCGCACATACGGGGTCCTCCCTTACAGCTTGTCGATCTCGTCCATCAGGGCGTCCACCAGCTTGTCCTGGGGAACCTTGCGCAGAATTTCGCCATGGCGGAACAGCAGGCCCTCGCCGTCGCCGCCGGCGATGCCCACATCGGCGGCCCGGGCCTCGCCGGGGCCGTTGACCACGCAGCCCATGACCGCCACGGTGATGGGCTTGGTGCAGCCCTGAAGGCGGCGCTCCACCTCCCGGGCGATGGGGATCATGTCGTACCGGGTGCGGCCGCAGGTGGGGCAGGAGATCAGGTCGGGGCCGGTTTTCCGCAGACCGGCGGCGGACAGGATGTCCAGGGCGGCGCGGACCTCCTCCTCCGGGTCCGCCGTGAGGCTGACCCGGAGGGTATCGCCGATGCCCTGGCACAGCAGGCCGCCGATGCCGATGGCGGATTTCAGCACCCCCAGGCGGGGCGTGCCGGCCTCGGTGACTCCCAGGTGCAGAGGATAGGGCGTCTGCTCGTGGAGCATGCGGTAGGCCTCCATGTTCACCGGTACCCGGGAGCACTTGACGGAGATGCAGATATCGTCGAAGCCGCAGTCGTTCAGCAGGCGGACGTGGCCCAGGGCGCTGTCCACCAGGGCCTGGGCGGTAACGCCGCCGTATTTTTGCAGCAGCTCCCGCTCCAGGGAGCCGCCGTTGACGCCGATGCGGATGGGGATGCCCCGGTCCCGGCAGGCGTCGGCCACGGCCCGGACCTTTTCCGCGGAGCCGATGTTGCCGGGGTTGATGCGGATCTTGTCCACCCCCTGGCGGACGCACTCCAGGGCCAGGCGATAGTCAAAGTGGATATCCGCCACCAGGGGGATGTGGATGCGGCGGCGGATGGGGCCGATGGCCCGGGCGGCGTCCATATCCGGCACGGCCACCCGGATGATCTGGCACCCGGCCTGCTCCAGACGGAGGATCTGGGACACGGTGCGCTCCACGTCCTGGGTGGGGGTATTGCACATGGACTGGATGCTGACCGGCGCGCCGCCGCCCACGGCCACGGCGCCCACATGGATCTGTTTGCTCATGGTGTTATCCTCCTGTAATTGTGTGATAAATGGCATAATTTGCCTCAAAAGGGCGGCGCCCTTTTGAGGCAAAGGGGATTCAGCGGAACAGCTTCAGAACGTCCTGGAAGGTGATGACCAGCATCAGGCCCATCAGCAGGATGAAGCCGGCCAGGTGGACGTAATTTTCAAATTTGGCGGGGATCTGCTTGCGGATGATGCGCATGCACAGGGCGTTGACCACCAGGAAGAAGATCTTGCCGCCGTCCAGGGCGGGCAGGGGCAGCAGGTTCATCACCGCCAGGTTCACGGCGATGAGGGCCGCCAGGTAGGCGATGTTGGCGGCGGCGGCCGCAGCGCTTTCGGACTGCTCGCCCACGGTGGTGATGGTGGAGACGATGCCCACGGGGCCGCTCATATCGGAAAAGCCCGCCTCGCCGGTGATGAGCATCTGGAGGCTCAGGCGCACCAGGCGGACAAAGTCCACCGCCTGGTTCCAGCAGTATTGCAAGCGGCCGCCGAAGGTCAGCTCCTCCGCCCCGAAATACAGGCCGAAGCCGGTAAATTTCTCGCCGGACTGGTCCAGATACTCGCCCCGCTCCATGTGGAAGTTCTCCAGCCGGAGCTTCTGGCCGTCCCGGCGGATGACCAGGTCAAAATCCCCGGTTTTGTTGCGGCCCAGCAGCAGGGACACGTCGCTGAAGGTGTAGATGCGCTCCCCGTCGATGGACAGGATGCGGTCCCCCTCCTGGAGACCAGCGGCGGATTCCAGGGGGCAGCCCTCGGCAAAGCCCCGGATCACCGGGACGTTGACGGCCTTGACCCCGGCGTACAGCACCAGGATGATGATAAGCCCCGCCAGGAAGTTCATCAGGGCCCCGGCGGCGAAGATCAGCAGCTTCTGCCAGAAGCCCTGGTTATTCAGGGCGGCGGGATCGCTGGAGTCCTCCTCCTCGCCCTCCATGGCGCAGAAGCCGCCGATGGGCAGCAGGCGCAGGGAATACTGGGTGTCGCCCTTGGTTTTTTTCAGCAGGGCGGGGCCCATGCCGATGGAAAATTCGTTGACCCGCACGCCGCAGGCCTTGGCCGCCAGGAAGTGGCCCAGCTCGTGGACGGCGATGAGGACGCCGAAAATCAGGATCGCTGCGATAATATAGATCATACCATGTCTCCTACCGTTTGCAGTACAGCGGCTCGCGCCTGTCTGTCTGCTTCCAGTATATCCGGAAGGTCCGGGGCATATTTCACCTGCACCCGGTCAAGAGCGGACTCCACCAGGCGGGGAATGTCGTTGAAGCCCACACGCTCCTGCAGGAACAGGGCCACCGCCGTCTCGTTGGCGCCGTTCATGATGGCGCAGGCGGTGCCGCCGGTTCTGGCGCACTGGCGGGCGATGCGCAGGCAGGGGAAGGCGTCCATGTCCGGGGCCCGGAAGGTCAGGTCGCCGCAGGTCAGCAGGTCCAAGGGCCGGTCCGGGCTGGGGGCCCGGCGGGGCCAGGTGAAGGCATAGCGGATGGGCAGCTTCATATCCGGGGTGCCCAGCTGGGCGATCATGGCCCCGTCCCGGTACTCCACCAGGGAGTGGACGATGCTCTGGCGGTGGATCACCACGTCCACCTTTTCCGCCGGCAGCCGGTACAGCCGCATGGCCTCGATGACCTCCAGGCCCTTGTTCATCAGGGTAGCAGAGTCGATGGTGATTTTTGCACCCATGGTCCAGTTGGGATGTTTCAATGCGTCGGCGGGGGTGACGGACTCCAGCTGCTGATAGCTGCGGCCAAAGAAGGGGCCGCCGGAGCAGGTCAGCAGCAGCCGCCGGACCTCATTCCGGTCCCGGCAGCCCTGGAGACTCTGGAAAATGGCGCTGTGCTCGGAGTCCACGGGAACGATGTCCGCGCCGCAGCGCTCCGCCTGGGCCATGACCAGCTCCCCGGCGCAGACCAGGGTCTCCTTATTGGCCAGGGCGATGCGTTTTTTTTGCCGGATGGCGGCCAGGGTGGGCTCCAGGCCCACGCTGCCCATAACGGCGGTGACCACGGTGTCGGCCTGGGGCAGCTGAGCCGCCAGCAGCAGGCCCTCCGGCCCCGCCTCCACCCGGATGTCCGTATCCGACAGGCGCAGGCGCAGCTGACGGGCGGCGTCCCGGTCGTACAGCACCGCCAGGGCGGGGTGAAACTCCCGTGCCTGCTGCTCCAGCAGGTCCACCTGGCGGTTGGCGGTCAGGGCCGCCACGGAAAGGCCCAGCTCCCGGGCCACCTGCAGGGTCTGGCGGCCGATGGAGCCGGTGGAGCCCAGCAGGGAAATGGTTTTTGTCATGTTGCGATTCTCCTTATGCCGTTTATGCCGCCAAAGCCCGCAGCAGGGCGCACAGCACCGGGGCGGCAAAAAGCACGCTGTCGAACCGGTCCAGCACGCCGCCGTGACCCGGCAGCAGACGGCCATAGTCCTTGATGCCATACTGGCGCTTCACGGCGGAGAAGCTCAGGTCCCCCAGCTCCCCCAGCAGCGCCCCCAGCAGGCCCAGGGCCACGCACAGGGGCAGGCCCAGGTTCACGCCGGTGATGGCCCGGTACACCAGGCAGAAAATGGCCATACCGGCCATGCCGCCCACCAGGCCGCCTGCCGCGCCCTCCACGGTTTTATGGGGGCTGACCAGGGGGGCCAGCTTATGACGGCCCAGGGCCATGCCGGTGAACAGGGCCAGGGCATCGCTGCAGAAGGCCGCCACCAAGGGCGTCAGCACCAGGAGATACCCCCCCTCCAGCATCCGCAGGCCGTACAGCCCCGAGAAGGCCCAGGGGATGGCGAAGCCCGCCGCGGCCATGGCGCACACGTCGGTAAAGGTCAGGGCCTGAGGCTTTCCATAGGTCAGCACCCCGGACAGGGGCAGGGCCAAAGCCGCCGCCAGCAGCAGACCCTCCAGGGCGGCGCAGCCGGGCCACACCGCCCGGGCCAGCAGCAGCACGCCGCACAGGGCGGGCAGCACCGTCCAGCGGCGGGCCTTGTCCGGGCCGGACACCGCCGTCAGCAGCTCGTGGGCCGCAATGACGGACAGGGCCGCCAGCAGCAGGGCCGTGGCCCAGGCGGGAGCCACGCACAGCACGGCAAGCAGGGCGGGAATGCCCACCACAGCCACCAATATCCTCTGTTTCATGTTTGTATCCTCTCTATTTCACGCCGCCGAACCGCCGGTCGCGGCTCTGGTAGGCGATGATGGCTTTGTCCAGGGCCCGGGCGTCGAAGTCCGGCCACAGGGTGTCGCAGAAGTAAAACTCCGAATAGGCGCACTGCCACAGCAGGAAGCCCGACAGGCGCTCCTCGCCGCTGGTGCGGATGATGAGCTCCGGGTCCGGAATCCCGGCGGAGTAGAGATAGTCGGAGAAGCCCGCCTCGGTGAGGCTGTCCGGGTCAGCGGTACCGTCGGCGCAGTCCCGGGCGAAGCGGCGGGCGGCGTGGAGAATCTCCTCCCGGCCGCCGTAGTTCAGGCAGACGTTGGCCTGGAACCCGTGAATGTGGGTGGAGATCTCATTGGTGCGGTCCACCAGGGCCTGCAGCTCCGGCGAAATGGCGGACAGGTCCCCCAAAAAGCGCAGGCGGATCTGGTCCCGCTCCATGGAGTCGATGGCCTCCAGCATATACTGCTTGAGCAGAGCCATGATGACCCCCACCTCGTCGGCGGGACGCTTCCAGTTCTCCGTAGAGAAAGCGTACACCGTCAGGTATTCCACCCCCAGGTCCTTGCAGTAGGTGGCGATTTTGCGGAAGGTCTCGGCCCCCACCTTATGTCCGGCAGTGCGAGGCAGACCCCGCTGCTTCGCCCAACGACCGTTGCCGTCCATAATAATAGCGATGTGGCGGGGCAGGCGGCTCTTGTCCACCTGCCCCGCCCCGTGATGATGAATTTTCTTGGAAAACAGGCCCATCAGACGGACAGGAGCTCCTTTTCCTTGTTTTCCAGGAGCTTGTCCAGTTCCTTGCAGCTGTCGTCGGTCAGCTTCTGCAGGTCCTTTTCCGCCATCTTCAGCTCGTCCTCGGTGATCTCGGAGGCCTTCTGCTGCTTCTTGAAATTCTCCATGGCGTCGCGGCGGATGTTGCGCACGGCCACCTTGCCGCCCTCGGTATACTTGCGGATCTGCTTGACCAGGTCCTTGCGGCGCTCCTCGGTCAGCTGGGGGAAGCTCAGGCGGATGGCCTTGCCGTCGTTCTGGGGATTGATGCCCAGGTCAGACTCCAGAATGGCCTTTTCGATGGCCTTCAGGGCAGAAGCGTCCCAGGGGGTGATCACCAGGGTGCGGGGATCGGGAGAGCCAACGGACGCGATCTGCTGGATGGGGGTGGGGGTGCCGTAATAGTCCACATGGATGCGGTTGAGCACGGAGGCGTTGGCACGGCCTGCACGCACGGCGGCAAAGTCGTTGGCAACGGATTCGATGCTCTTTTTCATTTTTTCCTCGTAAACCTTGTACTCGTCTTTCAGCATGGGTTATGCCTCCTTCACAATTGTTCCGATTTTTTCGCCGCGCAGGGCGCGGACGATGTTGTAGGGGTCCTTCAGGGCGAACACCAGCACGGGAATGTGGTTGTCCATGGACAGGCTGGTGGCGGTGGAGTCCATGACGGCCAGGCGCCGCTTGAGCACCTCGTCGTAGGTGATGGCGTCGAACTTCACGGCGTTGGCGTTCTTGGCGGGGTCGCAGTCGTACACCCCGTCGATGTTCTTGGCCAGCAGGATCACGTCGGCCCCGATCTCGGCGGCGCGAAGCACGGCGGCGGTATCCGTGGAGAAGAAGGGGCAGCCCACGCCGCAGCCGAAGATCACCACCCGGCCCTTTTCCAGGTGCCGGACGGCACGGGCCCGGATGTAGGGCTCCGCCACCTCCTTGATCTCCAGCGCCGTCTGGACCCGGACGTCCACGCCCTTCTGCTCCAGCACGTCGGCCATGGCCATGCAGTTCATGGCGGTGGCCAGCATGCCCATGTGGTCGGCACGGGTGCGCTCAATATGGCCCTCGCCGTTTTTCACGCCCCGCCAGAAGTTGCCGCCGCCGATGACCACGCCCACCTGGACGCCCATGGCCACGCACTCCTTGATGACGTCGGCCACCCGGCCCATGACCTGGAAATCCAGGCCGAAGTGCTTGTCGCCGGCCAGAGCCTCGCCGCTGATCTTCAGCAGCACCCGTTTGTACTTCGGTTCGTCCATTGACTGAATCCTCCCTATTCATACTTGGTTGTATTTTACCTTATTTTTCTGGTTTTGCATAGGGGGTAAACGCAAATTTTTGCCAGGTTGTTTTTTCCGGGAAAAAAGTATATAATACAGAATTATCAAAAAAGGGCGAAGCCCTTTTTGATAAAAGGCTTGCAGTCTGCCGCGCGCATAATTTGTTCGCTGAAAGCGAACAAATTCCACACTTGCAGACTGAGAAGTATTTTTTGCCAGGTACACGC